>MTKW01001137.1_pt1 | contig 33550 bp, 24 predicted proteins | sample 1042761 | NCBI WGS metagenome assembly MTKW01 (sample SAMN06205366, study PRJNA360243) | anaerobic digester metagenome | biome: Wastewater treatment plant; feature: Anaerobic digester sludge; material: sludge; isolation source: anaerobic digester fed with sludge from wastewater treatment plant ...
AACTGTAAATAGAGAATTAATAAATTACAAAACGTCTGCACCGACTTTTCGGAGTGGACTCACTATTTTAATGTAAAACAGACCTCTATATTCATTCATTTAGCCTGACATTTTCGTTGAACCCGGTATTGTCATACGCCCCAAACACTCATTTGGGGGAGACATATACCCCTAGGGGGTCGAGTTTCACCCGATTACCACCCGACAAGGTGAACATCGCATCCGTTGTTTTGCTGCTGTTGGTCGCGATGTAGTGCTCCTTACCGTCCGGGGCCTTTTTAACGGCGACGTGCAGGTTACCCTCGATCCTTTTTTCGACCGTGTCATAGGTAACCACCTCCAGGTTATCGTTCAGCTCGTGCATCATGGGTATTAGCTTATCAAACACCTCGGGCGTTTTCCTCCAGTCATTCCAGAAGAGGATACCCGTTGCCCCGTGAACGATAGCGGTATAGATTTGGCATTTCACGTTTTTGAGATACGCGGAGGGGCTAACGTTGCCCGGCTTCGCATACCCGTTCCCATCAAAGTAGAGCCAGATGGGAGCCCCTTCTCCCAGCCCCTCCCGCATAGCGTCTACCGTAATTCCCGCCAAGACGGGATGCGCGTAGAAGTCGCGGAACGCGTTGATGCCAAAAACGTCGCCATTCTCTTTATACGCGTTGGCGAGAATGCGAAGGTTCTCCACCCAGAGCCTCGACAGCTCGTTAAAGTCGTACTCCACGTAGGAGTAGTTGCCCCCCTTAAAATGGTATACCGGCGACCCATCGAACGCTTGGTAAAAACCAAGCAGGGGCAACTTGCATGCCCGCGCATCGCTGCTCAACATGTCGTAAGGTGGATCCTCGGGCATGGCCGCGTGCGTCTCTAAGTACTTCCGTTCAAACAGGTAGGTAGTCCCCTTGGCATGGCCAACAAGGTCCACGAAGACGAGGGCTTTAGGGTCGGCCTGCTTCAGCCTCTCGTTGATCAACGCGCCCGCTTCGGGGGGGATGGACCAATTGCTCACTCCTCCCGCGGCGATCTCATCGATGTGCGAGAAGATGTATTGATCGTTTGTCTTGGTTTTCAGGATCTTTCTCATCTGGGCGTCTAAGTAGGCCACAAATCCCGGATTTTTCACCTCTTGCTTCAAGAACTGGCTCCGGTAATAATCTTTGTCATCGCCCTTGGGCAGCGTGGCGATACCATCCAGGTACTCATGCAGCGTGGCCGAAAAGGGGTTCATCACGTGTATGACCTCCGACATGTACTCTTTCCCAAGCCCGGGCCCCACGAACACCATGTTAAACGGGGCGATCTTCTCTTTAAACAACTGCTCGTTTTCACGATACACCACCGAGTCTTTATGCGCGGTGTTGCTGAAGGTGTACCCGGGGACGTGCCACGTGCCTATGGCGAAGAATCGCTTCAACTCCTTCCGGTTATTTTCCATCAGGATCCACCCTTTTCCATCCGATTTCCAGGTGTTAGCCACCCACCCCCGTCCGTCCGGTTCCCATATGTCATTCGGATCTTCAGTCTCAACTTGGTCGGGGTTGGCACAAAACGCGAAAACAAGGCAGAACCCTATTCCCACCGCGACCCGCTTTATGAATAATACTATACGTAACATATCTCTTTTATTTTTGTGCATTCATGCCATTCAAGGTAGAATTACAGTTGTTTCCGGGTACTCCCCTTTTTCTGGGGGATTCTCCTCTATTTTTTGTTGAACTCATGTTTTACCACGATGTACTTTTTAGGCTCTTTGTCGGGGTTGGGATGCGTATAGATCAGCACCCCGTCTGCCGCCTTTTTCCCCCTCTTCACCGTCTCCTGCACGTACTCCGCGGTGGATGCTCCCAAGCGTGAATGGGCCGTGAGGTAAACATCGATGTATATCGGCATAGCCGACTTGAATAGTTTCCTCACGTTGGCTATCTCCTGCTCGACCAGCGTGGCGTTCTGCAGGTTTGCCCCCTCCGATTCCGCCCGGTAAGGGAATAAGATACCATCCAGGTAGGGTTCATACTTTTTCGCGAAATCGGGGGTTAACTGACGGTAGTAGCAACAAGGAATAAAATGCATGTTGGGGTTGCCTTTCTTCAGGGCAGCGACCATCTTCGCGGTATATTCCGGCGTGTAGGTCTTTAGGTTGTGCACGAAATCATCAATACTGAAGGCAACGAGGTTGGGGTACTTCGCGCTCTGCTTTCCTAACTCTTCGGCCCAGCGCACGTAATCCAATCCAAACGGCTCCGAGTTCCACTTCGCTATCGGTTTTGATTCGGAGGGAGGCACCACGGTGACCCACACGGCAATCTTTTTTGCCCGGGCAAGGGGAAGGAACAGTTGGAGGTCGTCCCAATCGTTCTCGTTCCGCCAGATAAGCCAGTTGTAGGTGTTGGCGTTCAGATCTTCCAACTGATCGAGCAACTTGGTAAAATCGACCCTGCCATTACTAAGCCGAGGGGGACTCGCGTAGGTGCCTAACACCATCTCGTGCTTGTCGGACATGAGCAGCGGGTGTTTTTTCACGGAAGGAGCGGGATCCGCTTCCTTGGTATCTGTACGGTTACAACAGTTCCCGGTTCCACAAGCGGCCGCGCAAAGTAATCCAACGGTTGCCACCAGTAATATAACAACTCTTTTCATCATTCTCATCGCGTTTTATTGGTTTTCAACACACGTCTCTTTGCCCCGTTACGCTTCAAGACAGGAGTAATACTCATCCTCATTAGCTTTCAACACACGTCTCTTTGCCCCGTTACACTTCAGGGCAGGAGTGATACTGATCCTCATTAGCTTTCAACATACATCTCTTTATCCCTGCGAAGCTGGCAATCCCTTTGAGACGCAACACAACTAATTTCCAGGATAGAGTCCTTTAATCCCTTCAATGATTAACGTTTCAATGGAGGGATCCCATTTGGCCGGCAGCCCGTATACACGCTGCGAGGTATCCCCCTCGTAGCCCCCTTCCTCTAACACCTTTTTGCCGGGTATATACCCTACCACATCATTGGCATAACCCATAACGAAGATGTTTTGTCCATAAATCTCTTTCAGGCTGATGGTATACGAGATAAGCAGCTCCCCACCTAACACGAACAGGGTCTGTTGGCCCATCCGCCAGAAGCCTACAGGATAGGGGTAGGAGGAGATGAAAGGGTTACCCGATCGTATATCGTGCAACATACCCGCCGCCCACCGGGCCTGGTAATCCTTACCCTGGGCGATCTTTTCCAGCTCACTGACCGGAAGCGGCTTCTCGAAGGGCAGGTCAATCTCCGCGTAACCGGTGGTCAACACGCTCTCTTGCCGCTCCATATCCTCTGATAAAACCCTTTCAACGGCCGCCGCCAGCTCTTTACCGTACTGCTTGGCCAGGGGTATGGATCGCCTGGGAATGGGGTTTTGGTCAGCACCTCCCCCTTGAAAAAACATAGCGGTGGCACCCGGGTAGAGCTTCTCGAGTTCAATTTGCGCGAACCCCGGGTAATCCCCCGATAACTGATTGATCGCCAGCGTGGTGGGATGACAAGCATAGCCAAACAGGATGGCCAGGAGGCTGTTATCGGCACGTTCTATTTTCATCACGGGTACCGAGTAGTCGTTGGGGCCTTTCAGCTCCGTGAGTGGGGTAATGCTATTTTCCTTGTTGTTCCGACGGTTCACCTGGAACCTGAGGATGCCGTTCCCCGTGGAGAGGTAGGCGGGTTGCAACCGCTCCATCGCCTGGTCGATCAAGCCGTGCAGCAGCCCTTTTAGCTCCCCCGTGTAGCGGTCGACCGTCTCCCAGTCGCTGTCGCCCATCGGGTAGATGTCTTTTAGCGCCCTCGATATCACCGGGCCGGAGTGGGTATGCGACGTGCTCAGGATGATCCGCCCGTTATCGAGGCCATACCTCTCCTTCACCCATCCCCTCAGCTCATCGGAAAAGTCCTTGGGGATGGAGAGGAGGTCCATCGTCACGAGCAGGGAGCGATTTCCGGATGCGTCTTCCAGTACCAGCGCTTTTGCCCACAAGTCGTGCAGTTTCCCATCCGAGGGTGAGGTCCTGCTGGAATAGCCTGCCATCCATACCGGGTACTCGGGGGTGATTACCACGCGGGCCACTCCCGCTTTCCACAGGTAGGCATCATCTGAACCCGGAGCGGCATGCACCGTCACGGTATAGGCCAACAGCAGGAGAACAGGAATCAGTCGTCTTATCTTCGTCATCACTTTATTAAGCTACATTTTCATGATCGCTTCGGCGTTCATATGAATTTTACGGATAGCCGTCGCGATATTTCGCATATTCTCCTTCGGGGCCAACAAGAGGCTTTGGCTGAACCAGACCGCCTGCTCGTTGCACAACTTCTCATTCTTGGGGCAGTCGTTCTCCTCCATGTAGCGCTCGTAATCGAGATCCGCCGCCGAATAGAACTTCTTGAAGTACTTGCTCTCGAAGGCGTTTTTCAAGAAGGGCATCTTGTTGAGCTCGGTATACCCGCCAGAGCAGGGTACCCCCTCGGCGCGAAGCGCTTCCAGGAACTTGGCCCTGGGCATCCCCTTGAAAGCCTCCGCGTGGTAGGTGAACGGAAAGAGGTGAAACGCCGCTTTGGTGACGTCATCGTAGAGCCTGTAGGGCACGATACCCGGGATTTCGGCGATAAGCGATTTAAGGTAAGTCGCATTCTCGTTCCGTACCTCCGTCTGTTGCTCCAGGCGCTCCATTTGCGCGAGGCCGATGGCAGCCTGGTACTCGGTAAGACGCAACTTGGTGCCGATCATCACCGTGCCCGCCCAGTACTGACCCGCGGTTGAACCGAACGGGTTGCCGTAGTTGTGGTAGGAGTAGCACCTGTCCATAAACTCATCGTCATCACTCACGATGGCACCCCCCTCACCAATGGGCATATTCTTGGAGTTTTGGAAGCTAAAACAGCCCGCGTTCCCGAACGTGCCCACTTTCTTCCCGTTGATCTCCGCCAGCCAAGCTTGGCACGCGTCTTCCACCACCAGGAGGTCATGTTTTTTCGCGATGGCCATGATGCGCTGCATATCGCACGGCAAGCCGAGGATGTGCACCGGTATGATAGCCCTGGTCCGTGGGGTTATCTTCTTCTCGATGTTATCGGGATCCATCTGGAACGTCTCCGGGTCAATATCCACGAATACCGGTATGGCACCATTCAACAAGATGCAAGAGACGGAAGCGATAAAGGTGTATGGCGTCACGAGCACCTCGTCGCCCCACCCTATCTCCAGCTGCGCCAACGAGGCGTTCAGGGCGTTGGTCCCATTCACGACCGCCAGTGCCCGTTTCGCGCCAATCATCTCTGCCCACCTCTTCTCGAACTCATCGGTCACCTTACTTCTGGACCAAACACCGCTTCTCATCACCTCAAGCAACCTCTTCTCATCGGTTGCCGAATTCCACTCCGGCCACTTTGGCCAGGTTCCCGCGTGCGCTTTGGGCCCCCCAAGTATGGCCGGCTTGTCGCTGCTTTCGGCCGACTTCACCCATATATTCGCCGCGTTGCTTTTTGAAATCGCCAGCATGGAGGTTCCGCCGACGATTCCCTTCTTAATGAAATTTCTTCTGTTCATGTTCACGCTCTCCTTTTCCTGTTACATATTCCCACGGGATATCCCCTCATGTTATAAACCCCTAAGGATCATTAAAAGTTCCCCAAGTGATTTCAAAACTCTCCAAAAACTCCCGTTCCCGCGAAACTGGATTTAGGTTAGGCGCAAACGGCTCTTTACTCCTCTTTCCCCTCACTATTCGACGCGACAACGCATCACGGGGTCGTCACTATTTCCGCCCGTTTCAGCAGCTCGATCACCTCTCCTTCGGGCAAATCGAACTCGATGAACCTCCGGTTATCGATGGGAAGGGTTTGCACCTCTCCCCGTTTCACGTGCTTCCGCTCCAGCTTCATATCCCGATCATACAGCTTGATGACCTTATGGGATACGGGTAGGGTGAGCTTCCCGGCACCCCGTTGGTGCCAAAAGACTACCCAGGTCTTGCCGTTCCGGGTAAACAGGAAGGCGGACCCATCCGGGTGGTTATTCGCGAAGTTCTCCACCCGCTCGTAGGGCAGCAACTCGTGTTTCCCGTTCACGTTCAACAGAATATGCTCCTGGAACGGGTCTTTCAGCATCTCCTTTTGCTCATCCGTTAAGAGACCCGCCAGCCGTGCCTCTTCCCACTTTTTCATCACCCGCAAGTTATCTTCGGTACGGGGGTGGTTGTCCATATCATCCAGCGAGACGACCATCAGCGAGATGGGTGAATCCCACGCCGCGCCCCGGCTGCAGACGAACTCGTACATATCCGGCTGGTAACCGTTGGAAGTTTCGGTGGGCGCCTGGTAAATATTCCACCCGAAGTTGACCGCCGTGAAGTTCTCCGCCATGTAGCGCGCGCCGTTCAGCATGTACTTCCGCACCCCAGCCCGGAACCTCTCGGGTTTAAACGTGTCGTACGCGTTGGCCCGGGTGAGGATATGCCAGCCGAAGTGCGTTTTCAAGGCTCCCTCCGAGAAGAGGGGCTTTCGCTTCGGCGCGTTGTAAATATCCAATTGCGCTTTGGAGCCGTAGTACCAGTACGGGGGGTGCACATCCTCTCCCCCATCGAAGTAGAGAAAATCGAAGCCCGCCTCGTCGATAATGTTGGCTAAGCGCTCCGCCATCTCTTCCTGGATGGTTGTTCGCTGGTCGAACCGCACGTATTGGGGCGAGGTATCCACATCCAGCAGGCCAAACTTCGCCCCTTTATCGGCGCTTTGGGGTGTACTGTTCAGGTGTCCCCGCTTACATCCGGTAAACTTGTAGGGGCGCGTCACCGTGAATCCCTCGTACTCGATTAGCTCGGTGTTAATTTTCAGGATCCTTCGGTTGCGCTCCATCGTGCAGTTATGGGGGCTCTCTTCGACGTAAATCTCGGTGCTCGCCTCATCAATGGGCTGCGACAGGGTAAATATCTCCGTCAAGTTCAAGCGGGGATCGGGTACGGGTGTCACGTACTTGTCGTTTCGGGTGGCCTTATTGAAATGGATATGGAAGCCGGGGATGATGCCTGCCTCCCTAATCTTTCGCGTGACCTCCTGCAAGTCGGCCATACCGTTCGGGTACTCCTTTTTCCAGGGGAAGTGACCCAGCGAGGTGGCGAAGTCTTTCCAGTAGAGCACCATCATCTTGAAGCCACCCATCTTGGCGTAAGCGATATGTTCGTCGATATTCTCCTTCGTCACCCCACGCATCTCGTAGTAGGAGTAACCGTACTCATCCAGTCTCCGGCTATCCACTCCCGGGGGGAGGTTGAAATCGTGTTCCAGAACGGCCAGGTAGTCCAGAAGGTTATCCTTGGTCGTCGTAATGAGCGCCGCGCCCACGCCAAGCAACTTGATGATACTCTCCATACCCGCCGACAACAGTATGTGGTCATCCCGCACTTGGCTATCCACCTTGGTGTAGGGATCGGTGCCCAGCACGTTCACCGCGATCTCGTCGTCCCACACCACGTTCAACCACTCGCCAAAAGTGGCTCTTTTCTTCACGGGCAGTTGCAGCAACGTGAACTCGTCGATCTCGGTAACCCGTTTAAACTGGGAGATATCCTCCAACGTGTAGTCGAGCCTCGCCAGGGTGAACCCGATATAGTGCGGGGTGATGTTCAACGCGATGACCGCCGTGTAGTCGAGGCGGTCGAAGTTCACGAACAGGCTGTCCCCTTCCCGCACCACCTTGTTGGCGGGGAACGTGGTGGTTTTCGCCACGTAGGTCAACATGTTCTCGGGATCATACGGGCGGTATTCGGTCAACGCGAAAACAGGCGCGCTGGAGCCTTGCACCAAGCACTCCTGGCCCGTGGGTTTATGCAGCAAGCCGCGGGCCTTGCCATCGGCGGTTAGCGTTAACCTTACCTCGTCATTCTCGATAACGACATCTTGCCCAACGGGTTGCGCAACGAGGCGCGTTGTCACGGCAAGAACACACAAGATACTTAAAAATAGGGATGTGAAGCGAGACATACTGTAACTGTAATAAACGTTTGTTGGGTAATATAATTTCCGTTTTTCAGCAAACGGCCTCTTTTACATTGGTTTTTAACTTCCGCTAGCTATTAAAGTGCTAATTATCTTAAATCACCGGCCTCTTCTAACCGTTGGCTATTAACCCCCACGCCTAAAAGAGGATAACTGCCCGGTTCATTTTTTAGACAACCAAGCAGTTATTCCTACTCCTATATAAATGCACCACTTAGGGTGTTCCCCGGGGCACTCACCAAGGCACTCACCGGGGTGCTCACTTGATCTTGATCTTGATCAGGTCATCAATCGTTTTCCCCTCGTGCTGGAACCGGGCGACCGTGTACACATCGTTGTCGTCGCCCACCGCGATCGAGTTGACGTAGGTCGGGAAGCTTCCATCCTCGTAGAAAACGGCACCTAAATCCTTGTACGTCCTCGTGGGGATATGGAAGGTTACCAGATGCAGGTGCTCCAACCCCTTGGGTGCACCCATATTGATTTTCTCCACGCCGGCCACCCGCTTGCCATCCTTGTAGATGGGTGCCCCGGTGAGGTAGTAAATGGTGTCGCCCTTGATCTTGTAGCCCAGGTAGCCGTAGCTAAACTGGTCGTTCATCCCGCTCCTCTTGGAAGGTTCCGAGGTGATGCGGTCCACGATCTCGATCTTCTCGTTTTCCGGGTCAAACGTGAACAGGTAGCCCGAGTTCCCATGTACGCCGTACGCCTTGTTCTCCGGGCCGTACCACTGGATCTTCCTCCAGTTGTAGCCCATGCTGCCCGCGTCTCTCGGGTCGAACTTACCGAAGTAGTCCAACCTCAGGTTCACCTCTGTCAACATCCTGGGAGCCGCTCCCGTGGAGGGGTCGTACTCGAATATATTCCCATCCGACGTCGAGTAGTAAACGAGGCCGTTATTCGGGTTGACCAGCAACGAGCGGCACAAGACCCTGTAATCATCTCCTCTCTTGCCTGCTTCACCCGGGCCGCTAACCGGTCCCAAGTCCTTCAACACATCCTTTTCCACATCGTAGTGGAGAAGGTGACCCGTGGGCCAGGTAATGGCATACATCTGCTTCCTGTCAACATCCATGGTCATCGCCAATATCCCTTCGGCATTAGGATCTTTGGCCATGCTCTTCACCTCTTTGGTCTTCATGTCGTAGTAGACGAAGTGCCCACCGGGGTAGAGCTTGTAACCTTCCGGGGGCGTCACCGGCATGTTCTGCGCGCCGTCAATCATCTCGTAGAAGCCCACGTGGGTGGCGAAGTAGAGCTTCTGGTCCACCTCGTAAAACTCGGTGTGGCTCTTCCCTTGCGAGATGTAGTTGAGATGTTTCTCGCCGACCGCTTCAGACAGGTCCGCTAAAAACTCGGTAGCGTCTGTTTTGGGGTCGTACACGTAAAGTTGCGCCGCCACGTCATGTTTCGTGGAACACAACACGTAGTAAATACGTCCATCACTCGCCTCAGAAATAGCATTGTACGTTTCAATGGCGCCATCAAATCCCGAAAAATAGGTTTTTGCAATCATCTTTCTTAATATTTGGTGAATTAATTGTAGTTCAACTTGCCTTGATACAATAACGTCATCGAATGTTACAAATATAGGCTATTCATGGCTGAATGGCTTTTCTAAAACCGACAAGCTGTCTTCAAAAAACGCAAAAAAAGGCTAAATATTCTGCAATCTTTTCAGTTCATCTGATCTTACCGTCACAGCAAAAAACTTTTATACCAATAGAAGAAAGCTTCCGGATTGCTTTTTCTTAATTTATTCAATTTGTTGTATAATGGATTTTCAATCAAACAATCTTTAATTTCCAAGGGATTGCTAAATTATCTTGTTTTGCCAAACTTATACGTTTTTTATTGGATACGATAAATAAATCTATCTCCCGTCAACTTGGGAGCAGGGCTTGTAGTCTGTCCCAGCATAGTGCTCGTTAAAAAACAGAGAGAATAACGTGATTGCGAGATTGATTGGTTTCATGGGATTTTACTATCAAAGTGTATTAATCTTGCCATCATCGTTGTTAAAGACATATATTTACATCGTCAATAGAGCTCCACGTTTTCATGAAACTCTTCGAATACATTCAAGTTCTTCTCGTAGGTACCCGGTGTCGCCATAAAGGCAATGACATAGCCGATATCATTTTGAAAGTAAATATACCACTTACCCTTAAATTGTATTCCCGTGGATTGGGTGATGTTAAGAATCCTTGCATTAGGGCTTGTTTTATCTTCTTCCAGAATGATTTTGCTTGTCGGGCTATTACCTTTATATCTTTCATATTCAAACTGAATCAACCTGTCCACTGAATTAATTTCCTTCCTTCGATACGCAACGATCGAGACAGAGTTTTCAATTTCGGTTTTCTCCACTTCACTATAAACCTTAGGCAGTCCCCAATCGGCTATCGCCATATTGTACCTGGTGTCATTAATAACGTGTCCATGTAGCCTCCAACTGCCCGGTATCGTGGCTTTAAAACGATAAACTGTATTCTCGTATATTATCCCGGTTTTTTCATTGGCCTGCTCTGTTGTATTCGTCTGTCCGTAAGCCTGGGCGATGACTGTCAGGCCAATGAATGCAATGATCCATATCTTTTTCATAGTCACGTTGTTTAGGATATTAATGATTACTGTTTTCATCTACACTGTATTTTGAATAGCGCTCCCTGAAATAGGGCGTTTTACAGCCACAGTCCAAATAGACCATAGCCCTGAAATAATCGGGAAGGAGTGCTTCATCGTCGATGAGGATAAACTCCTTGAAAATATTTTCCAAGTTTGCCTCGCAAGCTGATGCCAACTCGGCAGGTGCCTTGTTGGCTTCTCCCGCATCAACAGGCCTTTCCGCCTGAAAGGGAGATGCCGGCAACCCCTCTTTATTGAACAGGTTGGCATCGCCGGGGTTGTTGCTCCACGCGTAACGGACGAATACCGGATGGGGAACTTGAGGGTTAAAGACGACCACCTGATTATTTTCGTTGATGTACGCTTGAGCCCAAACGAACTGCTTATCGGGTCCCGCGATGGAGAACCCCTGAAGGTAGCCATACTTGTTTTTGGCCATCAAGCCCGACCCCACGTGATCAAAATCCAAAATGACCTTACCATTGTCAACGTTCATGGAACGAAAGACCGGTCCCGAATATAGAACGTTTTTGCCGTACACCTTGTTCAACGCGTTAAGTGCCAACCTATACCCTACATCCTGCTTGTTCCTGGGGTGTACGTCGTTCGCCGCGCCGATATCAATGGTCACCGCCTCACCGGTATGAGGTAGGGAGAGGGTTTGATGCTGCGCATCCCTCAGCTCTGCCCAGTCACTCTCTTCAGGGAGAGCGCTTTCGGGCTTGTAGCTCGCGAGCTGCACCCAGTAAAAGGGGAAGTCGTACCCCCACTGCTTCCGCCAGTCCCGGATTAAACAGGGAAAAAGCGCGTAATAGTCGGCCGACCGTCCGGCATGGGCGTTGTTCTCACCCTGGTACCAGATTACCCCGGTAATCGGGAAGCGGATGAACGGGTATACCATCCCGTTGTATAGGACGCTCGGGTAGGCATTGGGTGCTATTTTCTCCGGCAGGGATTCTCCCCTGTCAAGTCGAAGCTTGATGCTGTCGGGAGAGGTCTCGGGCGTGTAGCTGTAATGGTCTTTTAAATCTGGCGGTAATGATGCAAAGGCTGGCTCGCTAATCCAGGGCTCGATCTCGGTACCTCCCCACGAAGCGTTCACGATGCCGATGGGGATACCGGTCTCCCGGTGAACCTCCCGGGCAAAGAAGTAGGCAACGGCAGAAAAGTCCCCAACGGTCTCGGGGCTACAGACTTCCCACTGCCCCTGCAGATCGGTGGCGGGGGCGAAAGCGATGTTCCTCCCCACGTTGAACGACCGAATGTTGGGGTAAGTAGCCGCCGCTATCTCCTGCTCCGCGTTGTTGGACTTAGAGACCGGCCACACCATATTGGATTGACCGCTGCAAAACCAGACGTCGCCAACAAGAATGTTGCTGATCTGTAGCGTGGAGTCGCCGCAGGAGATCTCCATTGAATAAGGGCCCCCGTGCGACATGGTCGATAACGACACGGCCCACCGGCCGCTTTTATCGGCCTTCGCCTTCATCACCTGCCCGTTGAAAACGACGGTAACCCGCTTGCCTTTATCGGCCTCGCCCCACACCTCCACGCTTGTATCCCGCTGGATGACCATGTTGTCCCGGAACAGGGGGGAGACGCGGAATCCGGGGTAAGCGGGCAGGATGGAGGCTGTAGAAACGACCAACAGGACGAACAGGCTCAGCAGGTTCTGTAACCGCGCTCGTCTTACCGTTGTCACGTTCGTCGCACCCGTCATCCGCATCGTCCTTGTCTCACTCGTAATCTCCGCCATTCCCATCATCCTCACTGCCCTTGTCGCACCCGTAATCTTCGTTATTCCCGTCATCCACATCACCTAACACTCCCTTTTCACTGTCTCATCGGTGTAGCCCACGTCGCGAGACAAACCGAGCTTCACGGTTGCGTCATGTCGCCCGATAAGCCGTGTTACACGGTTGCGTCACGTATCTCCTTCGCGTATTTCTGGATCTTGCAGATTGCCTCGGCAATCTGTTCCAGGTCAGTTCGGGTACCCAGCAAGGTGGTCTGGGTGAACCAAACGGCAACGTCACGGGATACCTTCTCGTTCACCGGGCACTGGATGCGCTCCAACCACTCGTTCATCGCCTTCTCGCCGTACACCTGCAGGTAGTGCCGGTTCTTGGCTAATGAAGCGACAAGGGGACTCTTATCCATCTCACCGTAACCGGGGTGGCAAGAGACCCCCTCGGCCCTGAGGGCTTCGATGAAACGGGCCTTGCTCATGCCGGCAAAGTGATTGCTATCAAAACGAAACATGTAGAGATGGTACGCGCTGTTGGTCGTACCGGGGTATAGCTTAGCGGGAGCGATGCCCGGTATCTGGCTAAACAGCTCGCCCAAGTAGGCCGCGTTTTCACTCCTCGTTTTCGCCTGCTGCTCCAGGCGGGTCATCTGCGCGTTCAATATGGAGGCCTGGAACGCCGTCATCCGGAAGTTGCCGCCGCGAGCGGCACCCTGGGCAAAGGGGCTCTCCTCCTGAACGGAACCCTGGTGATGAAAGCCCACGCAGGCGTTCATGAAACGGTCATCGTTGGTGGTGATACCACCACCTTGACCGCAGGTGAGGTTCTTGGACTCCTGGAAGCTGAAGGCGGCGCCCAAGCCGAAATTACCCACCTTTTGCCCCTTCCACGACGCCAACGGTGCCTGACAGGCATCCTCGATAACCGGCAGGTCATGTTTTTCCCCGATCGCGAGGACGGCGTCTACATCGAACGGCGACCCACCGATATGCACGGGCAGAAGGGCCTTGGTGTTGGGGGTGATGGCCGCCTCCATCTTACTTGGATCGACCTGAAAGCTTTCGGGATCGATATCCACGATAATGGGCAAGGCATGGTGCATGGCCACCACGTTGTAGGTCGCGATAAAGGTGTAGACCGGTAGGATCACCTCATCGCCCGGGCCAATATTTAACGCCCCGAGCATGGTGAAGAGCGCCGAGGTGCCGCTGTTCACGGTGAGACAGTGCTTTACCCCCAACAGCTCCGCGTAACGGGTTTCGAACTTGTCGGCCTCGTTGTTCCTCATTCGCCTACCCCATCCCTGCCGGGATTCGAGGACACCCCGCAACGCGTTCTCCTCGGTAGCGTCAATGATGGGCCAACGGGGAAAGCTCCCCGAGAACGTTTTCTCACCCCCCAACAGGGCGGGCTTCGTGTCTGCCCCGCGGTTGACCGCCCAGGTGAACCGCGGCTTCAGGAGCATGCCCGTGCCAAGCACCGAAGCGCTCCCTAAAAAGTGCCGCCTGCTTATTCCTTTCTTGTCTTTCATACGGTTATTTGATTTTTATTTTTCAAACACATTTAAGGCATGCCGAACGGCTTACAGGTCAATGTCAACCCGCTTTTTTCAATCCGATTTTATGGCCTAAAGTGGCGTAAAAGAGGATGTAGAGGTAGCCGGGGACGAACAACCAGTAGCCGGTTTGAAAATTCTCCGCGGTAATCGCCATGCCGGGCGTTTTTATGGCGTCCAGGATAAAGCCGAAGATCAGCGGGAAGATAGCTCCCCCGACGATGGCCATCACCAGGATAGAGGAGCCGGCCTTGGTGAACTTACCCAACTTATCAATGGCCAACGCCCAAATAGCCCCCCACATGAGCGAGTGGGTGAAGCCCAGCACCGCCAGGCTGTATATGGCTTGTTGCGCGGGGAGATAGATCAAGCAGAGCGAGGCGGCTATCGCGATAAAGGTGAAGAGGATTAACGCCTGCTTCTGACGCATGACCTGCAACAGGAAAATGCTAACAATGTACCCGATCACCAAACCGATAGAGACGATGCCCGAGTAGTGGGCCGGGTTGTCTAACCCGATGGCGTTCGCGAAATCGATCGCCGATGCCATGGGGAGGGTCTCCACCCCCACGTAAACGAACAGGGCGATCGCCCCTAAGATGAGGTGGGGGAACTGCCAAACGCTCTTTTTCTTGTTCGCGGCAATCACGAAACTATCCCGCGTGTCGGCGTTAGCCTCGTCCAGTTCGTCCTCATCCTCTCCCTCTGCCTTCACTTCCGGCAGATGGACAAAGTGGATAAGGATGGCGAGAAGGACGATGACAGCAGCGGCGAGTCCAAAAGGTATATGGGCTAAGTCAAGCACCGGGTTGGTCACATCGATAAACAGGCTCAGGAATATGGGACCCAGGTACCAGGCCGACTTGTTCATGATCCCCATGAAGCACATGCGCTGGGCGGCCTTCTCGATGGGTCCACAGATAGTCACGTAGGGATTCACCGTCGCCTGCAGCAGGGTGTTGCCGATACCCCCGACAAACGATGCCACCAGGAACATGTAGAAACCGGCCATCGAGTCGCTCATACGGGCCGACGGGATGAACAGCAACATGCCCAACGCCATGATTATCAAGGCTATGATCATGGCCTTCTTGTAGCCGATCTTCTGGATGAGCATGCCTGACGGCCTACCGAAAATCAAAAAGGCAGAGAACGTGGCGGTTAACACCAGGTAAGACATCCCCTTGCTCAAGGAGAAGGCCCCTTCTAAAATGGGGACCATGATACCGTTTATCCCCACCCCAAAGCCGATGATGAAAAAGGCGACCGCGATAATCAAAAGGGGAAGTAGGTAGTTCGAGTTGTTTCTCTTTTTATCCATAATGCGTTAATTAATGTATGGGTTTGTACTGGGTGTTATGGTTGGATTGCTCGGTTGAAAGCACCGGAAAAGCCATGAATCCAACAGTTTGACTGAATGTTATAGTAGCCTTGCTTAGATAACGGATAGGTTAAACGTGGTGATAAGCGATTAACCCCTCCATGGGACTTTGAACGATCTTACCGACCTTCATCCCAAACTCTTCTGCCACGGCGGCAAGGGTATCTTTAAACACCCAACCGATGCTGCCCACGCAGTTGAACAGGTGATCGGAATAGCCCGGGTAGTAGACCACGATGTTGTTAAAGAAATCACGGAAAGCGTCCCGCTTCACTTGCTCGGCGTAATCGGTATTGGCCATCGCGTCGAGGCTTAAAAAGCGGGTGAACGACGCGCAATAGCGGTTGGGCATGGAAGCACTGTACACGTTATCTACCAGCGCATCAGGGGTAAGGCCGTAGGTGTCGTAAAAGAGGGCGGAAACCTCCTCGGGCATGTGCCCCCGGATAAAGTCGCCGATAATCCGCTTGCCCATGTACGCCCCGCTCCCCTCGTCTCCCAGAAGGAATCCCATGGAGTCCACGTTGTGGGTGATGCGGGTTCCATCGTAAAGGCAAGAGTTGGTACCCGTTCCCAGGATGGCCGCGAAGCCGGGCTCGTTCCCAAGCAGGGCCCGCGCGGAAGCGACCAGGTCCATGGCCACGTCAAACCGCGCGTTGGGGAATAGCGGACGCAGGGCATCCTCTATCACCGCGTACTTGTCCTCGTAACAACCCGCGCCGTAAAAGGCGACCAACTTGACCTTGTCCCAATCATACCCATCGGGCAGGCTCTTCGATAGGGAACGGGTGATCTCGTCGCTGCTATTGTAACAGGGGTTGTACCCTTCACTTTCGAACTGAAAAACAATTTTTCGATTGTCAACCAACGTCCAGTTGGCTGTACTAGATCCACTGTCGGCAATTAAAATCATATCGTCTCTGTTATTAGGTATCTGTTTACATCCTATCTGTTTTGCATCTCTCTGTTTTGCATCTCTCTGTTTTGCAACCCCCTACCCTTTACCGGTTGTTTTCCTTGATGCGGCTCACCACCAAATCAAACGTTCCCAGCGGGAAGTGATTGGGTTGACCGTACCAGAAAAAGGATTCGTACCCTTCGTAATCTTTTTTCTTGATGTGGGGATCAGTGGCCAGGTAGCTGGGCACATCATTGGTGTACGCGGCTACAGAGACCTTCTGGTCGGGCCACAAGTTTTTGATGGCAATAGAAAACTCGGTGGTCGCCTCCCTGGATAACCCGATCAACTTCCAGTCGCCAATGTTCAACGTCTGCACGTACACGGGCATATCGGTAGGGGGAGTACCCTGCTGTTCGTAGTAGCCAAGCATGAGCCTTGCCCAACGACCACTCCTTCGGGCCAGGAAGTCTTCAGGGGTCTCCTCGGCCTTCTGCAAGGGAGCTTGCAGCTCCTCTTGACTCCAGGGGGTGACGGCCACGTGAATCGTATCGAGGTAGCAGAAGATGCCTCCCTCCACGGGTGATAACGTGCCGCCCAGCACGGCGGTAACATCTTGGGCCAACTGCTCACCCGTCTCACGGTACGAGTTGGATTTCGGGTTGATATCCCCGGCGCAGCCCTGTAGGAACATGCTGTGGCTGACAGCTGGTTCATTCTCGAGAATCTCGCGGGTCTGTCCCGGGTAGTTGGCACTCATCGTGTAATGCCCCCCTTCGGGATGCGAGCGCACCGGATGGCAACCGGTTAAAAAGAGAACCGTCTCCCCTCCCTCACCCTTAGGAACAAACCGCAACACATCCACGAAGTTGTCGTAAAGGGCCTCGTCACCCCTTAACCTCCGGTTTCTCCCGATGACGGTGGAGTCGCGGCCAAAGAAGAGCTCACCGGGAGCAGCACTGGCCAGTGCCTCTTCAACCGACCGGACGATCCCCTCGCGCACCAGGTTTAGGTAGAGCGTATCGGGATGCTGGTTCTGCTTTTCCCACGTGATCCAACTTTGCGTCACGGGGGTGAAGTGCGAGTGAGAGGTGTTAATCAGGACCGCCTCGTGAGGGATCCCCGTTTTCCGGTAAATATCATCTTTTACGCTCTGGGTAAAAGAGTAATCAAAGCCACAGGCGTCCACGCTGACAATCACGGCAGTTTTACCACCCTTGGTGATGGATAACGCACGTGACGAGAGATTCCCCTCGGAGTTGTGCCTATTCGTGTAAAGCTTGTTGTCCTGGGCAAACGCGTAGAGCTTTCCATCGAGAAAAGCGATCTGGCTGACATCAATCAGGTAGCTCTCCCCGTTGTTGTACCCCATGCGCACCCAGCTCTCCCCGGGATAGCGCAACTCGCATTGATACAGCACGGTGTCGCTTCCCAAGGCGTACAATCTGGTGCCGTTTGAAGCCAGCGAGCGAATTTTGCCGACCTCGGCTACCTGGTTCCACGACACCCCTTCTTGCGCGACGGTGCCTTCCAGCAAAAGGCCGTTATCGGTTGTCACGTATAGCTTCTCGCCGGAGGAGGTGAAGGCGGTGGCTCCCTTCACAGGGGAGAGCTTTTTCCATGCAAGTCCCGTATCTGCCGGCGGTGCACTGTACAGGTCGCCCTGCGCGGTGATGCCGTAAAGCTGCCCCGCGTGTCCCGCGAGCAGCTTCATGGAAAGGGAGGACTCTACACTTTTCCACTCACCAACAGACTCTTTCGTGAAGGTGAACAGCTTCCCTTGCGGGTCAACGGCATAGAAACGGCCATCAAGGGCGGTGAAGTTCGCGAGCTGCCCGGTGGTACCCAACTCATCCCAACCCAACGTGAAGCGCCCCGCCGTAGGCAAGGAGAAACCGGCCAGCGTTAAGGAGACCGTCTCGCCCGTCGGCTCGATGCTCACTACCGAGCGGCCGACCTTGTAACCACTTTGACAGGAGGTCGCAACAAGCAGAAGCGACAAAAACAACCATGTATAGTTCCTCATGCGATCTTTTATAAAAACAACATTCTCGTTTACCCAGGCATCTATTTCACACTTACCCCACCAAACCAGTTAAACCGATGAAGCCCATTTAACCGGGCTTCACCGGGTTTCATCGGGCTTCACCGGGTTTCATCGCTATTCCTTTAAACTATCCTTTCAACTCGGTCGCATGCTTTTGGATACGACGGACCGCTTCGGCAATCTTGTCCATATCCGAGCGGTCGCCCAACAACATGGGCTGCGTGAACCATACGGCCTGCTCCTTGGTAAGCTTGTCATTCTGCGGGCAATGGTTCCGCTCGAGCCACTCCTTCATGGTCTTTTCACCGTAAACCTTCAGGTAGTGCTTGTTCTCGGCCAGACCCCTCACGTACTCGCTGCTGTTCATTTGACCGTAGCCCGAGCTACAAGGAACCCCCTCGGCACGAAGCGCCTTGATGAACTCATCGCGGGTTAAGCCATCGAAATGGGCGCTATCGAAACGGAACATGTAGAGGTGATACGCGTTACGGGTGGTACCCTCGTGCTCCTTCGCGGGCGTGATGCCAGGTATCTCGTTGAAGAGCTCAGTGAGGTAGTCGCCGTTCGCGCTTCTAATTTTCATCTGCTCCTCCAGGCGGGTCATCTGGGCCAACAGTATCGCGGCTTGAAACTCTGTCAGGCGCAGGTTGCTGCCCCTCGTGCCGGAACCCGTTCCATACGAGGCACCCCTTCCTCCTTGACCCTGGTTGTGGAAGATGTAGCAGCGCTCGATAAACTCCTGATCGTTACTGGTGATGGCACCCCCTTCCGCGCAATTCAGGTTTTTGCTCGCCTGGAAACTGAACGCACCTCCCAAACCGAAAGAGCCCACCTTCTGCCCTTTCCATTCAGCCAGGTGAGCCTGACAAGCATCCTCGATGACCGGCAGGTTGTGCTTTTTCCCTATTTCCATCACGGCATCGAGGTCGGCAGGTGCCCCCCCGATATGCACGGGCATCAACAGCTTGGTCTGCGGGGTAATCGCCTGCTCCATCTTTTTGGTGTCAATCTGGAAAGTCTCGATGTTGGTGTCGACCAGGATAGGCAGCGCGTAGTTTAGCCCCACCACGTTGTAAGAGGCGACGAACGTGTAAACGGGAAGCACCACCTCGTCGCCCGGACCCACGTCCAAAGCGCCAAACATGGTGAACAACGCGCTGGTACCACTCGACACGGCCAGCGAGTGAGCCGTTCCATTTATCTTCGCGTACTCCTCCTCGAACTTCTTGGTCACAGAGCCGCTGAGGCGACCCCAATTGCCGCTGTTAAGCACATCCAGAAGGGCTTGCTCTTCGGTTTGATCGTAAATGGGCCATTTCGAGAAGCTGTAGGTGGGCTTACGCCCTCCCAACAGAACGGGTTTGCCGCTATTTTGACCGGTACACCTAAGAGCGAGACCGGGTGCCAAAGTCAGCCCTGCACCTGCAAGGGCTGACGCTTTAATAAAATTTCTTCGGTTAATTGTTTTCATTTGATTAGTTATTAAATTTTCGCATGTTATTTACTGTATGAGCTTTCAGAGCGAAGACCTCGTAAATTTCGTGGGGACACATCCTGCGAAGATCGCGTTAAAAAAGAAAAGCTGTTTGAGCGTAAGCGAGTTATTTTTCTTTTAGCAATCAAGCAGCAGATGGGTCACGAAATTTACGCAAGTTAAGCCTGAAAGCGATGAAACAGTTACATGCTAAAGTTAAGTTAGTCATTTACGCTCCATGCGTTCACTTGTTTTTAAAAGATTGAATCACGCTACCCACTTGGTCAATCGCCTCACAGTGCCGCTCGAAGCAGGCTGGCAACGTGGGCCTCCAAATGGTCTGCAAGAAACCCTTGAGCCGGTCGGGAGCGATTACCTTGGTGCAATACTCAACCGTCTTCCCGAAGTTGACGTTGTTGCTATGATTGCCTCCAGCCGGCACCTGGTCATACCCGTGCGCTTCCAATTGATCATATAGCTTGACGTAGGTCTCATTGGTGGGATTGTCAAAATTGTCAAACTGACTACCGTAATACCAATTGCTCTGCAAAACGGTCTTGGGCATCTTGGCGAAAAAGTCCTCCGGGTAGTTCCAAGCGTAATCCGACCAGATCCAGGACCTCACGTTTTGCTTCTCCACCACATCCACCAGGTAGTAGAGATCATGCCACCACAAGTTACCCTGACGAACCACCACATTCTCATGATAGCGCTGATGACCGGCGGTCTCTTCGTCCATCCCCAGATGGAAAAAACGGGGGGAGTCGAACAACTGGATAACCTCTTCGATCAAGTTCTTGCAAACGGCATAATAGGTGTCCGAGGAGATCATCCGCTGGTACGGTCCCAGCCAAGCCTTGTGCCCCGTTGAAAAGTTCAACTTGGGAATCGGCTCTATCCCCATTTTTCGTATTTTCTTGAGCTCCCGCTTTAACTCCCCGGTAGTCCACGCGCCCTTCACCGCGATCTCGGGGTGGCTTTCGTACCGCACCCCGTCTCCCAAATCGATAATCAGCATGTTCATGCCCGCCTCGCTCATCTTGACCAACAGCTGATCCCAAACCGCCTTGTCGAAGGTGAGGTGGGGGTGGTACTTATGGGCCCAAAGGTAAGCCTCCCGACAATCATCACCGGTATACTCGGGTGCCTCGAAGCCCGGGGGAGTATTGTCTTCCCACATGTTATAGCTCAGGTGGAGCAAGCTGGCCCAAATAAAGTTCTCATCGTCTTTTGCTGCCCGTTCAACGCTAATGCCGCCAAACAGCGTCTCGGGCAACGATAAGGCTATACCCGCGGCAGCCGCTTGCTTGATAAAATCCCTACGACTCGTCATGGTTATTGGCTTTACTTTTAATATAATCGACCGATTTCTTCACGTTCCCGCGTTCTAACAAAATGGCTTTCGCCTTATCGTAGTCACCAATATCGGTGAGTGACAAGATCATTTTTACCGACCGGTCGATTACCTTGTTGTTAATAAGCCGCACGTTCACCATGCGGTTGTCCTCCACCCTTCCCAATCGAATAAGGACGGTGGTGCTGATCATGTCGAGCAACATTTTTTGCGCGGTACCGCACTTCATCCGCGTGCTGCCGGTCACGAACTCCGGCCCCGTGATCACTTCAATGGGATAGTCTGCTGCCGCGGCTATCGGCGAACCCGGGTTGCTCACGATGCAGCCACATGGGATGCCATCTTCATTGCATTTCCTTAACCCGGTCAGCACGTAGGGGGTGGTACCACTGGCAGAGATGCCGATGACGAAGTCTTTATCGGACACGTTGTAGAGCTTCATCTGCCGCAACGCGTCATCCACGTCATCCTCCTTCTCCTCCAACACTTCCAACAGCCGCTCCTCACCTCCGGCCAGGAGACAGTTGAATATCCCCTTCTCGATACCGTAGGTGTTGGGCAGTTCCACTTTATCTAAAACCGACAGGCGACCGCCGGTGCCGCCACCCATGTAAAACAACCTGCCCCCCTTCCTGAGAACCTCTTCCAGTGCGGAAATCAGCCTGGCAACATCGGGTAACACTTTCTCGATGGCCAACGCCACCTTTTTGTCCTCGTTGTTGATGTTCTTGACCAGCTCCTCAACGGACATCTTCTCCAGATGACGGTAGAGCGAAGGTTGTTCCGTAATCTTTTCCATATAATGCATCAAAATTAAATTATTGCAGCACGGCGTATAGCTTGATGTCGCTCAAGTCAACATCCAGGCTATATTCCTTGCCTTTTTTTATACATGTGATCTCCCGATGAGCCTCTTTAAGCTCGGGACTCTTCAGGAGGTATGACGTTTCATTCAATGACTTAAAGTTTAGGCGATAGCTTAACCGGTTGTCCGTGATGAACGAGTCGATATCCTGCAAGATAGCCACACCCCCGTTATCTTTGATCGTGGGGTGCGGTATGGCTTTGATGGCCGCGTTTAAAAAGTGAAACACCAGTTTGTCGCCGTGCCAACGCATCCTGACCGCCCAACGCTTATCGCCGGCGACCTGCGTGAGGAGCGGCTTGAAGCGACCCTCTTGAATGAGCTTGTCCAACATATCGCCTTGTAGCGCTGAATCCAGGACGGTGATATTCCTTTTGAAGCGCCGCGGCAACGCGTCGTGTAGCGGCTTATCCCTGAGGTAGCCCTTTTCATCACGCGTGCCAAACGGGAGGGCCAGCCAGGCCTTGCCCCCTGACGCCAGAAAGCTGGAAATCGCGTTGTATTGCGCATCCGACACGCACGCCACCCCATCAAGGACTAACGGTGTCTTCTCGCTCAACAGCGATGCGGCATCGGAAAGCTCTCGCGCGCGCACGAAACGATAACCCACGTTATGCGCCACGCAGGAGGCCGACCAGGCCTTCAGCCTGTCCCAGTGCTCTTTGCCGTCCCCGTCGCGCCAGCCGTTGTCCCTGCAATAGCTGTTGCTTACCAGGCGAACCTCCACCAGGTCTTCCCCTTCCCTGAAGTCTAAATCGCTCTGTTGTACCTCCCAGTTGTTCCACTCGTGGATCACCTCCTCCATCTCGCGGGCATCCGCCGGGTCTTCAACAAGCCGCTGGTTGTGCGTGCTGCTCCAGTTGGCTACCCCCCAAAAACGGCTCAAGGCCCAGCCCAAGTAGCCGCCCTTTTCGTAGATGGTGTAGCTTAGCGCGATAGCGGGTGAATCGCCCCGCTGTTTCGCGATATCTTTTTGATGCAGCGCCTCGGCATCCTTGGGTATCCATTGAACGCTGTTCACATTGGTGCCCACGTTCTCCAGCATGAAGAAGTCGAGGTAGGGCGACATCTTTTCCAAATCGAGGGAGATGGCGTTGAGCGTGATGGGCCCCGTGCTTGAACAACAGGACATAAGAGGCAGATCGCCCACCACCGACTTAACCAACTTCACGTGATCCACGATGCCATCGGTCTTCATCTGGATAAACTCCCTGAAAGCGGGGTTCTCGTAGTTCCCCCACCACAGCATCGGCTTGGAGGTGTCCCCCCAGAAGCTCTTGTCGTCGAACGGGGGTATCTCCCGCCCGTAATCGCGCTTGAACCGCTCCCTACAATAGACGCACCCGCAGGCGGCGAGACCCACGTAGTCGCACATGTCGTCCACCTCGATCGCGTCAATGGGAACCTCGTTCAACAGCCGCTTGAGGTACTTCACGTGCATGTCCAAGAAGTTGGGGTTGTTGTGGCAAAAGGCCTCCATCTGGTATTGCAACGAGTAGCCCCTGCTGCCATCGCGGATATCTACCTCGCAGATGTCTTGAAAGCGATGTCCCTCGTACTGGGCATGCACGGCAGCGATGGGATCGTGAAACAGCAACACGTGATGGCGATGTCTCCGGTGCAGCTTGTGAAACTCCGCTTCGTCTCTGGGGCGTTCAACGTGGTTGCAGGAGTAGTGATCCATGAACTTGATACCATACTGGTGCAGCTCCTCGCACGCGTTAGCCATAAGGCCGTGCAGCTGACCGAAGTAGTTGGAGAAGTCAAAACGGATATGGAACCCGTAATTGACCACCATATCGATCTGTGCCTCGGCAAAGGCCGCCGCCCGCCTCTTGATCTTATCCCGGATGCTCTTTTGCGACCACTGTAAATCTTCAATGGTCACCCACCAGCTTGCCACCCTCCGCGGAATAAACGGCATGTCCGGGGGCATCGACACCATATTGGAGATATCGGGTAACGAAACCGATTTCACTGCCGGCTTCTCAGCGGCTGGATTAGCCAAGGAGATTCCTCCCATGCTTAACCCGATACCGGAAGCCAACGACTGTTTGATAAATTTTCGCCTGCTACTCATTGATATAGATCTAATCTTATAAAGGTCTTACCTTAATGTTTTTAAACCAGAGGGTACAATCGCGGTAATTCTGCAACGAAAATGCACCGCTCCTATTTTCACCGTAACATGGATTTTCAGCCCATCGGCTTTTCCGCAAACGGTCGTACCAATCCTCCGTCCATGCTTCAAATTCCACGATCTTATTGCCGTTCAACCAATGTTCAACATGCCCGTCGCGGAACACGATTTTCGAGACGTTAAACGAACCGGCAGGATGCAACTGCTTGTTTTCAAGCTTCATGTGCATGGCATAATCCACACCGGTGAAGTGATCTTCGGATAGGGGAACGGGCCATCCCAGGTCATCGATGATCTGATATTCGGGCCCGGTACAAGGGGGAGCTTCTGTAAAGGCATCACCAAGGTGATAGATGATGCCACTATTCGAGCCCGGGGCTAACTTCCACTCGATAGAAAACTCGAAATCGGCGAACTCCTGCTTTGAAATGATGTTCCGGTTCCTTTTTCCCTCTTTCCACTCGACCTTTAAGCAGTTATCCTCCACGCTCCAGCCTGCATCTGAGTGCATAACGCTATCCCCGGCTACCCGCCACCCGTCGAGCGATTTCCCGTCGAACAGCAAAATCCAACCTTCCCGCTTCTCTTCCCTGGTGAGTCGATTATCACGAGCCTGCACGACAGAAGCGATGTGCAAAACTATCACGACCCACAATAACCATCGTCTCATGAGTTACAAATTTTGAAACACGCCCGTACGAGTGCGTGCAAGGGGCAAGCGCTAACGCTACTTAGTTGCACCTGCCACCTCAACCGCCGTCGTGGTGATATAATACTTTGCCAGCGTGTTGGTTTTCTCCCAATCGGGCATATCCCGATCCACCAGGTATTTGAAAAAGCGCTCACCCACGTACTTGAAGTGGGCCTCATGCCCCTCCCTGTTTTCCAGTGGTATATGGATCAGGTAGGTGTCACCCAAAGCGGTCTTCTCATAGGAGAGGAACGGAAACCCCACTTGAAGGCGCTCGATGGATGCCTTCAGGTTAGCCTCGAACAGTCCCTCCTCCACCCCCTCCGGGCGTTGGACGTACAGCTGCTTCACGAACCCTTGCTCGCTACCCTGCTCCGTCCTAAGAATGGCTTTCGTGCCCTTTATCACCGACTTAAACGTGTCGCCACCACCTTGGGGTGCCTCCCAGTTCCAGAGGACTTTTAACCCGGCATGGTGACCCCTCACGGTAAAAGAAAGGGTGCCGTTAGCATATACCTTCAACAGGTCACCATCGAGGTACTTTTGCAGGTAGTCCGGGAATTCGACCTCGTTGGTTGAACTCGTGAATTGAGGCAAGGTAATCTCCGTAGGCCAATGCTCGGCCGTGATATCGGCAATCTCGTTGCTTTTATAGTCGATTACCTGATCGGGAAAACATTTCCAAAACAGCTGGTCGATCAGATGGGTGGTCACATCGGCAATCCCTTCGCCCTGCTGCTCTACATCGTAGTACCAGGCGGGGCGGATGAGCGGGCTGCCGGCCACGGTTTTGAAAAAGTGGTGGGTGCTCTCCATAAAGACGGCGGGCTCGTCGGCAGTTCCCTGCTGCAACTCACCAAACAGATCCACATCGGCCACCAGCTCCTTTTCGATGATGTTGAGCATATCGTACCGCTCGGTCATCATATCGTAAAGGTACACCCCGTTTTCTACCGAGTTCTCGTACGCGGCCTCCAGCAGGTGGAAATCGCTCTGATTGATTGCCATCGGCTTATCCGACAACACGTTGAGACCTGCATCAATCGACGCGAGAATATACTCGGTTTTGTCCCGGTTATTGCCCGCGAGAATCACGACGTTGCCTTTATGATCTGAAAGCATCCGCTCCAGGTAGTCGGAGCCCGTGTACACCGTGCTCTCCCAGGCAGTTGGCGCGGCTTCCCGCGCGTTAAACGACTCGATGGCCGAAAGGTATTGCGCCAGACCGGCATTTTCCTCCTGCGAATAGATATGTACCTGCTTGTTTACCTGCTCCATTTCACTTTTTTGAAGCAGGCTGGCATGAAAATGACCGGGAGCAAGGACGATCAGCTCGATCTCCCCCGCTTCACCGGTAAATGTTGACTGCTGATCCTTACCGTCACCACCTCGCCCCGCGCAAGAGAGCAGCAGCAATGAGACCAACAAAGCCATGAGAATTTGTTTCATCGAGCCTCTACTTTAATTTACGGATTAACTTTTTGGCTTCCTTGGCAGCTTTCTCGTACACCTTTTGGGTAGAGACAGGCTTACCCCCCGCACGCTTGCTGGCGTCAGCGGCAGCGATAAAGGTAAATATCTCCAACGTCTCCTGCTCGCTCACTGGAGCAACGCGGGTCTCAAAGAACTTCAATATCTCCCTCAACAGCGCCTCATATCCCTGATACTGACCAGTTGATACGATTCCCTGATCGGTGAACGCGTAACCACCGTACGCGCTTTTACCATCGCGAATGCCCCTTATCGAGCCGATTCGCCCATCGTCCCACAGTCCGATCACCACGTCGGTACCCTCGGAGCTGACGCGGGTCACGGTTTTACAGCCGGTTCCCATAACGGTGAAAAGCCCTTCAATGGAGTGTATGCCGTACCAAGCCATATCGGCATGAGAAGGCTCTAAGTGTGCCGGTGAATAGCAGTTAGCACCAATCACTTTTCCCAGCTCACCGTTACGCAGCTTCTGGCTTTCAGGAACATACCTGAGCGCCGAGGAGGAGAACAAGGGCACGTTATACTGTTTGGCCAACTCGAAGATCGCGATAGCCTGCGGCAAGTTGGCCCCGATAGGCTTGTCGATAAAGACAATCTTACCGGCCTTGAACACCTCGTACGCTTGCTCCAAGTGCAGGTTCCCATCATTGGTTTCCAGGAGAACGCAATCCACTTTGTCCAAGAGCCCCGAGATAGAGGAGACAACCTCTACCCCCATCTTTTCGACTTGCTCAATGTAACCCGGGATCCGATCGTAGCTCGACTTGATCGTCTTGGATCCATAGGGATACGCGGCAACGATTTGAAAATCTTTGTACTCATCGGTATTTCCGTTGATGAACTTGGTGAATGCCGTCGCATGCGAGGTGTCCAGCCCAATTATCCCTATCTTCACTTGGGCCTGCGATACAAACAGGAAGCCGGATAACAGGACAGATAAAAATATTCTTACCTTCATTTGATTATTTTGTTTGTTTTAACTCTTTTAATAACGCGGCGCTATCTCTGTCCAGGTAGAGGATAGCCCCTTTCTTATTCCTCAATATGGTGGCGGGGCACGCCTCGCTGATCTCATCGTTCAACGTGCGGTAAACCGCTTCCGCCTTGTTGGCAGCCGGAACCATGCAGTACATCTGCTTGGCACGGATAAGCGCGGGAATGGTGATGGTCATCGCGTGCGTCGGCACCAAGTTGATACCGTCAAACAGCTTCTCGTTCACCTGTTGCTGCCTGCAAGCCAGCTCCAGTTCCACCACCTTGACGGCCTTGGGATCCTTGAAGTCGGCCACGGGGGGATCGTTAAACGCGATATGCCCGTTTTCACCAATACCAAGGCAGACAATATCTGCGGGATAACGCTCTAACAAAGACGAGTAACGTGCGCATTCGGCTTCGGGATCTGCAGCCTGACCGTTCAACAGGTTCACGCTTTTGAAAGGCACATGGTCGAAAAGATGCCGTTTTAAGAAGTTGCCAAACCCCTGGGGGGCATCCTCCTCCAACCCAATGTACTCATCCATATGAAACGCGTTGACCTTGTTCCATTGGATTGCCTTGTCCCTGATCAACGCTTTCATGAAATCACTCTGCGAGGGTGCCGCGGCAAAGATCATGTTGATCTCCTCTTTGGTTTTCTGCAACGCCTGAATGGCCGCCGAAACATCTTTCGCCGCATCTTGACCCATCTTATCCCGATCCGGGAAGATTCTCACCTCTAACATTCCTTTCACGAATGTGATAACGTCTGCTTTAGTTCCCATAAATAACTTTTCCTTCTATGATTGTGTGTGATACATCTATGTTTTCGCCGAAAATAACAAAGTCGGCATCTTTGCCCACCTCGATGGAGCCTTTCGCCCCATCGATTTTCATGATCCGCGCGGGGGTAAGGGTCATCATCTTCACCGCGTCTACCAAGGGAACCTCGGCAAGCTGCACCATAGTGCGAACCAAACGGTCGGTAGTAGCCACGCTACCGGCAAATGCAGTGCGGTCCGGCAACTTGGCAACCCCATCCTCGATAATCACCTTCTGCCCCTTTTCCAGGCTACCCAATATGGACTCGCCATCCGGCATGCCGGCTCCCCTCATCGAATCGGTACAGAGCGCAGTCCTATCGGGACCTTTGAACTTGTAGACGAACTGAAGAAGCGATTTGGGCAGGTGTACGCCATCGGCGATGATCTCCACATCCATATCGTCAATCAGGTAAGCCGCCTCAACCACGCCCGCGAATCGATACGCGTTCCGGCGGGTGATGGAGGACATACCCGAATAGAGGTGCGTGGCAAGCGAGAAGCCCGCGTCAAACGCCTCTACCACCTCCTCGTAAATAGCGTCGGAGTGAGCTACCGCCGTGACAATGCCCCTCTCTTTAAGCACCCTGGCGAACTCCAGCGCACCGGGCAACTCGGGTGCCAAGCTCCAGCGGACAATGTCGTCTGACGCGGCCAATATCTCGTTATACTCTGCCGGATCCGGGTTCCTGAGGTACTTGGGGTCCTGAGCACCACGCTGGTTATACGAGAAGTAGGGCCCCTCGAGATGCAGCCCGATAAACCTGGCTCCCTCGCGGTTCTGTTTTACCGCCTCCTTGAAGGTGGCAAACGTCTGTATCAACTCCTCGGTAGTACTCGTGAGGGTAGTGGGCAGCAGCGCCGTCGTGCCATGCTTCGCGTGCGTTTCAGCAGCCCCCAAATAGGCCTCCACCGTTCCGTCCATAAAATCGTGTCCACCGCCACCATGCGTGTGGATATCGATGAAGCCCGGCGACACGTAGTCCCCCTTGGCATCGATCAGCTTGTCTCCCTCTTTAAGCTGAACCTCCCCGGGAGGTACGATCGCCGTCACCTTCCCTTGTTCACAAATGATGGAGAGGTTCTCTTTAATCTTGTCAGGGAAGATCACCTTCCCATTTTGTATAACAACTCGTTTACTCATAGCATTTATTAATTATCCTAATCATTCACGTGATTCAAAAAAACAGTGGGCTCATGACGCTTTGACCCTCTTCCAAGACTTGATCCTGTAGCCCCATACCGCGAACCATACAATGTAAGCAAAGCAAGGGATAAGGATCCAGTAAGCATACTTCATCGCTTCGAAAGAGGTAGCCGAGACGAGCTTCATTTCATAAAACGCGTTATAAATAATGGGCATAAAGGCACTACCACTTAACGCCATCACCAATAAAGCGGAACCAAGATTGGTGTGGCGCCCAAGCCCCTTGATAGATAGCGGCCATATCCCCGCGTAGAGTAAAGCATTGGGAAGTCCCATCATCACGAGGAACCAGAGCGAAATATCGGTAGTCATCCCCAAGAAGTTCACCGTGCCCGACGAGGTGACCACCAAAACAGATAACAGGAGGTTGATGCTGGCGCATATCACCAGGGCATTCCGCTGCGTTATATATTTCGGGATAAGGGCGATTCCCAAAAAGTAACCGGCAAAAGTGAGGAGCATAGTGATGGAAGGAATATTTTGCGCCGGCCCGGTGAGGCTTTCACCCATACTCCCCGCGTACTGGATACTGGTTCCCAGCGCGATCATCTGGGTACCAATATGAAAGAACATCGCTAAAACACCCAACATCAGGGCAGGATATTGGACTATCCATCGCTTCGACTTCTCGTCCTCTTCCGAACGCTTGTTGACCACGCTGGGGTCTAACTCGGGAAGGACCGAATAGCGAATGATAATACCGAAAAGGAACAACGCGATGGCCAAAATCAGGTAAGGGGTCATAACACCCCTAATCAGGGTGTCTAACGCGGCATCCAGGTCTGCTCCACTGTATACCCCCGCCTCGATTTGACGCATCAGCTCCTTGTCGGACTCCCGGATAACCACCGCGGCAAAAATAAGGTTCGCGATGACTCCCGCGAGCTTATTCCCCGTCCCGACGATACTCATCCGCTTTGCCGCGCTCTCGATGGGCCCCACGATAGTGACGTAAGGGTTAGCGGCAGATTGAAGGATGGCCAAGCCAACCCCCAACAGGAACAACCCTAACAGGAACACCTGGTAGACACGCCAGTAAGCCGCGGGAACAAACAACAACGCGCCCAGCGCCATACACCATAAGCCATACATCATCCCCCGCTTATACCCTACCCTGTTAAGGAGATAAGAGGAGGGGATGGCCATGACAAGGTAGGCGATGTAAAACGCGAACGTTACAAGGTACGACTCGAAACGAGACAACTGAAGGGTTAACTCGAAATAGGGAATCAAAATGGTGTTTACCCAGGAGACTAACCCGAAGATAAAATACAAGAGAGCCAAGATAATCATTGACTTGACTGTCGTGCTTTTGTCGCTAACATGCTTGATGTGAGGTGTATTGCTCATCGCTATTCTTATTAGTTTAACAATAATTTAGATAGTCAATAAAAATTGATGTACAAATGTATTTTTTATTTTATCGAAAAAAACCTCAATAACGTAATTTAGTGTTCAAAAAACGTTAAGGCAGAATCTAATGGCAAGTAGTGCACTATTATGAAACGCGTTTCTTAAAGGAAGGCATGTGTGGAAAGGAGGCATGGTAGCAACGCGGGCACAAGATACAGACGACCGGAATGAACACCCCACGCGTCGACCAACGCGTTAGGCTTGAGCAAACGAGCGGCAGCGCTATATAGAGTTAAGGGCAGCGTGAAAATCCTTGTGCCTTTTACGCCACTCGGTAGGGGTGCAACCATGTTTTTTCTTGAATATCCGGGAGATATTTTTGCAATCGTTGAATCCCGACTCCAGGGCAAGGTCAAAGAGTGTACGATTGGTGGTCATGAGCAGATGGGTGAAATACTCGATCCGGTTGGATATGATAAACTGATAGATGGTGGTACCCATCGACTCTTTAAACTTCACCTCCAGGTTGCGACGCGACAAAGGCACCAACTTGGTCAGGCTATCGATATCGATGTTGCTCGTGAAGTTGTCCTCGATAAAATTCACCACCTGTGAGATATAATCATTGGTAATATCATACTTTTCAGTGGACTTCCGGAGTTCAAACCGGGTAGGCTTGATAACGATGTTGAAAGGCTCTTTGATGGCACCACTAATCATCCCATCAATCAACCTGCCGGCTTCATACCCCCCCTTCTCTACATCCGTGACGATGGATGAAATGGGTGGGTCGGAGAGGTGGCAAATCAACTCATCATTATCCACGCCCAGCAAGGATATATCATCGGGTATCTTGATGTTATTGATGGTGCAGATTTGCGATACCCGCAAAGCGAAACTGTCGTCACAAGCGAACAACCCAACGGGCTTAGGCAGCGAAAGCAGCCACTCATCCAGTTGCACGTGACTCGTGCTCCACTCCTCGCCCATCAAGTCGGCGCTCTCAAAATAGTAGTAGTTGCCGTTTACCTTCTCTACCTCACGACGGAACCCCTCGGCCCGCTCACGTGACCAAACGACCCCCTTGTTACCGTAAAAGGCAAAGTTGTGGAAACGTCTCTTGATGAAAAAGCGGGCAGCCATCTCACCGGTTCCAATATAGTCGCCGGTGAGGTTGGAGAAGTAGGGACTCCGCTCCCTGTAATTCTGCAGCACGATGGGAATATTTAACGTGGCCAACAGGTTGGTTCCCTCATGGTCCCACCGCGCGATGATGGCATCGGCCTTCCACTCTTTGGCCCACTCCACGATCCCCTCCTTCCCGTAGAGCGTTTTATAGTAAGTTGGGAGACGATAAAATATCCAGGGCCCATAATCAACGGAGTATTGAATCAACCCCTTCAAAAGGCGGCGGCTGAATTCACTCGAGTAATCTATAAGGACAAGTATGCGCTTCATTATCTATAAACAGTTATAACAGAGTAAATTCCCGAAAATTTCACCCTTCACACCCGTGAGTATCATGATATGGCAATAACACAAATGGTGCTTATCGCGGAAATCTCTCATTTAAATCCTCAAATATAGCCAATAAAAAGATGAAAAAGAACTAATTTATGAATTAATAGCCCGTTGTGTACAGAAATAAAAATGATGAAAAATCCCATCAAATTCAATATTTACCCATATCTTTACCCCGCATTAATAAAAAAGTGAAAATCATGACCCACACGCTGAAAAAAATCATTGGCTTTTGCAGCCTAACGACTTGTTTATTCGTTCTGTACCCTCAAGTGGCCGCAAGCCAAAACAGAACCGTTCAACTGTTCGCGCATCGCGGAGGTGCCTTTGAGTTTGATGAAAACACGATGTCTGCTTTCGAGGGAAGCTATAACAGCGGACTGCGGGGATTCGAAACCGACGTGCGAATAACCAAAGATGGGGTACTTGTTATTTTTCATGATGCTTCCCTGGAAAGGATGACCGGACAAGAAGGTAGTATAGAGGAGATAACTTGGGCTGAACTTCGTTCGGTACGAACCAAAAAAGGCAACCCTATTCCCACCGTAGACGAGGTGATCAATTTTTTCGCGGATAAGCCAGGTATCTACCTTGAGTTTGAAATGAAAACCGATGAGAAAAACTACCCGCTAGAAAAACTTGAAAAGTACTGTGACCAACTCTATGAAAAGGTAACAGCAAAAAAGCCCGCCTCCTCAACCTACCTGTTCACATCATTCGACAAGCGCCCCTTGCGGTACATAAAGGCCAGCTATCCCGATGCCGACATGCTGTTCATCACCCCAAAGCCCTGCTCCAACGAGACCGTCAAAGAGGCCTTGGATTTAGGGATAAACAGGCTGGGGTGCACGCTGGACGGCACAAGTCGTGCCAGCGTGAAAGCCGCCCACGCGGCAGGAGTATTCGTGAGTTGCTACCCGGGCAGGTCCCTGGAGGACTTTCAACTGGGGGTAGCCCTCGGTTGCGACTTTTTATGTTCCGACATCCCCGTGCAGGTTAAACAGTGGGTAGACAAGTGGAGCGACAGCGATGTCCTAAACGTCACCGTGAAGTAAAAAGCGCTTTACACACCTTTAGGGAGAGTATCTGCCACAGATTTGCAAGGAATTTGCAGTTTATTTGGTCAAAATTGGGCAACTTTTGGCATAATTGGGCAGTTTTTGGCATAATTGGGCAACTTTTGGCATAATTGGACAAAGTTTCGGGTGTTTTTCCCGGGTCGAGAGCTGCCGTTCATACAGGAAAAAAGCCTTGGCAATCACCGATACAACGCTGACCGTCAAGGCTTTTCAGTTTCGTCAGAGCTAACCTCTAAACCTTTAAACTCCGTCGGGGTGGCGGGATTCGAACTCGCGACCCCCTGCTCCCAAAGCA
>MTKW01002279.1_pt1 | contig 33440 bp, 27 predicted proteins | sample 1042761 | NCBI WGS metagenome assembly MTKW01 (sample SAMN06205366, study PRJNA360243) | anaerobic digester metagenome | biome: Wastewater treatment plant; feature: Anaerobic digester sludge; material: sludge; isolation source: anaerobic digester fed with sludge from wastewater treatment plant ...
AGGCAGAGCACCTGACTTTTAATCAGGGTGTCCGGCGTTCGAATCGCCGATGGGTCACCATTTTTTATGATACAGGGGGATTTTTATCTCCTTTTTTATTAAAAAGTATTACTTTTACACTAAATAAAAAACAGATTGTAAGGAGAGTATCCCCTGCTCGAATTTAGGAGTATACTCAGACTGAAAGCCGTCCAAGACGATATTTTATGGCTAATTCTATCCAATAAATTATAGGCAATAGAAAAAGATAAAAACTAAAGAGGATTCCTATAGGGCCTATTCCCATGGTGGTGAGGGGAATTAAGGCAGCAATATTCCAAGGAATTATAGGAGCAATTACTATAGCTGAGTTTTCCAAATCAATTGCTAATTCTTCCCTTGATAGGTTATTTATCCTATAGTTTTTCTTACTTAATATATGGGTCAACATTACAGCTAAAACTTGGGTACAACCAATAATTGAAGTGGCTAAAGATATTAAAATAGTTTGCCCAAAGATTTTGTGTCTAGGCTTTTTTACATTGATTTTATCCACCACAAATTTTAATAAATCTGTCTCTTCAAAAATACCTGTAAAGGCAGAGGAAATAAATACTATTAGGCCACTTTTCATCATAGATAGTATGCCTCCACCCTGTAACACCTCTGCTATTGGATGGATATCTTTCATCTTAAATCCAAATATTAAAAACTTCAAATTGTCCAAAAGACTAAATTTTTGAATACTAATACTAATAATTAATGAGATTAGAATACTAATTAACATTGAAGCCTTTACATCCACTCTTAATATAGATAAAAGAATTATGCTAAAGGCAGGCAATAGCACCAATAGATTTGTATTAAAGATATTGCCAATTCCCTCAGAAAGAATGGAGGAAGTAGTTGAAATGGGGTATAAAAAAGATAAGACTCCATAGATAATAAGGGTTATAAAAAAGGGTATTATAGATGTCCTTATCATATTAGAAATATTTTTATATAAATCAGTATTGCTAATTTCAGCTACTAGGTTGGCACTAGAGGACATGGGAGAATTCCTATCACCTAGATAAGCTCCCGACAATACTGCCCCTGCTACTAGGGGAAGATAGACCTCTCCGCTTCTTGCCATGATCATAATAGCAATTCCAATTGTGCTGGCTGTTCCAAGGGAGGTGCCAATTAATAAGGAAACTACACAGGTAACTAAAAATGCAGAAAATATAAATAACTTAGGATGGATAAGTTTAATGCCATAAAAGACAATGGTGGGAATAGTACCAGCAGCCATCCAAGTGGCAATAATTCCACCAATTAAAATAAATATCCTTAGGACTATCAGAGATTTTTTGCCACCTGTAAGACACATTCTTAATAATTCTTTAATAGGATAGCCATGTTTTTTCCCTATGTATATAAAAATCCCTAATCCAATGATTAGAGCATAGGCAGGGGAAATACCCTTTATTGCACTTATAATTAAAAGGAGAAATAGGACAAAAAATCCCCAAAATATATCCATAGACTATCCACCATTCATTATTTTTACAAACTTTTATAAAGGCCTTTTTTCTAATTTTACCATATATAAATAAAAATGTGTAAATCTATTAAAAGGGGTATAAAGAGGATATAATATAGTCAATATCTTTGTAAAAAAGAGTGTAAGCTATTATGGTAAATCTACCGAGAAAAATTTTTCACTATATAAGGGGGTAATAAATGTGTTTAAAGAATTTAAGGAGTTTGCTTTTAAAGGTAATGTAATTGATTTGGCAGTAGGTGTTATCATTGGAGGAGCCTTTGGAAAGATTGTTACATCATTAGTTAATGATCTATTAATGCCTGCCTTAGGGATTCTACTGGGAGGGGTAGACTTTACCCAGCTAAAATATGTGATAACCCCTGCCATTGGAGAAATCCCTGAATCAGCCATAATGTATGGAACCTTTATTCAATCTATAGTAGATTTTTTAATTATTGCTTTTTCAATATTTGTTTTCATTAGANNGAAGTATTATTATTGGAAGAGATTAGAGATTTAATAAAAGAGAATAATTAGAAGAAAGTAAAATTAATAAATCTATAAAGGCTTTACCCTTTTTCACAATATTTTTACTTCTGAATTAATAAATGAAAAGCATTAGAAATTAGAATAAATTATATTGAAAATTATAAATCTTTTGTATAAAATTATACTACAATATTGGAATATTATGCAAATATTATGCAAATATTACAAGTCTATATGAAGGCATCTATATAAGCACTTATTTGGATTATATGAAGGGGGATTTTCTTGAAAAATCTACTTAGCCTTTATTTATTTATTACTATTGTAGCAATTCAATTTTTTGTTGCGTACTTTTATTCTAAGAGTAGATTTCATTATAGAACAACATTTCTTTTATTAACTATATGTATCAGTATATATTTGTTTGGTTATTTAATGATTTTAAATAATAACCTCCTTGAGGAAATGATTTTCTGGAATCAATTTCAATACATAGTCTTACCATTTATACCCGCCTTATGGTTGTTATTGACCCTGCAATTTACTAATACTAGCTATTTTATTAAAAAGCCTTATATATTTTTGATGTTTTTAATACCTATAATAACTTTCTTTATTAGATTAACAAATTCTATTCATTATTTTTTTTATCAGGGCTATCAAGTAAAACCATTTCTTGGATATAATACTTTGGATATGGAAAGAGGTCCCTGGTTTTATATTAATATTTTCTTTACTATATTATATATACTTTCTTCTATTATAATTTACTATTTAGCATATAAAAGGGGCCAAAAAAATTATTCTAGACCAGCTTTCTTAAACTTTTTCACGGTATCCCTATTACCTATGGTAGCGATATTTCTTATTATCTTACTATACCAAAGGACATATATAGATTATGTAGCATTAGTTTTACCTATTTCCCAAATATTAATTTATTATGGTATTTTAAAATATGATTTCTTTGAAACAAAGTCAATGGTTAGAAATGCTTTTTTTGAGGACAGTAAACTGGGAATGATATTATTAGAACCAGGTTTAAGGATAATTGATTATAATAAGGCTGCTGAAGAGTTTTTTAATGCTTTAAATATCCTATTATCTGATATATCTATTGAGGAACTTTTAAAAGACAGACCTGAATTATTAAGTATATTAAAAAGTGATACCAGTCAGGAATTGTCCTTAATGATAGATGGGAAAGAACATTTTTATGAAATTGAGGCTTGGCAAATAAGGGAAAATAATAATAAAGAATCATTAAAGATTATTAGAGATATTACAGATAAGAAATTATTAGAAAAAAGGTTAATTTACTTGGCAACTATAGATACCTTAAGTGGCCTTTACAATCGAAGAAAATTCATGGAACTAGCTAAAATGGAATTTGAAAGGGCCAAAAGGTATAAAGAAGGTCTATGTATACTGATGATGGATATTGATAATTTTAAAAATATAAATGATTGTTGGNNCGAAAGACTGATATTATTGGACGATTAGGAGGAGAAGAGTTTGCAGTGATTTTGCATAAGGCAAACAAAATCCAAGGATTTACACTAGGGGAAAACTTTAGAAAAAAGGTAGTTACTACTGAGGTGGTAGATGGATCTAATAAAATAAACTTCACCATAAGCATAGGGGTGGTAGCAATCCAGGGTGACGAATATGAAACGAAAGATATGGAAGATATATTAAAGCAAGCAGATGAGGCTCTATATTCTGCAAAGACCCAAGGGAAAAATTGTGTAGTGGTTTTTGGGGAAAGGTTAAAGGTAAATTAATAGAAATATTATTAAGGCTAAAATATTTCAATGTAAATAAGGATAAGAGCACCTAGAAAGATAAAGATGTCAGCAATATTAAAAACAGGCCCCCCTTTAAAATATAAAAAATCAATAACATAACCCCTTTTTATCCGATCAATTAAATTCCCGATCCCGCCACCTATTATAAAGGATAACCCTAGGGCATAAGAAGTAAAATCCTTAATATAAAATCCTAAAACCAATAAGAGAATACATCCTATTAGGGCAATTAGGTTTAAAATAATAATCCAACCCTTTTTATTCTTAAGCAGCCCATAAAAGCCACCAGAATTTAAAGCTAGTCGTAATTGAAGACCCTTTCCTAATTTATAGGGTGAATTTTTTTCTTTTAAGAATTTAAATGCTTTTTTCTTACTCCAGAGATCTATAGCTACAATAAAGATAATAAATAGAAAATATCCCATAACTATCACCTGCTTTTTTGATGCTATCATAAAAGACTTTATCATTAAAAGCCATTATTAAGATAATTATATCATGTGTTATTAAATAAATTCTTTATTGCCTACACTAGAAAATGAAGTTGGCTATATAAAGGATTTGGGAATTAACAGATATCACTATTATGAATTAGGCTATGGTATATAAAAAAACTTATGATGCAGAGGTAAAAATTTTAATTCATTTTATAATGATAATAAAATAGTGGTGGAGTAATTCTTTAGAATCTAGAAGAAATTCTAAAAAAATATTGGGCTATTTAGATGAAAAGAATCTCGCATTAAAGATATATAAAAGATTTTTAATTATATTATATGTTGCAAAAATATTCTAATCCCTAGATAAACAAGTATTATACCCCCAATAAATTCTGCCTTGGATTTGAATTTTGTCCCAAAGATACTGCCAATTCGCACTCCGATTGCGGATAGTATAAAGGTGATAATTCCAATTAGTGTTATTCCCTTAATTATATCTACCTCAATAAAGGATAGGGATATACCTACAGCGAGGGCATCAATACTGGTGGCAATAGATAAACCCAACATATTTTTATAATCCAAGGAACAATCACAGGGATGCTTCTGGTCCTTTAAAGAACTTATAATCATGCTTATACCGATATAACCTAAAAGTATAAGGGCAATCCAATGATCAATAGAGGCTATTTGCTTTTTAAATTGAATACCACAAGTATAGCCAATAAAGGGCATAATAGCTTGGAAGGAACCGAAGAACAACCCTACAATTAATGTGTTTTTTAAACTTATTTTCTCCAGTGATAAACCCTTACAAATGGATACAGCAAAGGCATCCATTGACACTCCAAAGGAAATAAGTACCATCTCTAATAATCCCATAAAAGCTCTCCTATTTCATTAAAATGACTTATCCCCCTATTTGGAGATAAGTCCTATTTCTTTAAAATGTATACTACCTACCTTAAGTATAAGATTTTTAAATAAGTTGTCAAATGCTATTTTAATGAATAGCCCAACCTTTAAGAAGAATATAATAAAAACAAGAGTTTTTTATAATACTTTATCTTGATATAGGAGGGAAGAAGACTTATTTTGATTAAATCATTGATGAGTAATATCTATTAGGGAAGTGAATGTATTGGGTAAAAGGTCAATAAAGGTGGTAGGATTTTTATTAATAATTATTATTCTGGGAATGGGGTTACCCACATTATCCACAAAGTTTTTTGGTGGAAAAATTCAAAAAGGAAAGAAGGAGGATTTATCTCAATATGCTGTTCATAATTATAAAATAGAGGGTAGATTTTTTGAAGAAGAGAAAATACTAGAGGTGGAGCAAAGGATAAATTATAAAAATCAGCATAAAGTGAGCTTTGATAGAATATACTTTCATCTTTATCCAAATGCCTTTAAGGAAGAAGAAAAGGTACCCTTTTTTAAAGAGGAGTTAATAAAGGCTTATCCTTTAGGATTTCAACCTGGATATATAGATATAGAAGAGGTATTAGTAGGGAATAAAGGGGTCAATTATGAGATAGGGGGAGAAAATAATACAATTTTGGCAATAGATTTATTGAAGGAATTACAACCTAACCAAAAAATCCTTATAGACATTAAATACAAGGTTAATTTGCCTCCAGCTTATAGTAGATTTGGCTATGGGGAAAATACCTATAATTTTGGTAATTGGTATCCCATTGCTGCTATTTATGATGATAGGGGATGGAATTTAGAGCCCTATTATAAAGTGGGGGATCCATTCTATAGTGAAGTCTCTAATTATCAGGTTATCTTAAAATTGCCAAAGGATTTTAAACTAGCCACAACGGGAAAGATAAAGTCTAGGAAAAATTATAAGGCCAAAGATATTGATTATAGAGGACTTATCTGGGAAATTGAGGCAGAAGCTGTTAGGGATTTTGCCTGGGTCACAAGCAGGGATTTTAAGGTAAAGATGGGGAAGGCTGATGGAATAAATATAGAAGTATATTATTTCCAAGGCCAACAAGGTAATAAAGCTTTAGAGGTGGCCCAAGATGGGATAAAGATTTTTAATAATTTATTTTGTCCCTATCCCTATGAACAATTTACTGTAGTGGCCTGTGATTTTTTCATCGGTGGGATGGAATATCCTAATTTAGTCTATATAGACTATAATAGATTTTCTCAAAGTAATATTATTATTTTAGAATATATAATTGCCCATGAAATAGCTCATCAGTGGTGGTATGGAATTATAGGAAATGACCAAATAAACTCACCCTGGATTGATGAAGCCCTTACAGAATATTCTACCATATTATATTATAGGGAAAAGTATGGAGAAGAAGCGGCAATGAATATGTTAAAAACCATGATTATAGATGAATATGTTCGGGGAAAGAAGGTCTTAGATATAAGGAAGGAGGGTGTAGGTAAGTCGATAGATAAGTTTAAAAGTAATATGGAATATGCCACCATAGTATATAGCAAAGGAGCTATGATGTTTTATGAGCTTGAAAGGGAGGTGGGTAGAGAAAACTTTAATAAAATTTTAAAATATTATATAGAGAATAATAGATTTAAAAATGTGGAAGAAAAGAATATTAAGAATATTGTTAAGGCGGTCACTGGCAAGGATTATCAAGAATTCTTTGATAAGTGGCTGGAAGAAAGTTCAATGGATATGTAGGGGAGCCATAGGCTCCCAAAAATATTATTATAAATTTGCAAGTTTTTTTAGTCTAATATCCTCTCCAAAGAATTTATAGAGCTGGAAATGACCTAATATCCTAGAGGTCAGTCTATTGGGGTATTTTTCCTGGAGCTCCCTTAGGGAGAGATTAGTAGATATTACCATCTTATTGCCTTTTAAAAGTCGCTTATTAATCACATTGAAAAGCTCCATCTTAGCAAACTCTGTTAGATGTTCTGTTCCAAGGTCATCTATAATCAAAAGATCACTATAAAAAATTCTTTCCATCATTGGATCAGGGTCATTATTACTTTGATCAAATTTATTATTCCTTATAAAATCTATCAAATCTGAGGCAGTTTGATAGAGGACAATATTTCCCTTTTCTAAAACATCCTTTGCAATTGCATGGGAGAGAAAGGTTTTTCCTAGACCAGGACTGCCATAGAAAAAAAGATTTTTATTATGGTTTTCAAAATCCTTGGCATAGTTAATAGCTACTAATAAAATCCCCTCCATATTCTTCCGGGGACTGGTTTCACTATCATTGTCCCTCTCATCTGAATAATAATCCATTCTAAAGGTGTCAAAATTTTCTTTTTCCAATAAATTATGTAGGTTGGATTGTTTATAGGCTTTGTCTATCAAACGTTGTTCAAAGCATTTACATCTTTTAGAGCCAATGTATCCTGTATCTTGGCATTTGCTACATTGGTATTTTAATTCTAAATAATCTACAGGATAGCCATTGGAAGCAAGAATTTCTGACCTTTCCATTTGTAAATCTATACTCTTTTCCCTTAATTGATGAATTAAAGCATCTATTTGTTTAGGATTTGATTGGGTGGCCTTAACAATTTGAATACCTAAGGTTTTCATTTCTATTTCTATTTCCGCCAAACGGGGGAATTTTTCTTTCAGTTCTTCCTTGCGCAATCTAAGTGCCCTTTGGTTTTCATCCTGTAATTGCTGATATTCTTCTATAGTCTCTGTGATAAGTGATTTAATCACCTAAATCCCCCCTATTTCTCTTTAATAATTTTTTCTCAAGATTGTCCATATCATAGTTATGATCTAAGTCTAGCTTGCTAGTGGACTTTTTAGGGGTTCTTTTATATTTTTTAGGAGCAATAGTTGATTCTGCCTTAATTTTATCCAAGGTGGTAAGGCCTTTATTATGCCAGTCGGTAATTATTTTATCCACATAACGAAAGTTTGGCTGGGATATGGCAGCTGTTTCGCCACAAGCCTCTAGGATTACTTCCAGATCTAATTTTAATTGGTCAAACCATTTATCCATAATTTCCTCTTCCTTTTGGGTAGGTGGTCTTTTAAAGCCCAAAAAAGACATAACCTTAAAGTATTTTTCCCACTTTTCCTTATGGCTTAGCATATATTTTTCTGCATCTTTTAAGGTTTTAACACCTGCATTAAACCAATTTAGTGCCACTTGCTTTATATAAGCCATTTCTTTACGGCCTCTATTAAAACAATCTTCCAACATAAGGACAATAAGTTCTGGAGTAAAGGAATAATCCTCCATCCATTGTTGGTAAAGAAGAATTTCTGAAGTAGAGAGTGGTCGGCCATACATTTTTTCAATAACTTCATGCATATCCTTAATTTTTTTATTTTTACGAGAACTTATTATTTTATCTGCTGTATTAGGTTTTTTATTAGATAGAGAAGAGGACTTATTAAGAACCACTTCCTTAATATTTAAGAAATGAATAAGATTTTCTCCCTGGTCTTGATGTTCAATTCTTATGATATTTTGGTCCTCCCAATAGGTCCAAGCCTTGACTACATCAGACTCTAAGAGATCCAGTGTTTTTGCTATAACCCTATTAGAAATACTACTGGAGGAATTAAAGCAGTACTTTAATCCTAGAAGATATACCTTAACAAAATCCCCAGGGGCTCGGGGCAGATAGTGATTTATAAATATATTTTCAATTGGTGTAACCCCTAAGTCTTCATTTTCCAAAGACAAACAAAATCTATTCAATAAAATACACCATCCTTAAAGTTGTATAAATATTATAGCATAATTAAAAATATATTTTCATAAAATATAATGGTTGTACAAGTTATAATATTTAAAAATATTTAATAAATGTTTTGTAATTACTTTAATTTATGTTAAAATATTCATGGTTGAGCGTTACAATTATTTTACAAATTAAATAAAATAGTTACATAACCTAGGACAAAGGAGGGCCAAGATGGATAACAAGTTAGAGGACTTTAAGGAAGTATTAAAAATTATAGGAAGCAAAATAAGAAATAGCTCCCTGGAGTTTTTGAAAAACCTATTTAAAAAGGTCCGGATTATTCTAACAAATTCTTCAAGGAAGATAATTAAGGAAGTTACAGCTAAAGGACGGATAATTTTAGGGAAGACACAAAAAAGTATTTTACCAAGATTTAAGAGCATAAAATATGTATCAAATAAAAATATATTAAGGGCATCCAAATCTATCAAGTTACATATAAATTCTTTAAAACAATACATAATAGCAAAAAAGCTAAAGGTTGTGATTTCTTCTACTATAATAATAGTAATGGCCATCCTAGCTATAGGTATTTATCAAGGGGGAAATGGATACAAGCTTTCTTTTAATGGACAAGAACTAGGTCTAATAAAGAATGAAAAAGTATTTGCCAAGGTATTAGATCAAGTCTGTAAAGAGGTAGCAAGTTCTAAGGGAGAAAGAATAAGCTTTGACAAAGAATATTCCTTAGAAAAGGTCAAAATTGGCAAGGAGAAGCCCTTAGATGAAGATCATTTAAAGGTGGCAATATATAATAATATAGATTATAAAATAAAGGCAGCTATTATTAAGGTAAATGGGGAAGAGGTTGTGGTTCTTCAAAATAGAGACCAGGCTGAGAAAGTTTTAGAAGAACTAAAGGCTCCCTATACAGATAGTAAGGATAATGTTGTAATAAAGAGAATTGGTTTTTCTGACAAGGTGGAGATTATTGAGGGAGAAGTAAAGCTGGATAGGTTAGTCTCCCAGGAGGAGGCTCTACTTTATCTTCAACAGGGAACAGATCAGCTAGAACAATATGAGGTAGTGTCTGGGGATAATTGTTGGGATATTTCTAGGAGTTTTGGTGTAAATTTACGGGATATGGAGGCTGCCAATCCTGGCAAGGACTTAAATCGTCTTTATCCTGGAGATGTAATAAATCTTACAATGGCAAAACCATTTATAAATGTGGAAACTATAGAAGAAAAAATATATACAGAGAAGATTCCCTATAAAACTACCTATAAGGATGATAAAAGTATTTATAAGGGCAAACAAAAGGTAATTACAGCAGGCAAGTATGGTACCCGAGAGGTTAAGGCAGAAGTAGCATATATTAATGGTAGTGAAGTATCAAGAACTATTTTGGAAGAGAAGATTTTAAAGGAGCCCACTACCCAGGTGATAGCTAAAGGTACAAAACCCTTGCCGCCTCCCCAGGGCTCTGGAGCATTTAGAAGACCAGCTTCTGGGAGAACAGGTTCTTATGGAAGGTTTGGTGCTCCCAGGCCAGGGGGGCGAAAACACGCAGGAATAGATATAGGTAATAAAAGAGGAACCGCTATTTATGCTGCAGATGGGGGTACGGTTACTAGTTATATCGGCTATAGGGGGGGCTATGGCTATATTGTAGAAATTAACCATGGTAGAGGATATACTACTAGATATGCCCATCTTAGTAAGATATTGGTCAGTGCTGGCCAAAGGGTTGCTAAGGGAGATTTAATCGGAAGAATGGGGAGTACAGGCAATAGCACAGGACCCCATCTACATTTTGAAATCAGAAAAAATGGGACCCCATTAAATCCCTTTAGATTTATTAAATAATAATTCAATAGAAATTAGAATAATTGAGATATAGTTTGAAAAAGAGTTAAAGTCCAAGAAAGAACATAGGGTAGTGTATAATATGTTCTTTCTTTTTATATGTCCTTGAATATAGAATATCCCTAAATCTTTCACCTCGGGGAAATTCTTAAACTACAGCTCTTTATTATCTTATGGTTAAACTAAGAAGTTTTTTTAGATCTAACATCCCCTTACCTTGGATATTTTTTTCAAAGTGGAGGCTATTACAAGACATCTCCAAGACCAGTTTTACCTCCTGTGGATCTAGATCTGGGTATTTTTCTAAAATGAGGGCTATAGCACCAATAACTATTGAGGAGGCCATAGAGGTACCAGAAAAGGATATATAGGGGGATTGGTGGGGATTATTATTTGCAGCAATAATATTACTCCCAGGTGCCAGTATATCAGGTTTATGAAAGCCTTCCATTGTAGGACCTCTACTAGAGAAATCACAATTACATCCTACAGTAATAATATCTTTAGCACAGCCAGGAGAGACTATGGAAACCTTTGAAGGACCACTATTACCTGCTGGGCATACTACAATTAATCCTGCTGACCATAATTTATTAACAGCTATTACTAGAGGATCATTGTCAAGGGAATAGGGAGAATAAACTCCTAAAGGAAGGTGGACAATTCTTATTTTATGTTTAATTCTATTATCCAATACCCATTGAAGGGCCTTTAGAGTAGTTTTTACATCTCCTGTTCCCCCTTTATCTAGGCATTTTATACCTATTAACAATGAATTGGGGGCAATTCCTTTAAATTCACCCTGGGAAAGTACTCCGCTGCCACCAATAGAACCAGCACAATGGGTACCGTGGCCATGGTCATCGTAGGGGGAGGATTGACCATGAACAAAGTCTTTAAAAAATATTATTCTATTCCTAGGAAGGGTTAGATCTTTATGGGGGTGGATACCGGTGTCTAATAGGGCTGCCACAATATTTTTTCCCGTATAGCCAGATGAATTAATAATATTGCCACTTATTTTATTGGAGGCTTTATCTCCTAAGGCAAAGACCTTGTGATTTAGTGATAAGAACTTTATAAAGGGCTGATTTAAGATTTCCCTTATTTTAGAAAGGGGGAAAAGTAAGAAAAAACCATTGATAATGGGCAGATATTCTATATCTTTGCACCCGAATTTAGAAAGCTTTTTTTCTATTGTACTAGGGATTCCCTCTCGGATTTGCAATATAGCCTCCATAAAGGAAAGGGGATAATGGTTTAGGCTCCATAATATAGAGGGTTCTATTCTATTTTTTATACTAAAGTATTTTAATGCTCTATGTAATAAGCTCATTAAATCCTTCCTTTCCAAATTAAGCTACAATATTATAATATGAAAAAAGAAAAAAAAGGTTCCAATAAACTTGATGGGAGTATATGTGGAATTAAATATGTTTATTTTTTATAAATATGTGTATATATCTATTAACTATAATCTTTTATAAATTATGGAAGTAATAAATTAATAGAAGGATAATCTATATTAATGTCGAATAATAATAATTGAATTAATAATAGGGGAATGAATATAGAGATTTGATGGCAGACTACCTCCAGACTTAAAGTCCTCTATTTTATGAATGTGTTATTAATATGTTTTTTATTTCAATGGTGAATTGAAATCTATTCTGATGAATAGATTATCAATAAAGGCAACCTAAATAGGGTGTCAAACCAAGGAGCAGGGAGTAGTGATACACTACCCTATTAGGGGAATAATAAAGGAGGGGAATTGCCTATGGCTAATCAGAATAATACTATGTCAAATGATGGTATAATTCGAAAGGGCGACTATTTACCAATGGGTAAAAAGACTGTCCTAGGTATTCAACATGTTTTTACAATGTTTGGAGCCACTGTTTTAGTTCCTTTGCTTACAGGATTAGATGTTTCAGTAGCATTATTTGGTGCAGGTGTGGGAACACTTATCTTCCATCTAACTACTCAAGGTAAGGTTCCAGCTTTTCTAGGCTCATCTTTTGCATTTATACCTGTTATAATTACAGTAGGTATGATGGGAGGTGCAGCAGAGGGATCTCCAGAGTATATTGCAAATCTACAATATGCCCAAGGGGGATTGGTGATAGCGGGTATAGTATATATTGTTTTATCATTAATTATTAAATTAATAGGTTTAGAGGCAATCTTATCACTTTTCCCACCAATAGTAACAGGACCTATTATCATGGTTATAGGCCTAAATTTAGCACCTACTGCTGTAGATATGGCTTCCGGTCATTGGCCTCTAGCTATTATTTGTCTTTTAGCAGTTACTGTGATAAATATTTATTTTAAGGGCTTCTTTAAGGTATTGCCTGTTCTAGGGGGACTAGTTGTAGGTTATCTTGTATCAATAGCCCTACAGATGGTAGACTTTAATGTAATTAAAGAGGCAAAATGGGTGGCTGTGCCTGCCTTTACTATGGCAAAATTTAATGTCCAAGCAATATCTATAATTGCCCCAGCAGCTATTGTAACAGTGGTAGAGCATATTGGTGATGTTTTAGCCATAAGTGCCACAGTTGAAGAAGACTTTACCATGGATCCAGGATTACATCGTACATTATTAGGTGATGGTATAGCTACTTCTGTTGCTGGTCTTATTGGTGCGCCTGCCAATACTACCTATAGTGAAAATACAGGGGTGCTAGCCCTTACAAAGGTATGGGATCCTTCAATTATGAGAATTGCTGCAGCCTTTGCAATTGTAATAGCATTCATTGGGAAGTTGGGAGCTATTATTAGCACTATCCCAACTCCAGTAGTAGGAGGTATTTCCATAATCTTATTCGGTATGATTGCTGCGGTAGGAGTGAGAACAGTAGTAGAAAATCAAGTAGACTTTAAAGAATCTAGAAACTTGATTATTGCTGCTGTAATATTAGTATTGGGAATAGGTGGAGCTATGTTTGAAATTCCCATCGGAGAAGGAAGTCTTCAATTTGCTGGAATGGCATTGGCTGCAATCTTTGGAATTATACTAAATAAAATCTTGCCCCCAGCAAAAAAGGAAGAAAAAGCTGAATAATTAAATATTTTCCCTGCTTCGTTCTTAAAGCCTCGCCTTAGGCGAGGTTTTTCTTTGTAAATAATATATAAAGGAAAACAGGATATTCCATGATATAATAATATAATACTTTTACTTAAGCAGGGAAATAGGGAAATTATAGGTAAATTTAATGGAAAAACAAAACAAAAAAATAAAAGATTTGTTAAATAATAATAAAGACTGTGATTAATGTTAAAACTATGTGGTATAAATATAAGGAAGATTTTAGAATATGAAATGACTTAAAGGAGAAATAAAATTACTATGATAGCAGCAATTATTTTGGCCTCAGGTATGTCTAAGAGATTGGGTAGAAATAAATTATTATTGCCTCTAGGCAATAAGAGGGTTATTGAGCATGTTATTGATAATGTTAAATCTTCAAGAATAAAGGATATTTATTTAGTTTATGGTAAAGACCACCAAGAAGAACTAAAAAAAATAGCCAAGGATAAATGTATTAATTCTATACATAATGAAAAATACTACTTAGGTCAAAGTACATCAGTTAAGAAGGGTATTCAGGCTATTGGTGATAATTATAGAGGGGCCATGTTTTTATTAGGAGATCAGCCCTTTATTTCTCATAAAACAATAAATATATTATTTGATAAATTTATATCCTATCAAAGAGGAATAATAGTACCTACCTATAAAGGAAAAAGGGGGAATCCAGTTATTTTTAGCAAGGATTTCTTTTCAGAAATAAATAATATTGAGGGGGATAAGGGTGGCCGGGATATAATAAAATCTTATCCTAATAAGATAAAATATGTACCCATAAATGATAATAATGAAAATATTGATATTGATAGTAAAGAGGACTATCATAGGGCATTGAAATTGGGCATTGAAATTTTTGAAGATTATAGAGGTGAATGGCATTGCTAAAGGACGCAGGAATAACCATTGAAGCAGCCCTAAAATTAGAACCCCTCAAGGGGGCAAAAATAATCGCCGGAGAAAAGGGTATAGGCAAAAAGATTATAAAGATAAATATAATGGAAGTCCCGGATATAGCTGATTGGCTGGTTGAAGGAGAATTTATCTTAACTACTGCTTATTCAATAAAGGACAATCCAAAGGCACTTCAAGAATTAATCCCTAAATTTCATAATAAAAAAGTGGCAGGGCTAGCAATAAAGCCTGGTAGATATTTAGATGTTATACCTAAATATATGATAGATGTAGCAAATAAATTAAGCTTTCCCCTAATTGAGCTACCCTATGAGGCTTCCTTTAGTGATATTATTTATCCTATTATGACTGAAATAATAAATAATCAAGCCTCTTTACTAAGAAATTTAGAAGAAGCCCATAAAAAATTGATGGGTATATTATTAGAAGAAGGGGATCTAAAGGATATAAGTAAGGCCCTGTCAAGACTGGTAAACAATCCGGTGGTAATAAAGGATATTGTTTTTACTAATAATTATGTTTCTCTGCCTAGAGAGGATCCTCAATTGGAAGAAGAGTTATTAAATAAGACTGAATACCAGCAAAATACTTATTCAAGATATTACCAATTACAACATCACCATATAGGGGAGGACATTATAAATAATAAAAAGGTTAATAGGTTGACCATGCCAATCGTGGCAGGAAATAAAATCTATGGATATATTTTAGTCTGGGAACTAAATAGTAAATTAGAAGTATTTGATATTCAAACCATTGAAAACTCATCTGCAATTGGTGCCCTAATTATTATGAAGGATCTATCTATCGTGGAAGTAGAAAAGAGGCATAAGAGGGAATTTCTAGAGGACTTATTATCTTCTGATCCAAATCTTCAAAAGTCCGCTATAGAAAGGGGACAGATATTTGGCTTGGAGTTTGGCAAAGATAATACAGTAATGATTGTAAGCCTAGATGATATTAGTGAAGTTTATAAAAAGACTCCTAATAATGAGGAGTTTATCCAACAATATAAGAATAATATTCGAAGAATAATTAGAAATTCTGCTAAGGAATTAGAACAACAAATTATAATGGGGGATAAGAGTGATAGTATCATTATTTTACTGGCAGTTGACCATATGTCTGAGGCAAAAAAGGTAAAGGAAATCACCCTAGCACTAGGGGAAAATATATTAGAAAAGACCCAAACTACCCTTCCTAACATCAGCATTTCTATTGGAATAGGGAGATACTATCCTAGAATGGAAGAACTATATAAAAGCTATGAAGATGCAAAAAAGTCTATTACTCTAGGGCGATTATTTAACAAGAAAGCTATTATACATTTTGATGATTTAGGTATCTATAGGTTGTTATATTATGAAAACTTAAAACCGGAATTAATTAGATTTTATAATGAAACAATAAAGCCGTTAGTAGACTATGATAAGAAAAAAGATACCGAATTAGTAAAGACATTAGAATCCTATTTTGATAATGGGGGGAATTTAAAAAGAATATCCCAAGAACTCTTTACCCATTACAATACTATATTATATAGAATACAAAGAATAGAAGAAATCACTGATTTAAGCCTTCAAAATCCTCAAGATAGATTAAATCTAGAAATAGCCCTTAAAATAATGGGCATTATAGATGAAAAACCATAATAATATATAAAGTTAACAAAAATAAAGGCAAATAGTGGTTTTTATTTATAAGAACTTCATAAAGGGAGAAAGCTCTTTAAATAGAATTGTATATGGTAGAGCATAATATAAGGAATGAAATTTATGATTAATTCAACTAGCATGAGTAGCAGGGTAAAAAATATGATTGAACAAATGGTGGAGGTTAATGGGGGAAAGGATATAGAGGGATTTATTCATTCTGTATTTGATTATGCCTGTAATATCCAAGTATCAGACAAGGATTTAATAGGATTAATCTCAAAAGAATATGGGGATAACCCCTATAGTATTTCACTAGATTTACCTCCTGGTCAGACCATGAAAAAACTTAATATGGAGCAGGGCATGAGGGTAATTATCAATAATAAATCCATCCGTTCAGTAGCAGGACATTTCTATATTAACCTTCAAGGAGCTGATAGCTGGGAGCCTGGTCTTCCAAAGGAATATAATGACCTAGTGGATAGGAACCAACTACAGTCTAATTTATTAGAAATAATGGGAACGCTGTTAAGAAAAGGAAACTTCTTAGGGATAGGCCCCTTAATAGTGGACTACCCTCCTATTATAAAAGAATTTGAAATTAATGATTTTGAAAACTCTATAAAGGTTAATCATTATAGTTCATACATTTCTCCGAGAATAAAAAATTTACTATATGGAATTATAAAAGATGACCAGGTATCAATAGAAAAAATTCTTACAGGAATTGTAGGTTTTGGCCCTGGACTAACACCTTCAGCTGATGACTTATTAGTAGGACTATTAGCAACATTACATTACTTAGGTCAATACTATAAAATGGAGATAAAGGCAATATCCTACTTAAAAAAGAGCCTAATAGACCAAGGGCTCACCAATCAAACTACTATTGTCAGCAGGCAGATGTTAAAGGCTGCCATTAATGGAGAGTTTGCAAGATCTATTAAAGAGCTGTCTATTGCTATGATTGCATCAAAGGATAGAAAAGAAATAGAAAGAGCAGTGCTAGCTGCAATTAATCTAGGCTCAACATCAGGCACAGATACATTAGTAGGTTTATTATTAGGTGCTTATGTAATTAAAAAAATCAAGATTAAGAAGGAGGAAAATTATGGCAGTACATGTGGAAGTAAAAAAGAACACATATTACGATTCGGTTACATTAATGATAGTAACAAAAGAATTAAATAGTATTTCTGGAGTAAAGGAAGTATTGGTGGGGATGGGCACCGATTTAAATAAGGAGTTAACAGGAAACTTAAATCTTATGACTCCAGAGATTGAGGAATTAACTCCAAATGATTTCTACATTGCAGTAGATACAGAGAAGGAAGAGGTATTTGAAGAAGTTGTTTCCAAGGTAGATGAACTATTAAGTAAAAAGGCAGAAAGTCAGACTTCTGATTATCAACCAGCCACCTTTGATTCAGCAGTTGATGCCCTACCCGATGCAAATATGGTAGTTATATCTGTTCCTGGAGAATATGCGGCAGATGAGGCAAAGAAAGCTTTAAATAAGGGTATTCATGTAATGCTATTTAGTGATAATGTACCTATAGAAAAGGAAATAGAATTAAAGAAATTAGCTCATGAAAAGGGATTATTGGTTATGGGGCCTGACTGTGGTACTGCTATTATTAATGGTGTTCCCCTATGCTTTGCCAATGCAGTAAATAAGGGAGATATTGGAATAGTAGGTGCATCCGGTACTGGAATCCAAGAGGTATCTTCCATTATTGGAAAGTTAGGAAGTGGAATAACCCAGGCAATTGGTACAGGAGGTAGAGATTTAAGGGCAGAAGTTGGGGGTATAATGATGATAGATGGCATACGTGCCCTTCAAAAAGACCCTAATACTGAGGTAATAGTATTAATATCTAAACCACCTGCAAAGGAAATTGAAGAAAAGGTATTAAACACACTTAAAGAATCTGATAAGCCAGCAGTAGTCCACTTTATTGGAGGGGACCCAGAAGTTGCAAAGGCTTATGGTGCATATGCAGGACTTACTTTAGAAGATACTGCTTATAAGGCAGTGGCCTTATCTAGAGGAGAAGAAGTAGTAGATGTTGTAGACTTTACCCGAGATAAGGAAGAATTAGAAAAGGCGGCAAAAGAAGAAGCTACAAAATTCTCTCAAGGACAAAAATACCTAAGGGGGTTATATTCAGGCGGGACCTTAGCCTATGAAGCCTTACAGATTTTACAAGAAAAGGGTATAGATGGCTACTCTAATATTCCTCTAAAAAGTGAATTCAAATTAGAAGATGTATTCAAGAGTAAGGCCCATACAGTATTAGACCTAGGAGAAGACGAATTTACTGTAGGTAAACCCCATCCAATGATTGATCCATCTACAAGAATAGATGTGATTTTAAAGGAAGCAAAGGACCCAGAAGTAGCTGTAATTCTATTGGATTTTGTAATAGGATACGGTGCAAATAGAGATATAGTGGGGGAAATTTTACCTGGGATAATTAAAGCCAGAGAATATGCAGAAAAAGAAGGTAGACATTTAACCTTTGTAGCCTTTGTCTGTGGAACCAATGAGGACCCACAAAACTTAGAAAAATGTGAAGTCACATTAAAAGAAAATGGAGTATATGTACTACCATCTAATGCACAAGCTGTAAGATTTAGTGAAAAATTAATATCCAGTATTAAATAGTGGAGGGATAATGATGAGTAATATTAATGAACTATTTGGTAAAGAACTTAAAGTCATCAATATGGGCTTAGATAGCTTCGGAGATGACTTAAAAGAACAAAATATAAAGACAGTACAAATGAGATGGAGACCACCAGCAGGAGGCAGTAAAAAGATGATGTCACTACTTTCTAAATTAAAATAAAGAAGGGAGGAACAAAAATGGTAATGGAAAAGATTAATGCAGCTAATGACAAGGCATTAGAAATTATCTTAAATGGACAGCCAAGTTTAGTAGGCATTGGGAAATGTTTAGATGTTGTACCAGGAATGACAGAAAAAACTTTACTACATGCAGGACCACCTATTACATGGGATAAGGCCAGTGGCCCCCTTAGAGGTGCGATGATGGGAGCTCTAATTTATGAGGGATTAGCAGAAGATGAGGAGTCTGCCACTAAGCTATTAGAGTCTGGGGAAATAACCTTAGACCCTTGGCATCATCATGATGGAGTAGGGCCTATGGCAGGAGTAGCCTCAGCATCTATGCCAGTATTCATCATAAAAAATGAGACCTATGGAAACTATTCATATTGTACCCTAAATGAAGGCTTAGGGAAGGTTTTAAGATTTGGAGCATATAACAAAGAAGTAATCGATAGGCTAAAGTGGATGGAAAGAGTATTAGGACCATTGCTTAAAGAGGCATTAGAACTTCATGGACCAATGGATTTAAAAACCTTAATTGCTCAAATGCTTCAAATGGGAGATGAGGGACATAATAGAAATAAATCAGGTACAGGAATGTTTATAAGAGCTATTGCTCCCCATGTAGCGGCTACAAGTTTTGACTTACAAGATAAGATAGATGTTCTAAAGTTTATGGACTCCAATGATCACTTTGTCCTTAACTTAACCATGCCTGCATGTAAGGCTACACTAGATGCAGCAAAAGGTATTCCATATAGTACTATTGTTACTACCCAAGCAAGGAATGGAACAGAATTCGGAATTAGGGTATCAGGTATAGAAGGGGGAGATAGGTGGTTTACTGCACCAGCAGAGTATATAGATGGCCTATATTTCCCAGGTTATAGTCAAGAAGACGCAAATCCAGATATAGGAGATAGTGTTATTACTGAGACAGCAGGGATTGGAGGATTTGCCATGGCAACAGCCCCAGCTATTGTTCAATTTGTTGGTGGAACTCCCCAGGATGCTGTAAACTACTCTACATCTATGTATGAAATAACCCATGGAGAAAATAATGTTTATCAAATACCATTTTTAAACTTTAGAGGAACTGCTACAGGAATTGATATTAGAAAAGTTGTGGAAACAGGTATTCTTCCAGTAATTAACACCGGTATTGCCCATAAGGATCCAGGGGTAGGCCAAGTAGGAGCAGGTATAGTTCGACCACCAATGAAATGCTATGAAGATGCTTTACAAGCTTTCGTAGAAATGTTAGAAAAAGAAGGATTAGTATAAATAATACTTAGATAAGCACAGGAAAAAACAGGAGGTGTATTCTTTGACAATTAAACCATTAGAAGGTATTAAAGTATTAGACTTAACAAGAGTTTTAGCTGGCCCCTATTGTACAATGGTCTTAGCTAATTTAGGTGCTGATATAATTAAAATAGAGCGCCCTGGTACAGGAGATGATTCTAGAGATTTTGGCCCCTTTGTAAATGGTGAAAGTATTTACTTTGTAAGTATTAATAGAGGGAAAAAGAGTATAGCAATAGACTTAAAAACTAAAGAAGGTAAGGAATTGTTACTGGAATTAGTGAAAGAGGTGGATGTTCTAGCAGAAAATTTCCGCCCGGGTACAATGGAAAAGCTAGGATTAGGCTATGATGTATTAAAAGAAGTAAATCCAAGACTCATCTATGCAGCAATGTCAGGTTTTGGTCATACAGGACCTTATTCAATGAGGGCAGCCTATGACATGATAGTACAAGGGATGGGTGGAATAATGAGTATTACCGGCCAACCAGGGGGAGAACCTATAAGGGTTGGTACTTCAATTGGAGATATTACAGCTGGTTTATTTGGAGCTATCGGTATTGTTGCCTCACTAATAAGTAGGGAAACTACTGGCAAAGGCCAAAAGGTAGATGTGGCAATGTTAGACGGTCAAGTATCAATACTAGAAAATGCAATTGCCCGATATACTGCAGCAGGGGAGATCCCCCAACCTTTAGGATCTAAACATCCTTCCATAACACCCTTTGAGGCATTTAAGACAAAGGATTCCTGGGCTATTTTAGCTGCAGGCAATGACGCCTTATGGAAGAGCTTTTGTGTTGCTGTAAATAGGGAAGACCTCTTAGAAGATCCAAGATTTGCAACAAATGATGAAAGAAATAACAATCATGATATTCTAAAGCCTATAATAGATGAGATATTTATTGAAAAGACTACTGATGAATGGCTAGATATATTAAATGAGGCAGGTGTACCAGTTAGCCCGATAAACTCAGTAGATAAATTATTTACTGATCCCCAAGTGGAAGCTAGAAATATGCTGGTAGAAGTAGAACAACCTGGAGTAGGTAAAATAAAAGTTGCAGGTAACCCAATAAAATTATCAGATATTCCACCAGAGGAGGAAGTACCAAAGGAACCAGCACCATCAATAGGCCAACATACTGAAGAAATTCTGAAAAACTTGTTAGGATTAGATGATAAGAGGGTAAAAGAGCTAATAGATAAAAAAGTTGTAGAATAATGTAATATAAACTTTTACAACTTTTAAATTAAATAATGAAAGCGAAAGGAGATTTTAAATGAAAATTTTAGATTTTTGGGAAAATGTAAAGATGTATGACTTAACTCAAAAGCTTAGTCATTTGACACCACCTTGGCCAACATATGAGCCATTACAGGTAAAGTTCTTTAAGAGACTTGCACCTAATGGAGCTAATGGAATGCTAGTTACCCATTCAAACCACGTAGGTACTCATCTAGATGGACCATTACACTTTGACACAGCTGGAAGGGACCTAGCTTCTCTTGAATTAGAAAAACTAATTGGACCAGGAGCTATTGCAGACTTATCTGATATAGCTGAAGACTTTTCTATCTATACTCCCCAAGATATTATGGATAGGGTAGAGGTAAAAAAGGGTGATATACTGATTATCAAAACAGGATATTGTAAATATGCCTGGGATGAGCCAGAGGCAGATGAAAGAAGATACATGTTAAGACATCCAGGTCCTTCCCTAGATTTTATGAAATGGGCACAGGATATGGAAATCAAGTGGATTGGTGTTGACTGTGGCTCTGCAGACCACCCAATGAACACTAAGATTCGTGATTGGGAACCTCAAGAAGCTGCAGCATGCGATGCATATATGCAAAAGAAATATGGAAAGACATTAAATGAAATGTATCCATGGCCAGAGCAATATCAAGCAATGCACTTACAAATGTTCCATCAAAAGTATGGAGAGATTATCCATGCTGAGTGTGTAGGTGGAGATTTAGTTAACTTACCTAGCGGAAGAATGATTATTGGAATATTCCCATGGAGATGGGAAGGTGGAGAATCCAGCTTGGCTAGAGTAGTTGCATTTGACGATAAATAAATATAAGATACTTAAAAGATAAGTGAATTGGATGTTACCCCCTAAATCCGAATACGGATTTAGGGGGTTTTATCATATAAATTACAGAAATACCCAATGAAGTTTACATAATATTATTGTATAATTTATATCATATACCTTCAATAAAAGGGGGAGGGTAATATGAAATTAAGAATGTCTATATCTAAGAGACAAAAGATTTATTTGTTTCTTTTTTTTGTGATAGGTTTTCTAACTATAGAAACCTTTTTATGGAAAGAACTTTTAATTAATAAAATAGAGAGTGTTCATAGTGAATATATAGTAAATAATATAAGTGATTATAATAAAAAAGAAGTGGGTAATATCACCTTTTATTATAAAAAAGATATAAATATTGAGGAGATAATAACTAGGTCTCAGAAGATGATAGAAGAGGTAAATAGAAACTTTCAACAGGAGCAGAATGAAAATTTTAATATAGTGATCTATCCAAATTCCTTTGAGATGAATTCAGGATTAAGACTTCCAGCCCAGGGAAAAACTCTAGGGGCCTATTATGGTGGAAATATCTTTTTATTATCCCCAGAATTATTAAATAGCAAAGATGCTGGATTAGATAATATAATACTTCATGAATATTGTCACCTACTATTGGATAAAAGAACTAGGGGTAATCATCCTATTTGGTTTACTGAAGGAGTAGCCCTATATCAGGAGTATATAATAACAGGCTATGAATGGGGAAGGGATTATGGTTATACAAGACCACCCTACTTATTGGAAGAACTAAGAAATCAATTTTATAAAATAGATGATTTTTGGGCCTATAGATTTTCCTTTCTAAGGGTAAGATTTTTAACAGAGGCCTATGGTGGAGAAATACTTCTTAAGATAATAAATGAATTGGCTAAAGGAACAAGCTATGAAAACTCACTATATAATATTTTAGGAAAGAATTATAAAGATGTAGAAAATCAATTCCTGCTATGGTATGATACTAAAATTTATGATAAACTTTATTAATGGATTAGTGGAGAAAAATTTATCTATTACTGAAAACCTATCGGGGAAGGAAAGGTGAAAACCTGTGGAAAAGTTGCTAATAAAGGGTGGAAAAAAGCTTAAGGGTAAAATTAAGATAGGGGGAGCAAAAAATGCTGCTGTGGCTATTATACCAGCTACAATTCTATCTAATGATATTTGTTATATAGAAAATCTACCAGATATAAATGATGTAAAGGAATTAAAAAATATTCTTTTTGGTTTATCTGCAAAGGTGGAGCAGGACCATTATTCTAAAATAAAAATTGATACCTCTACCATTGATAACTATGAGGTAATAGGGGATTGTCCTAGGAGCATGAGGGCTTCCTATTATTTTATTGGAGCAATGCTAGGCAGATTTGGTAAGGCTAAGGTATCCCTACCAGGAGGGTGTAATATAGGGGTTCGTCCCATTGATCAGCATATTAAAGGTTTTGAGGCATTAGGTGCTACAGTAACTATTCAACATGGGGTGGTCAGTGCTGAAGCCAAGGAATTAAAAGGTGCTTCTATATTTTTAGATGTGGTAAGTGTAGGGGCCACCATAAATATTATGTTGGCAGCTACTAGGGCAAAGGGCACTACTACTATAGAAAATGCTGCTAAGGAGCCCCATGTAGTAGATGTAGCAAACTTTTTAAATACTATGGGAGCAGATATCCGAGGGGCAGGAACAGATGTTATTAGAATAAATGGTGTAGAAGAGATGCATGGTTGCGAATATATGGTGATTCCCGATCAAATAGAGGCAGGGACTTATATGCTAGCAGCAGCTGCCACTAAGGGGGATGTGCTGATAGAAAATATTATTCCCAAACACTTAGAATCCATATCTGCCAAATTAATAGAAATGGGTGTTAATGTAAAGGAATTTGAAGATAGTATTCAAGTGTCCCAGGGAGAAGAACCATTAAGGCATGTCAATATAAAAACCCAGCCTTATCCAGGCTTCCCTACAGATTTACAGCAACCTATGACAGTGCTTTTATCAATAGCCTCTGGAACCAGTATAGTCACCGAGAGTATTTGGGAAAATCGATTTCTCCATATAGATGAACTAAAAAGAATGGGAGCAAATATCAAGGTGGAAGGCAGGGTTGCAATCATAGAAGGAAAGGAAAAATTATCGGGGGCAGAAGTGGTGGCAACAGACTTAAGGGCAGGGGCAGCAATGGTTATTGCTGGTCTTATAGGAGAGGGAGAAACTTTAATAGGAAATCTTATTCATGTAGATAGAGGTTATGAAGATTTAGAAAATAAACTATGTAGCCTTGGAGCAGACATAAAAAGAATTAATGTATAAGCATAAATAATAGATTCAGCAAGGATAATAGGGAAATTTTGAAAAAGGATTTTTAGCCAAATAGAGGTTTTAGGGGGATAATAATGAAAGTTTGCAGTATTGCCAGTGGCAGTAGTGGCAATTGCATATATGTGGAAACAAAAAACACTAAACTATTGATTGATTCTGGACTTAGTGGAAAAACCATTACCCAAAGTTTAGATACTATAGGTACTAAAGGTAATGACCTAGATGGAATCCTAGTAACCCATGACCATAATGACCATGTATGTGGGGTGGGGATACTATCTAGAAAATATGATATTCCAATTTATGCTAACTTTGCTACTTGGGAAGAAATAAAAGATAAGATTGGAAAGGTAAAGGAAAAGAATATAAAATACTTTGAAGATAAACCTTTTGAGATAAAGGATTTTTTCATTGAACCTTTTTCCATCCCCCATGATGCCTGTGATCCAGTGGGCTTTAGTCTATATGGTAATAGCAAAAAAATGAGTATAGCCACAGATTTAGGGTATATTGATAGCATGATTTTAGAAAAACTATATGGCGCCGATATGGTGATTTTAGAAGCAAATCATGATGTAAATATGCTTACAATAGGACCTTATCCATATTTTCTAAAGCGACGGGTATTAAGTGAATTAGGACATCTGTCCAATGATAGTGCAGGGAAAGCCCTGGTCAAGTTAGTGGAAATGGGCTCAGAGAGGGCATTATTAGCTCACCTTAGTAGGGAAAATAATTTTCCAGAATTAGCATTTCAAACTGTATATAATATCCTAAAGGATAATAAAATAGATGTAGGGCAAGATATTTTAGTGGATGTTGCCCCCAGAGACATGATTAGTGATATTTATTGTCTATAGAGTCAACATAGGATAAAAAACTATAAAATAATAATAAGTTAAGTCTTGGAGTGAAATATATGAAGAAGTGTTCTGTATGTAATAAAAATACAGCGGTGATTTTTGCCACTCAAATGATAAATGGTAAGCCAGAAATGAAGGGGCTGTGCCTACAATGTGCAAAAAAACTAGGAATACCAGTAGTGGACCAATTAATGAAACAGACAGGAATGTCTGAGGAGGATATTGAAAATCTAACGGGGGAAATGGAAACTTTCCTAGGTGATATGGATAGCGATGATTCTGAGGAGGCTACTCCTTTAGGAAATATATTTAAAAACTTTTTTCCCATGGGGAACAAATCCAATGATGATCAGGAAAAACCAGGAGATAGTATTGGCTCCAGGGAAGATATAAAGGAAAGTACTGCTAATAAAAATAAAAAAGCTAAAAAGAAAAAGAAACATCTAGAGCTTTATGGAATAAACCTTATAGATCAAGCATTAGAAGGAAAGATAGATAGGGTGATAGGACGACAAAGGGAGATAGATAGGGTAGTTCAAATATTAAATAGAAGGAATAAAAACAACCCCATTCTAATAGGGGAGCCAGGGGTAGGAAAAACTGCCATAGCAGAAGGGTTGGCTGTTAGAATTGTAGAAAAGAAGGTGCCAGCAAAGTTATTGGAAACAGAGATTTATTTACTGGATATGACAGCAATTGTAGCAGGCACCCAATTTAGAGGACAATTTGAAGGCAGGATGAAGGCAATTATAAAAGAAGCAACTGACTATGGAAATATAATATTAGTCATCGATGAGGTCCATAATATTATGGGGGCTGGAGAGGTCCATGGGGGAGTGATGAATGCTGCCAATATCTTAAAGCCTGCCCTAGCCAGAGGAGAAATACAAATAATGGGGGCTACCACCTTAGAGGAATATAGAAGACATATTGAAAAGGATGCTGCCCTAGAAAGAAGATTTCAACCAGTAATAGTAGAGGAACCAACTATAGAGGAATCTATAGAAATCCTAGAGGGGATAGTGGGCTATTATGAGGAGTATCACCATGTGAAGCTCTCCCAGGAAGCTATAGAGGCAGCTGTAAGAATGTCGGATAGATATATCACCGATAGATATCTCCCAGATAAGGCCATTGACGTGGTGGATGAGGCCGGTTCTAGGGTGAATTTGATGAATCAGGGCTTGGTAGAACTAGAAGCCCTTAGAGAAGAACTAGAAAAGATACAGGATTTAAAGGAAAAGGCCGCCACCAATAATGATTTTGAAAAGGCTGCCCAATATAAGATAGATGAAATTAATATTCAAAATAAAATCCAGGAAACTGAAAAAAATTCTACAAAAGAGATTACTGTGGAGGATATTGCAGGGGTGATAGAAGCCTGGACAAAGATACCAGTGCAAAAAATTACTGAGGAAGAAGCACAAAAACTATTAAATCTTGAGAACAGACTCCACCAGCGAATTGTGGCCCAAAATCAGGCAGTGGAAAAACTATCTAGAACAATAAGAAGAAATCGTTCGGGCTTTAGAAAGAGGAAAAAACCTGCTTCTTTTATCTTTGTTGGTCCAACAGGGGTTGGAAAAACTGAGGTTGTTAGGGCTTTGGCAACAGAGCTTTTTGGTAATGAGGAGGCCATGATTAGGCTGGATATGTCTGAATATATGGAAAAACACACAGTATCAAAACTAATAGGTTCTCCACCAGGATATGTGGGCTATGATGAAGGGGGTCAATTGACAGAAAAGGTAAGACGAAAACCTTACTCAGTTATACTATTAGATGAAATAGAAAAGGCCCATCCAGATGTATTTAATATGTTATTACAGATCTTAGAAGATGGGAGATTGACTGATAGTCAGGGCAGGACCACCTTTTTTGAAAATACCATTATAGTAATGACCTCTAATGTAGGTAGCCATCTAAAAACCAGTGGCTATGGCTTTGGGAAGGATGGAGATGACCATATGGAGGAAAAAATTAGAGAAGCATTAAAGGAAACCTTCCGCCCCGAATTCTTAAATAGGGTAGATGATATAATAGTATTCTCCAAGCTGACAAGGGAGGATCTAGGGAAAATTGTAGACCTTATGTTAGAAGAAGTTAAGGAGTCAGTAAAGGAAAGGGGTATGTCTATTGAGATATCCCAGGAGGTTAAAGAATTTATCTTAGATAGGGGCTATGATGAACAATATGGAGCCCGACCTTTAAGGCGAGCTATTCAAACCTATATAGAAGACGAAATGGCTGAGGCGTTTTTATTAGGAGATATCAAAGAGGGGGATAGAATTAAAATAATATTAAGGGAAGATAAAAAAATTGAATTATTAGCCTATGCAATGGAAAATGTATAAGGTATAAGGGAACGATGCCCTCGTCGTTCCGGGAATGATTGGGGAAATATCTTCACCATCTCTAGTGATGTTATGTTGAGGCAAGTCAAAGCATATAAGAATGTAGCTATAATAAACAAATTCAAGGGTCACAAGGGAGGATATATAGTGGAATTTATAGAAATAATTAAGGCAATTATTCTAGGAATAGTGCAAGGAATAACTGAATGGCTGCCCATAAGTAGCACTGGTCATCTAATATTGGTAGAACAATTTATTAAGTTTGAGTTATCCCAAGTCTTTGTCAACACCTTTTTTGTTGTAATACAATTTGGATCTATACTTGCTGTATTGGTATTATTTTTTAGTAAGCTAAATCCTTTTGATAGATATAAAAACACCACTCAAAGGAAGGAAACATTCCATCTTTGGGTAAAGATAGCTATAGCATCAATTCCTGCAGGAATTATTGGGTTTTTATTTGATGATATTATAGAGGAGGCCCTATATAATTCAACAATTGTAGCTCTAATGCTTATTGTCTATGGGGTTTTATTTATAATTATTGAAAGCCGATCTAATAGGCCTAGATTTACAGAACTAGATGATATAGGATATACAACTGCATTATTTATTGGTTTTTTTCAGGTTTTGGCATTAATACCTGGCACCTCTAGGTCAGGAGCCACTATATTGGGAGCAGTACTATTAGGTACTTCTAGATATATAGCGGCAGAGTTCTCATTTTTTATGGCTATACCAGTTATGATTGGAGCCAGTGGCTATAAACTTCTAAAGGTAGGCATGGCTTTTAATGGGCTAGAATGGCTGGCATTGGCTGTAGGGTCTATAGTTTCATTTATAGTCTCAGTGTTTGCTATTAAATTCCTTCTAGGTTATATAAGGAAAAATGACTTTAAAATATTTGGTTATTATAGAATAATTTTAGGCATTATAGTTTTAGCATACTTTTATTTTACTTAAATCCAAACTATATCTGACCCTTAAGGGCTATTTCCACCGCCACATCCATAGGATCTATTAAAGGCTTTGGTATATGATGAGGCTTAAGGACTAGGCCCACCTCAGTGCAACCGGCAATAATTAATTCTGCTCCTTTTTCAATTAGTTCATTACTTGCCATTATTAAAAGTTCTAGAGGTTCACCCTCTATATTACCTGCTTTAATTCCCCTTTCACCATAAATGGCTTTCATCACTTTTTCCTCTTGGCTGGCAGTATGGGGAATAATAATTTCAATATCTTGAATATATCTATTAAATAGTTTGGATTTTATAGTACCAGAGGTAGCAAGTATACCAATTTTTTTAATACTAGGATAGTAACTTTTAATATAATTATTTAACTCTTCTAAAGCATTTAAGATAGGTATTGATAATTGTTTTTGAACTTCATTTATAAAATAGTGGGCAGTAATACAGGGAATTAGAGCAAGGTCTACTCCTAATTTTTCTAAGTTCTTACCCGCTTCTATCATACCACTAATAGGGCTTTCTCCTTGGGATAAAATAGCAGCAGTCCTATCAGGTATTTTTGAATTTCCATCAATAATTACTCTATAATGGTCTTGGTCCTTTTCTACATGAGTGGCCCTAATTATTTTCAAATACAAATTGGCTGTAGCTTCTGGGCCCATACCACCAATAATTCCTATAATTTTATTATTCATTACTACCTCCCATGGATGACTTATTTAATATCTATTTATTTTACTATATTAGACAAGTTATTCAAAATTAATAATAATTGCCTATTCAAGGAGAAATATCCATCTATTGACTAATAGTTGTAGTTTTTATACTATGATAGATAAGAATTATTTTACTGGCCAGGCCTGTATAAATAAGGCCAAACCACTAATAATAATTTACTAGGAGGAAGATTAAATGACTGTAGAAAGAGGTAATTTATCAATTAATAGTGAAAATATTTTCCCAATTATAAAAAAGTGGCTGTATTCAGATCAGGATATTTTTATTAGGGAAATGATATCCAATGGAGCAGATGCCATAACCAAGCTTAAAAGATTGGAAAGTTTAGGTGAAATTGACCTGAAGGAAAAGGATAATTTTAGTATTAAGGTAATATTAGATAAAAAGGAAAAAACCCTCGTATTTAAGGACAATGGTATAGGAATGACCCAGGAAGAAATAAAAAAATATATAAATCAAATAGCTTTTTCAGGGGCAGAGGATTTTTTGAAGGAATATAAGGATAAAGGAGAACAGGACCAAATAATAGGACATTTTGGCTTAGGTTTTTATTCTGCCTTTATGGTGTCAGATCTAGTAGAAATTCATACCCTTTCATATAAAGAAAATGCTACTCCGGTAAAATGGAGTTGTGATGGGGGTACAGAATTTCAAATTGAAGAAGGAACTAGAAAGTCTAGGGGAACAGATATAATACTCCATATCGGGGAGGAAGGTAAGGACTTTCTAGATGAATACACCTTAAAATCCACCATAAATAAATATTGTTCCTTTATGCCCTATCCTATATATTTTGAAGAACTAGGTAAGGAGCCAGAGAAGGACGAAGAAGGAAATATAATAATTTCAGAGCCAAATGCATTAAATAATACCAACCCATTATATCTAAAACATCCTAGCCAATGTAAAGAGGAAGAATATAAAGAATTTTATAGGGATACCTTTAGGGATTTTAAAGAACCATTATTTTGGATTCATCTTAATATGGACTACCCCTTTAATTTAAAGGGAATACTTTATTTCCCAAAACTAGGGACAGAATTTGATACTTTCGAAGGTCAAATAAAACTATATAATAGTCAAGTATTTGTGGCAGATAATATTAAAGAAGTTATTCCAGAGTTTTTATTATTACTTAAGGGTGTAATAGATTGCCCGGATCTTCCATTAAATGTATCCAGAAGTTTCTTACAAAATGATGGCTTTACTGGAAAGATTTCTGATTATATTACTAGAAAAATAGCAGATAAATTGAATGGATTATTTAAAAATGAGCGGGAAAATTTTGAAAAATTTTGGGATGATATTAACCCATTTATTAAATTTGGTATATTAAAGGATGAAAAATTCTACCAAAGGGTAGAAAAGATAGTAATATATAAAACTATGGATAAAAAGTATATAACCTTAGATGAATATCTTGAGGGGCAAGGGGAAAAAGAAGAAAAAACAGTTTATTATGCAACAGATCAAGCTCAACAGGCCCAATATATAAATCTTTTAAAGAAAAACTCCATAGATACATTATTACTAGAACATCCAATAGATCCTGCCTTTATCTCCTTTATGGAAATGAAAAGGGAAAAAGTTCACTTCAAGAGGGTGGATTCAGATATTTCAGAGTTATTAAAGGATAGTGAAGGAGAAGAAGATAAGGAAGCCAATAAAAAGGAAGAAAGGACATTATTAGAAATCTTTAAAAAGGCATTAGAAAATGACAAAATAAAAATTCAACTAGAAAGCTTAAAAGAAGAGGATATACCCGGAATGGTTATTCTTTCAGAGGATAGTCGACGAATGCAGGAAATGATGGAAAGATACTCTATGGGTGGAATGGAAGGAATGAGTATCCCTAGTGAAGAAACATTGGTACTAAATAAAAAGAATAAACTAATAAAATATCTAATTGAAAATGCAGGAAAAGATAACGAATTAATGAAGATAATACCGGAGCATATATACGATTTAGCAATGCTAAGCCACAAACCATTATCCCCAGAACAAATGTCTAAATTTATCAAGAGAAGTAACCATATATTGAATAAAATGATTTAAATTTTAATGGAATTTCCACTATCCATAGATAGGAGAAAAGTATGAAGAATAAGGCAAGAAGATTTACAACATATCGTTGGACAATATATAGTATATTAGTTATTGCAAATATGATTTCATTTTTTCACAGAATGTCTATTGGGGCAACCAGTAAATACTTAATAAGCACCTTTAATATGTCCTCAGTAACATTTGCAAACCTAAGTTCCACGTATTTTTATATATATATGATTATGCAAATACCAGCAGGGATATTGGCAGATACTATAGGGCCAAGAAAGATAATCTCTACAGGTACATTACTAGCAGGTTTTGGAACAATATTATTTGGAATTTCAGCTAATATTTTTCAAATATTCCTAGGCCGATTACTTATCGGCTTAGGAGTATCAGTAGTTTATATATCAGTTTTAAAGACCCTTTCTAATTGGTTTAAAGAAAGCGAATTTGGAGGAATAATTGGTTTAACAGCTGCCTTAGGTAATTTTGGAGGGATACTTGCCCAAACCCCATTAGTGTTATTAATGGCAGCTATTACTTGGAGAAATTCCTTTATAGCAATAGGAATATTTACTATTTTGACATCTATTTTAGCCTATCTAATTATTAGAAATAGTCCTAGTGATATGGGTTTTCCTCCTATTGAAAAGAGCGAAGGCAAAGAAAAAAATATAGATGAGGAAGATAAAATAAATCTATGGGAAAGTGTAAAATCTGTTTTTTCTAATAAGGATATTTGGCCGCTATTTTTTATATTTGCAGGTTTTTATGGGGCATTTTCTAGTTTTGTTGGAACCTGGGGAGTTGCTTATATTATGGAGGTATATGAATTATCTATAATTGCTTCTACCAACTCTATTACATTAGTAGTATTAGGTCACATTATTGGAGCAGTAGTAATAGGCAGCATTTCCGATAGAATGAAGAAAAGAAAGACCCCTATGAGATTCTTTGGATTTATTTATCTCTTGACTTGGATAGCTGTAGTATTTTGGGATGGAGGCAAGCCACCTTTAGAATTTTTAAATATTATATTATTTACATTAGGGTTTACCAGTGCCACTTTTTTACTCAACCTATCTATTGCAAAGGAAGTCAATCCAAGGAAGATTGTAGGTATTGCTACTTCAATGGTAAATACCGGAGGTTTTTTAGGGGCAGCAATTCTCCCCCCTATCTTAGGTATAGTAATAGATAAATTTAAAGGTTCAATGGCACCAATAATGATATATCAAAAAGCCTTTATATTTTGTCTTATGGCTGTGCTAATAGGAAATATACTTATCCAATTTATAAAGGAAACAAATTGCAAGAATGTGTATGCTGAGAAATAAGATAAAGTAATAGCGAAATAGTTAGAAATGTGGAAAGGCAACCCTTTTTTAGACAAAATTACTCCGAACAAGAATATACCTTCTAAATAC
>MTKW01001543.1_pt1 | contig 33351 bp, 34 predicted proteins | sample 1042761 | NCBI WGS metagenome assembly MTKW01 (sample SAMN06205366, study PRJNA360243) | anaerobic digester metagenome | biome: Wastewater treatment plant; feature: Anaerobic digester sludge; material: sludge; isolation source: anaerobic digester fed with sludge from wastewater treatment plant ...
CAGATGCCCTAGTTGCCCTAGTGTCAAAACTAGATGATACAAAGGCAGTTGAGTTTAAATATAATGAAACAAACAACCTATCAGCCATAGATAATGTATTAAATGATGGTTACAATATGGCAATAATCCGTTGCCAGGCCCAGCAGGAAAAGTATTTTGTAAATATGCTAAAGGAAAAAAACCTATCCTCAAGGCCCATATGGGAGTTTGAATACTTGCTACTTATGTCAAGGCTAAACCCCCTTTGCCGCCTAGATGAAGTAAGCTATGAGGACCTGAGCCAATATATTGAGCTAGCCTATGATGACTATTATGTCCCTTCCTTAAGTCCTGCTGAGATAAAGGAACAGGAGTTACCAGACCTTATCGACAAAAGGGTCTTTGTCTATGAGCGGGCTAGCATGTTAGAACTTTTATCTAAAATAACTACTAGCTACACCTTTGCATCTCCAGTGTCTGATAGCCTGTTAGACAGCTACCGGCTAGTCCAAGTTCCCTTTAGCGGAAACCGCAGGACCTATAAGGACATCCTTATTTATAGAAGTAATTATGACCTAAGTGAGCTTGACAAGGCCTTTTTAAAGGAGCTTTCCCTGTCGATAAGGGCTGTAGAAGTGGCTTTATAGAGAAAAAAAGGCCTAAATGGTCTACTTTGAAATTATTAGGCTGTCAGTTTTTATCTACTTTTTACAAATAAATATATAGATTTTTGTAAGGCATATGAGTATACATATATCCATATGCTTTTTTTATATTGCACATCTAGATTAAAGTATGTTAAAATTTTATCAAAGTTAATTAAGGATAATATTAGTCCCTTAATATATATAGCTGAAAAAAAAGGAGGAATATCTGATGAAACAGACACAAGACAGAGTATTTGTAGATAGCGTAGAAAAATTAGAACTAGCACTAGCCAGAGTAAAAGAAGCACAAAGGAAGTTCGCCGACTACAGCCAGGAAGAGGTCGATAGGATTTTCCTAGCTGCTGCTAGCGCTGCTAACAAGGCACGAATCCCCCTTGCCAAGCAGGCTGTTGCTGAGACTGGCATGGGCATTGTAGAGGACAAGGTTATTAAAAACCATTATGCGGCCGAGTATATTTACAATGCCTACAAGGATGTCAAGACCTGCGGAGTCCTAGAGGAAGACAAGGCCTTTGGTATCAAAAAAATAGCAGAGCCTGTGGGCGTTATCGCAGCTGTTATCCCGACAACCAATCCCACCTCTACTGCCATATTCAAGACCCTTATAGCCTTGAAAACCAGAAATGGTATAGTAATCTCCCCCCATCCAAGGGCAAAGAACTGCACAATAGAGGCAGCCAAGATAGTCCTTGAGGCTGCAGTCAAGGCAGGTGCACCAGAGGGCATTATCGACTGGATAGATGTACCCTCCCTGGATATGACCAACCTTGTTATGAAGGAGTCTGACCTGATCCTAGCAACTGGCGGACCTGGAATGGTTACAGCTGCATATTCATCTGGCAAACCCGCAGTTGGCGTTGGCCCTGGCAATACTCCAGCCATTTTTGATGAGTCTGCTGACATACTACTAGCAGTCAACTCTGTTATCCATTCAAAGACCTTTGATAATGGTATGATCTGTGCATCAGAGCAGTCTGTTATAGTAGATAAAAAGATTTACAAGCAGGTCAAGGATGAATTTAAGAAGAGAAATTGCTATTTCCTTAACAAAGAAGAACTAGACAAGGTCAGAAGCACTATCATTATAAACGGTGCCCTGAATGCAAAGATTGTTGGCCAAACAGCCCACAGGATTGCAGAGCTTGCAAAGGTCAAGGTTCCTGAGGATACCAAGATTTTGATAGGTGAAGTTGAAAAGGTAGATATGAGCGAGGAGTTTGCCCACGAAAAGCTATCTCCAGTCCTAGCCATGTACAAGACAGAAAATTTTGATGACGCCCTTAACAAGGCAGAAAGGCTAATTGAAGACGGCGGTCTTGGTCATACTGCATCAGTTTATCTAGATACTACAAGTGCCAAGGAAAAGCTAGATCTTTTTAGTGCCAGGATGAAGGCCTGCCGTATACTAGTTAACACCCCCTCCTCCTTTGGTGGTATAGGTGACCTATATAACTTCAAGCTTGCCCCCTCCCTTACACTAGGTTGCGGGTCCTGGGGTGGCAACTCAGTATCTGATAATGTTGGCGTAAAGCACCTTTTAAATATAAAAACTGTCGCCGAGAGGAGAGAAAATATGCTTTGGTTTAGAGCACCTGAAAAGATCTATATAAAGAGGGGCTGCCTACCAGTGGCACTAGACGAGCTTAAAAATGTCCTAGGTAAAAAGCGTGCCTTTATTGTAACTGATGACTTTCTATATAAAAATGGCTATACAAAGCCAATCACTGACAAGCTAGATGAAATGGGTATAGTCCACACGACCTTCTTTAAAGTTGCTCCCGACCCATCCCTAGAATGCGCCAAGGAAGGGGCAGCTGCCATGAGGGCCTTTGAGCCTGACTGCATAATCGCCGTAGGTGGTGGTTCTCCCATGGACGCAGCAAAAATTATGTGGCTAATGTATGAGCACCCAGAGGCAGACTTTATGGACATGGCAATGAGGTTCGTAGACATTAGAAAACGTGTATATACCTTCCCCAAGATGGGCCAAAAGGCTTACTTTATAGCTATCCCCACCACCTCGGGTACAGGTAGTGAGGTTACCCCCTTTGCAGTTATAACCGACGAGGAAACCGGTGTTAAGTACCCCCTAGCAGACTATGAGCTCCTACCCAACATGGCTATAGTAGATGCAGACCTAGCTATGCACCAGCCCAAGGGCCTAACTAGTGCCTCAGGTATTGATGTTCTGACCCATGCCCTAGAAGCCTATGCTTCCATGCTAGCTACTGACTACACTGACTCTTTAGCCCTTAAGGCTATAAAGATGGTATTTGAAAACCTACCCTCTGCCTATGAAAATGGAGCCAATGATCCGGTAGCCAGAGAAAATATGGCCAATGCATCCACTATGGCAGGTATGGCTTTTGCCAACGCCTTCCTAGGAGTATGCCACTCCATGGCCCACAAGCTAGGTGCCTTCTATGACCTACCCCACGGCCTAGCCAATGCCCTAATGATAAATGAGGTCATCCGCTTTAACGCCTCAGAAGCTCCAACAAAGATGGGTACCTTCCCCCAGTATGACCACCCCCATACCCTAGCTAGATATGCTGAGGTTGCAGACTATATTGGCATTAGTGGCAAGACTGATGAGGAAAAGCTAGAAGGGCTAATTGCCAAGATAGAGGACCTAAAGGCCAAGGTTGGAATGAAAAAATCAATAAAAGAGTATGGAGTAGACGAAAAAGAATTCTTAGACCGCTTAGATGATATGGTTGAGCAGGCCTTTGATGACCAGTGCACAGGTGCTAACCCCAGATATCCTCTAATGAGCGAAATCAAGGATATGTACCTTAGAGCTTACTACGGAAAATAATAGGAGGGATCAATAATGAAACTTGACAAGGTTATAGCAGTTCGTACAGCAAAAACCATTTACCGAGATGGTGACCTGGTAATCAAATTGTTCGATGAGGTTTATCCAAAGTCCGATATCCTAAATGAGGCCTTAAACCAGGCCAGGATAGAGGAAACCAGCCTCAATATACCCGAGGTGGTTGAGGTAACAAAGATCAATGGGAAATGGGCAATAGTTAGCAAGTTTATCGAGGGCAAGACCCTAGAGCGGCTTATGAAGGAAAATCCCGACAGGTACGAGGAATACCTAAACCTATTTGTTGATATACAGATTTCTGTATTCAGCCAAAAGGCCCCCCTCTTAAACAAGCTAAAGGATAAAATGTACAGAAAGATCTCACAGACCAATCTTGATGCCACCACCAGGTATGATCTTCATACCCGACTAGAGGGCCTGCCAAGGCACAACAAGGTGTGCCACGGGGACTTTCATCCTAGCAACATAATAATATCAAAGGACGATATCCCCTATATCCTAGACTGGTCCCACGTAACCCAGGGCAATGCATCTGCTGACGCAGCCCAGACCTACCTGTCCTTTTGGCTAGACGAAGAAATTCAGATGGCCAAGGACTACCTGAAACTCTTTTGCCAAAAAACCGATACAGCAAGGCAGTATGTGCAAAAATGGATTCCCCTAGTGGCTGCCTGCCAATCTGTAAAGGGCAAGCCTGAGGAAAGAGAGCTGCTTCTTCGCTGGGTAGATGTTGTTGACTTTGAGTAAAAAAAGGAGGCCAGGTCCAAGATGAAAATTACTGTTTGTATAGGGAGTTCATGCCACTTAAAGGGATCAAGACAGATTGTAGAAAAACTCCAGGAGCTTATAGCAGACAAGAACCTCCAGGATAAGGTTGACCTAGGCGGCACCTTTTGTATGGGTGACTGCACAAATGGAGTAAATGTTAAAATAGGCGAAAGTAAATTCTCTCTTTCACCTAAAGACACAGAAGCGTTTTTTGAAAATGAGGTACTAAGCCAGCTTTAAAACTAATAGAAAAGGTGACCTAAATTTGGCGGACTATTTACAGCTAAAAAAATCAAACTGCAAGAATTGCTACAAATGCATAAGGCACTGCCCGGTAAAGTCCATCCGCTTTTCCGGCAACCAAGCCCATATAGTTAGCGATGAATGTATCCTTTGTGGCCAATGCTTTGTCGTATGCCCCCAGGATGCAAAGCAAATCGCTGATGATACAGAAAAGGCCAAGGTCCTAATAGACAGCGGCCAAAAGGTTATCGCAAGCATAGCCCCCTCCTTTATCGCTAACTATGATGGTATTGGTATTAGAGCTATGGAAAAGGCCCTTAAAGAGCTAGGCTTTTACGGTGTTGAGGAAACAGCCATTGGAGCTGCTATGGTTAAAAGGGAGTATGAAAAACTAATCAAAGACAACAGGCAGGGTCTCTTAATCTCCTCCTGCTGCCAGACAGTTAATATATTAATAGAAAAACATTTCCCTGAGGCCCTTCCCTACCTTGCCCAGGTTGTAACCCCTATGCAGGCCCATTGTATGGATATAAAGCAAAGGTATCCCGAAGCAAAGACTGTATTTATCGGGCCCTGTCTATCTAAAAAGGATGAGGCCTCACGCTTTCCCGATATAGTGGATTGTGTCCTGACCTTTGAAGACCTGTCTAACTGGTTAAATGAAAAAAATATCGTCTTAGAACCTGTCAAGGATAAAGGTCAAAAGGGTAAGTCTAGGCTCTTTCCCACAGCCGGAGGCATCCTTGAAACCATGGACCAAGAAAAAGACCACACTTATATAGCAATTGATGGGATAAACGATTGCATTGCAGCCCTAAACGATATAATAAAGGGTGGGCTAACCGGCTGCTTTATTGAAATGTCCGCCTGTTCTGGCTCCTGTATTGGGGGCCCAGTCATGGAAAAGTATCACCACTCCCCCTTAAGAGACTACCAAATCATAAAAGAGTACGCTGGCAAGGATGAGTTTACAAGGCAAAGCCTACCTCAGGCAATGATGTCCAAGGGCCACAGCTTTCAAGGAACTGGCAAGCAAATACCAGGCAGGGCCGACCTTGAGACAATCCTTAAAAAGATGGGCAAGAAAAAGCCCGAAGACGAACTAAACTGTGGGTCCTGTGGCTATGATACCTGCCGGGACAAGGCTGTAGCTGTCTACCAGGGCAAGGCAGATCTGACCATGTGCCTGCCCTACCTAAAGGATAGGGCCGAATCCTTTTCAGATAATATAATTAAAAATACGCCAAATGGCATAGTAGTCCTAAACGAGGCCCTAGAGGTCCAGCAGATAAACGATTCTGCCCTAAGGCTTATGAATATTCGAAAGTCCTCTGATATACTAGGTGAGCATGTAATAAGTATTCTTGACCCTGATGATTTTCTAAGGGTCCTTGAAACCGGTAAAAATATCAGCGAGCAGATGGTATACCTAGCCGAATATGGCAGGTATGTTGGTCAAACCATTATTTATGATGTAAAATACCATATTTTGATTTGCATTATGCGAGACATTACCGAAGAGGTTAATGAAAGGGAAAAGAAAAAGAAGGTTAGCCGCAAGACTATCGAAACCACAGACAGGGTTGTAGAAAAGCAGATGCGAGTGGTCCAAGATATAGCCTTTTTACTTGGGGAGACAGCTGCAGAAACCAAGATAGCCCTAACCAAGCTAAAGGAGTCACTAGAGGATGAATAACCTAAGTACTGACCTTGCCTTCGCCAGCCTTAACAAGCATGGCGAGACTATCTGCGGCGATAGCGTGAGCGTTATCAGGCAAAATGATCAGTCTACTGTCCTGGTTTTAGCAGATGGCCTTGGTAGCGGCGTCAAGGCCTCTATCCTTTCCACCCTGACCTCCAAGATTATATCGACTATGATTTCCGAGGGCCTGGGTATTGATGAATGTGTCTCCACAATGGCAGCTACCCTACCGGTATGCTCAGTTAGAAATCTTGCCTATTCTACCTTTTCCATTATCAGTATCAAGGCCAATAACGAGGCTGAAATTATCCAGTATGATAGCCCCAAGCTTATCCTTTTAAGGGATGGCAAAAGTGTAGATTTTCCTACCACCCAGACAACCATAGAGGGTAAAACAATCCACCACACCAGAGTCAGGATCAAAGAAAACGATTTCTTTATTTGCTTAAGTGATGGTGCCATCTATGCAGGTGTTGGTAACACCTATAACTTTGGCTGGCAAAGGGAGGATATCATAAGCTTTCTCTTGGCCCAGCAGACTCCTGACTCAACAGCCAAGTCTATCACTAGGCTATTGATTGATGAGTGTAATAGGCTCTATATGGAAAAGCCCGGTGATGATACAACAGTTTGCTGTATCCGGATACGCAGACGTGAGCCTGTTAACCTAATGATTGGACCTTCGGCTAACCGGGACGACATGGACAAGATGATGTCCCTCTTTTTTTCCAAGGAGGGCAAGCACATAGTCTGTGGGGGTACTACCTCCACCCTGGCTGCTGAATACCTAGGCAAACCCTTAAAGCCACAACTAGACTTTCCTGATCCTAAAATACCTCCTACAGCAAGCTTAGAGGGTGTAGACCTGGTTACCGAGGGTGTTATCACTATGAGCAGGGTCTTAAAGTATGCCCAGGAATACCTAGAGAGCCCTAACTGTTCTACAGACTGGTCCCTTGGCAGGGATGGTGCGTCAAAAGTCGCCCAGCTCCTTTTTGATGAGGCTACAGATATAAACTTTTTTGTAGGTCGCGCCATAAATCCAGCCCATCAAAACCCCGACCTACCCATAAACTTTAACATAAAGATGAGGCTAATTGAAAAGCTAGCAGAATGCCTAAAAGAGATGGGCAAAAGGATTAAGGTTTCTTATTTCTGACTTACAAGGAGGGCAAGAACTTTAAATGAGAAAATTTGATACCAAGGTTCAGCATCTAAAATACAAGGTCCTGCGAGAGGTTGCCAGGCAGGCCTATGAAGATAAATTACCTGAAAACCTACTAGATATACCAAAAACAATAGTCCCTGGCAAGACTGCATCAATGCGGTGCTGTGTCTACAAGGAAAGGGCTATCCTCTCAGAGAGAGTAAAGCTAGCCATGGGGGGCGATAGCCTAAACCCCAATGTCATCGAAGTTATAGATATAGCCTGTGATGAGTGCCCAATGGGGGGCTATGAAGTAACTAATGCCTGCAGGGGCTGTATAGCCCATAGGTGCGAAGAGGTCTGCCGCAAGGGTGCTATCTATTTTGATCATATGCAAAAGGCCCATATAGACAAGTCAAAGTGTATAGAATGTGGTTTATGTGCCAGGGTCTGTCCCTTTTCTGCCATAACAAACAATAAAAGACCCTGTGTAAATGCCTGCAAGGCAGATGCCATATCTATGAACAAGGACAAGGCAGCAGAAATTGACAATGACAAGTGTATAGCCTGTGGGGCCTGTGTTTACCAATGCCCCTTTGGCGCTATAACTGATAAATCCTTTATTTCAAATGTTATTGATATTATTAAAAAAAGTGAAGCAAATAAAAACTACAAGGTCTATGCAGTAGTAGCCCCCTCTATAGCCAGCCAGTTTACCTATGCAAGGCTAGGTCAGGTAATATCCGGCATAAAGGGCCTTGGCTTTTACCATGTTGTAGAGGCGGCCCTCGGGGCAGATATGGTTGCCTTTGAAGAGGCCAAAGAGCTAGTCGAAAAGGGCTTTTTAACCTCCTCCTGCTGTCCTGCCTTTGTAGAATATATAAACAAGCAGTTTCCAAAGGTAAAAGACCATATTTCAACTAATCCCTCACCCATGGCCGCTATTGGCAAGTTCATAAAAAGGACCAGTCCTGGAGCAAAGGTCATCTTTATAGGACCCTGTACTGCTAAAAAGCAGGAGTTTCAAAGAGAAGAGGTCCGGCCCTATGTAGATTCTGTTATCACCTTTGAGGAACTGCAGGCCCTCTTTGATGGCTTTGGCCTAGATATAACCTCTTTGCCTGAGGATGTCCTTGATAATGCCTCCTACTTTGGCAGGATTTTTGCTAGAAGTGGTGGTCTATCCGATGCTGTAGCCCAGAGCTTAAAGGAACAAGGTCTAGATGACTTTGACCTAAAGCCCCTAGTATGCGATGGCCTGGATGAGTGCAAAAAAGCCCTTCAAAGGGCTAGTAGGGGCAGACTAACAGAAAACTTTATCGAAGGAATGGCATGTACTTCTGGCTGTATAGGCGGTGCTGGCTGCCTAACCCATGGAGCTAAAAGTAAAAGCGATGTGGACAAATACGGTATGGAGGCTTATGAAAAAACTATTCTAGATGCAATTAGCGTCTTAAAGTAATAAATATTGCTACACAATCAAGGCTTTGGGCAGAATCTTATACTTACTTTAAGTATAAATATCAATGCAGAAATATCCTTGACTTAAGCATATAGACAGGTTCTTTTACTTGCTCAATCAAAAACACTCGGCATAAACAAATAGGGAGGCTCTTAACTAGCCTCCCTACTTTTTGTCTACTTTTTAATCTACTTACTGATCTACTTTCTAATCTTCCACGGATTTAAGCCTACTCAAAAAAGGATTACAAGCTTTACTTTTGTTCTAGCTTATTTGTCATTTTCCTTTTCATCACTATCTTGACTGCCTGCCAGATCCCTATAATCCATAGAGTCTGTGCCAGTATCAATACTTGCCTCAGCATCATCCTTATCCTTTTCAAAAAAAGAGGCTGCAAAGGAAACTATGGCTAAACCTATTGCTGTAAACACAAGACCCCTCTGGCTATTGGTCAGGCACACGCCTACGGGTAGGTCCCTGCTAGCAATCCAATTACTGATTATCACATACAGGCCTAGGCCTAAAGCAGCAATAAGTGTAATAGTGCTTATTGCTGATATGGTCTTTTTATTCATAAGTTTCTAAGGCAAATATCCTCCCCTTAGGGAGCTCTTGCCCTATTCCTCCTCTCATAGGCTACCTTTGATAGCCTATGGCACTAGACAATAAAGCAAAATCGTGCCGGCCACCAAGTAACTTTAGCATAATTTCTAAATATATATAATCCCATTTACCTATCCTTAAACATATATTTGCATACTTTCCTTGTAGCTTCAAGTCCAGTCCTGTTATAATATTTTCTATAGTCAAATCAAGAGTAAATAGAGTTGCTTTTAAGTTTAGTTTCCTTAAAAAGCCTTATACTCTACAAGCATTTACAAATTACAGACAAAGAATAGGAGCTAAATATGGACAGACAATTAAACTTAAATAGAATTTGTGACCTTTTAAAGTACCATTACCCCATGCCCATTGATAGTATTGAGCCAGCTCCCAGGAGGCCAGGCAGGCAGTTATTGGAGCTAGGAGTCAAAGATCTACCTTTTATCTGACCCATAGTGATTATCCAAACAATATTATGGTAGATAAAAATGGCAAACAGTATATCATAGACTTTGATGAGTCCTTGTACGGTCCTCTAGAGCGGGATGGCTGGATGACCATTGTAAAAGAAAATGAAGAAAGCCGCATTTGGGATCAAGTCATGCAGCATCACTTTGAAGACTATTCTATTAACCATTACTATATTAGGTTTTTTGTCTATGACCGTTTTATGATAGATTTAAGGGACTTTTTAAAGGACCTATCAGGCAATCCCGATGAGGCCTATAGGAAAAAGGTATTAGTCTCCTTAAAGGACTACCTTTTAGACCAGCTGTACCCTGTCCTCTTGCGCTATCGGCAGATGGACCTATAGGCTATCCTATCACCTGGTCCTCCTGGCCTAAATAGTCAACTACCAGTCCCTGGCCATTGGGATCTAGGTCTATAAAGGAGTCTGCTCCAGCCTGCCTTAGGGCCTCCTTGGTCCTCTCAGGCTCTAAAGACAGGGCTATAATAGTTCCACCACCACCTGCACCTGCTAGTTTTGCAGCTAGTGCACCATTTTCCCTAGCTAGCCTTATCATATGGTTGTTTACAGGTCCTGAGTCTGTTAGCCCATCCTGTATTTCATGGTTTTTGTTCATCAGGTAGGCTAGCTGGTCCCAGTCTCCCTTTATCAGGGCCTTTTTCCCCTCTCTAGCCAGATGAGCAATATCCCTATAAGCATTTACTACGGTCTCCTCCCCCTCCAGCCACCTGTCCCTTAAGGGCTTGTGAAAGCTACCTGAATGGTGCTTTACACCCGTATGGGCAACTACAAAGGGCAAGGTCTTTACATAAGATGAGAGAGGCTCAACTACAGCGTAAAGCTCACTATCAAGGTCCTTGTAGTATTCCTTGCCTCGAAAATCCAGATAATTAAGACCGCCAAAGCTTGTCATATATGCATCCTGATAACCACAATGGGTCTTCATATAGTTTAGCTCTATTGACCGGTTTACTTCAGCAAGCTCGTACCTATTGTAGCTAATTCCTGCATATGCGCTAACTGCAGCCAGGATACAGGATAAAAGGGCTGTTGAGCCTGCAAGCCCAGCCTGAACAGGTATATCAGTTGAACTTTTAATCTTGCCCTTCATATCATAGAGCTTGAAATAACGTAGTACTGACCTTACCAAATCAAAATAGTCACCTTGATTGTCAAAGTCATTTTCCCACTTAAGGACTACTTTCCCCATATCATTTTCTATAATTAGGTCATCTGCCCTTTCAATTGTTACATATGCCCTGTTTTTTGTAGAGCAGGCTATCATCGAACCCCCATAGCCATCTGTCGGGTTTCCGATAATACCAGCCCTGCCTGGTGCTGATGCCTTTATCATTTTTTAAACCTCCTATAGGCCTAGCTTTTGTATAATATACTGCTTTAGCTGATAGCCATACCTTTCATCCTCTAGAGCAAAATCAAGAAAGGCCTCATAGTATGACTGGAAATTGCCAATGTCATATCGTTTTTCCCTATCGCTTAGGCTAACTGCATAGCCCTTGCCACCCTCTTTTAAAAGGAGGCCTATACTATCAGTTAGCTGAATCTCTCCACCTTTGCCAGGACTTGTCCTATCTATAGCATCAAATATCCTGCTAGGCATGATATACCTTGCAGCAACAGCCTGGGTGGAGGGAGCTGTTTGCATACTTGGTTTTTCTACCAAGGCCTTGATCTGGCTAATACCCCCCTTTGATTCGGCTACAGGCTCTACAATACCATACCTGTGGACTGATTCTAAGGGTACCTCTCGGGTGGCTATTACAAAAGACTCCTGGTCCTTTTCAAATTGGTCTAGCATCCTTCTAAGGAGTATTTTGTTTTCCTTTGAATGGATAATAGAGTCACCTAAGGCAATTATAAAGGGGTCATTGCCTACAAAGTCCTTGGCGCACCTGACTGCATGTCCTAGGCCAGCTGGGTATGACTGCCTGGTATAGTAAAAGCTTATATCCATATCCTCATACTTTAGCTCTTCTAGTAGGTCCTTTTGCCCGCTCATAGATAGCATTTTGCTCAGTTCATTATCCTTGTCAAAATGGTCCTCTATGGCCCTTTTCTTGTGGCCCGTTATAAAGAGGACCTGCTCTACACCAACACTAGCCAGCTCCTCTACAATGTATTGTATACAGGGCTTGCGTCCTAGGGGCAACATTTCCTTTGGCTGGGTCTTTGTAAGGGGTAGCATCCTAGTCCCCATACCAGCCGCTGGTATAACTGCTTTTTTGACCATAAACTCCAACCTCCTAAATCTGCATTTCCTGACCCTTGTAGTCTATGAAAATCGATGAGCCCTGCCTGACCTCAGTTTTATTTGTAGCCAGTCTATAGATTCCTTCTGCTGCCTCCTCTGGATCTATCTCTGAATAGGGCCCTCCCATATCTGTCCTCATCCTGCCCGGATGAATTGCCAGGACCCTACAGGATGATGCAAGGGTTGTCTTGAGGATAAAGGCTATCTTGTTTTGGGCAGCCTTTGATACTGAGTAGGCTGCTAGGTTGGATCCCGAATTGGTTATGCTACCAGCCTCTGATGTTATTAAAAAGATCTGGCCAGAACCTGATTTATCTACTAAAGGAACCAGGTACTTTAAAGCTATCATAGTGCCGGTGGTATTAACCTCAAGGGTCCTCCTAAAATCATCTACACTAATGCCTAGTATGTCCTTGTCCCCATCCCCATCCACGATTATCCCTGCATTGTGGATTAAAAGGTCAATGGTAAAGTCCTCTTCCCTTAGCCTTTTTGCAGCCTCTTTTATGGACTCTTCATCTGTAACATCCATATGCATTAGCCTTATATCCTTATTGGTTTTTGATAGGCTATTTAGCCTCTCATTATTAATGTCCCTAACACCTGCCACAAGCCTGTGGCCTTCCTTTGCAAACCTATCAACTAGGCAAAAGCCAAGCCCTCTGCTGGCTCCTACTACTACAATATTCAAATGGACCTCTCCTTTATCTTGAATAATCTAATCCTAAAGCTAGCCAAACTCCTTTATTAGCCTAGCTCACTAAAGAGCCTGCCAGTCTACTAGACTAGAAAGGGGTATGGCCTACTCCTATTATAGGTATTAAAGGCCGATATAACAAGTTATCTTTATAGGACCTTTATGGTCCACAATAGACCTACACCTATACTATCTAAACAAGGGCTAGACCAATAATGGCAGTAAATCATACTAGATAAGAAGGCCTTCTTATGTTTTATTCTACTTAAGTAGGTTATAATCATCTATAGACACACTTAAAGCATGTTTTACCCATCAATAGTCCAAGGACTATAGAAAGATCAAAGGAGGAATGGAAATTGAAAAAGATTAGGCTAGGTACCAGCCCTTTAGAGGTGCCAACAATTGGAGTAGGCTGTATGCGGATTTATGACCTAGACAAGAAAAGAGCTGAGGACTTTTTAAAAACAGCAATCGACCACGGGGCCAACTTTTTCGACCATGCAGATATTTATGGCGGGGGTCGGTGTGAAGAAATCTTTTCAGAAGCACTAGATATGAATGATGATATGAGGGAAAAGGTCATCCTTCAGTCAAAGTGCGGAATCCGCCAAGGGATGTTTGACTTTTCAAAGGACCATATATTAAAGTCCGTTGACGGGATTTTAAAGCGCTTAAGGACCGATTACCTAGATGTCTTGCTCCTACATAGGCCTGATGCCCTTGTAGAACCAGAGGAGGTAGCAGAGGCCTTTGATAGGCTAGAGGACTCTGGCAAGGTAAGGTATTTTGGGGTATCAAATCAAAAGCCCATGCAAATAGAGCTACTAAAAAAGTACCTAAAGCAACCCATAGTGGCTAACCAGCTCCAGCTTTCCATAACAAACGCCAACATGATATCAAATGGCATAAATGTGAATATGGAGGTTGACGCATCTATAGATAGGGATGGGTCTATCCTAGACTATTGTAGGCTAAAGGACATAACCATCCAGCCCTGGTCCCCCTTCCAGTATGGCTTTTTCGAGGGAGTATTTTTAGGAAATGACAAGTTTCCAGAACTAAATGCAAAGATAGACCAGATAGCAGACAAGTACGGTGTCTCAAATACTACGATAACAATTGCCTGGCTACTGCGCCACCCTGCAAAAATGCAGCCTATAACAGGAACTATGAACACTAGTAGGTTAATAGACTGTATAAAGGCCTCAGAAATAGAGCTAAGTAGACAGGAATGGTATGAAATCTATCTAGCTGCAGGAAATAAACTGCCATAAACATCACGCTTTACTCATGACAACCCAGTTTAATAATGGCCGGCAGTCCTTTAGACATAGATCATAAAAATCTATGACTGCCGGCGGTTTGTTAAACTAGTATACTATAAACATAAATAGTACTATATTTACTAGTCAGATACAGTTATCTCAATATGCTCACCTACTGACACCATCATATATATCCTACAATCCGGGTGGTGACTATAATACTATAGAATATAGTTTACTCGCTTATCTCGCTAAACAATTCTTCGAAATCAAGAACAAAGTTTTTGCTTTGTTTATGGTCTTTAAACTTTAGTATTGCACCATTATCAATCCATTCAATCTCATAGTTTTCATCCTTTAACCCATGCCTGATTGGACCTATTCTTGTTGAAAAACAGTACTTTTCAGGCCTATCTGACTTCTGATTTTTGGTATATTGGCAGTAGATATTCAAGGTGTAATGAAATAAACCAGATGGCACCAAGGCATTTATTCTGCTTGAAATAACTGTAATCGAATAATTACCGTCAGGTGATTGTATGTTAAGCCATTCCTTAGTAACATCGGGGAAACTAATCAATATCAATTCCTCTAACATATAACCGATTATCGGTCTAAGTAAGAAAAAACATAAGATGGCCAAAACTATACAAATAATTATACGGGTTTTTATTTTAATCACCCCTCAGTCTCTACTAAATTCCATATATAGTCTGTAAATGCATCTCTTGCTGCTTTCGATTGAACTTCTGTGACCTCTACTTCCCCTAGATATTTTTTAAATAACAGATGTCTAATGCCCATATATTTATCTTTTGTGTAATTATGAACTAGCTTGCTGAATGAATCTTTACTTCTCCCATCCATAAATGATGTAAATCTATTTTTGTATCCCACCTCATAATAATCCAGCATCTCTTCTCCTATTAAATATTAGTGGTCTCGGATCTACATCATCAGTATAACCATCCCCATCTGTGTCCACATCCGTAGGGTCTGAAATAATAGGCAATATCTTTGTCTTGTTTAAAATATAGTCCAAATATACCTCAAAAATACTTGTAGGCATTCCCGGTACCCATTGGTCTGATTTAAAGCGCTCTAGTCCATCTTCTGCATATGTCTTGTCACCAAATTCTAAACAATCGGATATTGTTGGTAGCAGAATGGTCCCGTCTGCTTCCCAGTCGATTTTATCAGTGTCCACCTCCTGACAGTCGGTTATTAGACCCAGCCCCCAAGTACCCCAAAATCGTAAGCTTGTTGTGTTTCTATAAGTTGTAACTACTCCTATTACTGTCAATGTCACTGCTAATACTCATATTATTTACTTAGGTAAAATAAACTCCTCATCCCTTACAAATATCTTGCATTCTGGGTTGTTTTTGTTCATGATCTTGGCAAACTCCGTTAGAGCTTCTTCATCTACGTACTCACGGAAGTATACCTCTCTTAAGTTTTTAAACTTTGAGATTTTTTCTGCCTTTTCTTTGTCTAAAGGTCTTGGATAAAAAGATCTCATGTTTATAACCCGAACATCCTCCATCATATGGAGGTCAGTTATTTCATTGGTTATGGTAAATAATTCTTGTTTACCGAATACTTGATAAAAAACCGCTTGCCCATCTACATACTTAACTTGGGTATAAATATAATTTTGCTTGCCTGACCAAAAAACCAATTCATATTTGTTATGTATTTTTGACCAATCTTTTTTGTTAAGAAAAGCTTCTAGTTGCTTAGTGGCTTTATTTATTTTCTTCAACTCCTTCTCTGAGAAGTCACCAGAATGCTTCCATTCTATTGGTTCCAGACGGAAGCTCACACTATCAGAATCCTCGTCTATATTTACAGATGTTAGCCAAAAACCCGATACCCCTCTCATTGCTGCCTTATACACAGGCTTATATTGTCGTTTATCTTTAGTATCATAGGGATTGGTTATCCATAAAATGAAAAGACCAAGAATCAAAACACCTAATGCTATAGATGAAAAGACTATGATTATAACCTCTATAGCTTTATTTTTTGATTTCTTTTTCTTTTGTTGATTTATCATACTTATCCCCTTTCCTACCCTGCATGCTTTTCATTTGCATGTACTATGGTTCTGGGTATATTGCTTGTCAAAATGCTTTTTTATATAGTGGGAGGTTGCCCCTCCCACTATATAAAACCACCTATTATCTATCTCACCTGTATTATAACTGAGCAGACTATGATAATAATCTTTATTGCTTCATTTATTTGCTTCTTTTTATTATTTTTCAATCCATATCACTCCATCTAGGCCACTTACTATCCCGTTTTTTGTGTAATAATCATCATAATCAATTAAGTATTTCTTACCCCAGCAAGCAACTTCAAGTAATACTGCTCCTTTTATTTCATCAAACCTAACCGCTACTACGTTAACCCAATGTACTTGAAAATCTTCTTCATGTGTAAGGTATTTACCTGTTGCAATATCAATTTGTCTCATTTTCGCTCCCCCAAATAGACCACCCATTAAAGGTACTGGGATATCATTCTCTAATTGATGGATAATAAGTTGTAATATTTTGTCTCTCTCCGGTATTAGCAAATTCGTCGGAAATATAAGTGTGCTTCTAGCTTTTATGCTAATGTCGTTTTTTTCAAAGTATTCATTTAAGAGTTTTTTAACTCTATCTGGTGGAAAGCCTAGTAATATACCAATCCGCCAGGGCGATTTTATATCATTTAGATGTCTAACGAATTTATCATAGTCCTCATATTTTACATATTCACCTTCGTATTCGCTTGAAGTTACAAGCTCGAATAATTCACTAGATGGCATACCAGAATGAAAGAAAGTTAGGTACATTATCAAATCAGCAGCACTTATTAACCCGCATCCCCCTTCTTCTATATCTTTATCTACCCGTGTTGAGTTTACTACCTCGTCATAAAACCAGCTCTGGTTCCCTCCATAATAGACCTTTTTATCGTACCCATACTCTCCGATTAGCTCTTTCGTTTCGGGTCCATCATACTCAACAGGGACATAGTTTTCAATCATGTTAATTTCGTATCTAGTTACATCTGAGATTAACGGTCTCGGGTCAACATCATCAGTATAGCCATCCCCGTCTGTGTCCACATCCGTAGGGTCTGAAATGATAGGCAATATCTTTGTCTTGTTTAAAATATAGTCCAAATATACCTCAAAAATACTTGTGGGCATTCCCGGTACCCATTGGTCTGATTTAAAGCGCTCTAGTCCATCTTCTGCATATGTCTTGTCACCAAACTCTAAGCAATTGGATATTGTGGGTAGTAGAATAGTTCCGTCTGCTTCCCAGTCGGTTTTATCAGTGTCAACCAATTGTCGCTTTGCTCCATTTCGCTATATCAGGTCGAGGGTCAATCCCGCGGCTCGAGCTTGCTAAACAATTCCTCGAAATCAAGAAGAAAGGTCTTGCTTTGTTTATTGTTAATAAATTTTAGTATCGCACCTTCATCAAACCACTCAATCTCATAGTTTTCATCTTTTAACCCATCCTTAATTGGACCTATCTCTATTGAAAAATAGTAGCTTGGTGATCTGTTTAGTTTTTCTTTTTCTGCATAAATGTCTAATTCATAATCTATAAGACCAGATTTGGGTATAATATAGGGTCTCCTAGAAATAACTCTTATCGTATATTCTCCATTAGGCGATTGCAAGCTTAGCCAATCTTCTTTAACAGGTGTATTGTTTCGCACATTTATTCTTATTACAACTAAGGTTACAAGTGAGAATAAACATAACAGACTTAGAAATATACAAATAACTGTTAAACGCTTTTTAATTTTAATCGTATCACCCCCTCTAAATATTAGTGAAACAACTGAATATATAACAATCAGCAGAACTAAACAAAATAAAATAAAGGGTATATAAGACTCTTGCGTCATAATCTGATCACCTCTTCTCAATACCGGCTAGCCAAACCACCTTCATCTGGCTTCAGCATTGGATTTATAATATTGCTAGGACAGTGTTTTACTATTATGTCGGAAATAATAACGTCATACTCTTTCCCAGCAGTGGTACCTATAATACTATAGAATATAGTTTACTTGCTTATCTCGCTAAACAATTCTTCGAAATCAAGAACAAAGCTTAAACTTTGTCTATGGTCTTTAAATTTAAGTATTGCGCCATTATCGATCCATTCGATTTCATAATTCTCGTCTTTTAACCCATGCTTAATTGGACCTATTCTTGTTGTAAAACAGTGCTTTTTTGGCCCATCTGAAGTCTGTTCTTTAGTATTTTGGCAGTAGATATCCAAAGTGTAATGAAATTTGCCAGATGGCACCATGGCATTTATTCTACTTGAAATAACTGTTATTGTATAACTGCCGTCAGGTGATTGTATGTTAAGCCATTCCTCGGTTACTTTAGGTAATCTCATCAATTCATCTAATATATAGCCGACTATCGGTCTAAGTAAGAAAAAACATAAGATGGCCAAAACTATACAAATAATTATTCGGATTTTCATTCAAATCACCTCTCAGTATCTACTAAATCCCATATAAAATCTGTAAATGCATCCCTTGCTGCCTCCGATTGAATGTCTGTAACACTTAAATTCGGTATATATTCATCAAATAATGGCCACCTTTTTACTCTCATATATTTATCTTTTGTATATTTGTGAACCCTCTTCCTAAATGAATCTATATTTCTTCCTTCTATAAATGATGTATATCTATTTTTGTATCCCACCTCATAATAATGCAGCATTGTTTCCTCTATTGATTTACTCCTTTTCTTTAAATTATTGTAGATATTGCATGCGTCTGTGTCTCCAAGTAAATCCTCCATAGAAAAACTATATTTATCACTTCCAATATTACTTTTTAATACGCTATAGAATCCTTCATAGTCTGGTATGTCGTTTTTTAATAATTTCATGTCACAAATTAAAGTCTGCAGATCTCCAGCCCATCCACCTAGATCATCTATATGATATTCCTGAATGATTGCTTTAAACCCGTCAAGGATATCACTTTTATATATCAATACACACATTACAGCAGCCCAATGATATAGATCTACATCCTCTCCACTATTTCCACCATTAAAGGTAGTAGTAATTTCAAAATAATTATACAGGTCCTCATCCATATTTTTAACGTAATTGACAAAGTCATCATCAACCGTTCCTCCAGCAGCTGGCCAAAAACCTCCTATATAATCTTGGTTAAACTGCCTTATAAACATAAACACTAACCACTTTTCTTTACTCAGACTATATTTCATCAACCAATCAATTGCACCATCATTATACTCTATTGCTAATTCTTCTAATTTTCCAATATTATATGCAAGCAAATCATTTACATTGGCAATTAACGGTCTTGGATCAACATCATCAGTATAGCCATCCCCGTCTGTGTCCACATCCGTAGGGTCTGAAATAATAGGCAATATCTTTGTCTTGTTTAGAATATAGTCCAAATATACCTCAAAAATACTTGTAGGCATTCCCGGTACCCATTGGTCTGATTTAAAGCGCTCTAGTCCATCTTCTGCATAGGCCTTATCAGCAAATTCTAAACAATTGGATATAGTAGGTAGTAAGATAGTCCCGTCTGCTTCCCAGTCAATTTTATCTGTGTCCACTTCCTGCCAGTCAGTTAAGCTATCTCCATCTGTGTCTACTCTATTGTATGGATCTAGCACATCATCTAAGACGATGTCTTTCCAACCGGTTGGGACAATAGCACTAAACTCTAATTGTACTGGCGCAAGGTATGATGTAATATGATCAACTATTCTTTCTTGAACACTAGTAGAATAGAGTGTACTGAAACCATTTGAGCGACGTGCCAGATCACCAATTTCTGTAAATATCCCTCCGAAGACTATTTTATCCTCATCGGGGTCATCCTGTATTATACACCATATCGACGGTACATAAATTATAGAGTAGTTAATGTTACTTTCCACACATCTTTCTAGTAATCCTAATGTACCAGTATTGTTTTGGTGGCCATTAATAGCATGAAAAACGAATTTACTTGCGTTCTCCCTTAATGTTAAGTCATTCAACATTAAGGAAATCGCGCCAGTATAATTGCAGTAATAATTTGTGTTTTCATATGAAATATTATCTAGTGCAACTGACAATGTAGAAAATTTACCATGCCAATCAATAGGCCCTTCTGCAACAGATACATAATCTGCCTTATACTCAATAACGCACATTCTAATACCAGTATAAGTATTGAATAAGGTTTCTGCGGCACTTCTAATCATTTCCTTTTGATTATTAAAACTGTCTTCATATATACCAGCTGACTGAAGTATAAAAACTACATCTACCGGAGTAGTTGTTTCCTGCATCATCTGATTGCTTATAGCCATTTCAATATCAGTAACATCCATCTCATTAAACTCCATTGCTTGCTCTTGTGGAATAACCATGTTGGTGGAATTTTCTGGCTCATCAAAGATATCCTCTGGTACATCAAAGCTGTCAAACCATAATTCCATATCCATAACACAGTAGGTGCCCAGCTCATCTACCTGTGCATAAAGGAGATTGTTTTCTATATCAAATTGTGTTTCTATAGGAAGCAGCATATTTACTTCTTCAAAGTATTTAAATATATTAAATCTCTTTATCCCGCTGAGCTCCTCTTCTTCAGGAAATAAGTTGACTGAATCCTCAATAATATCCTCTGGAAGTTCAAATTTAAGTGTGACACTCTCAATGCTATCCTTGTACTCGTAATCTAATGCTGGAGCTATCCCTATCATAGAATCATTTGATATGGCCTTTGAATAAGGTGTTTCATTTGCTACTATGTTGCCTTCAACGTATCCTGCGGCTGTAATATCCATTGAAAGCTTGTAGGGGCTATCCTCTGTATTTATCCTAGAAAAAGCATCACTATCAGTTGGAATTGACTGCTCTAATGTATATTCAGCATCAGGTATACCATAGGTTTCAGGATCAGTTGGATCTAGACCTATTATAAGCTCGTCACCATCTAGCAAACCATCCCCGTCTGTATCTGGGTTTAAGGGGTCTGTGTTATAAGTATTGATCTCATCCCAATCACTTAGACCATCACCGTCTGTATCGACAGACAATGGGTCTGTTCCAAGAAGGATCTCTTCTATATTAGATATGCCATCACCGTCACAATCTGCATCTGCATCTGATAGGTTTTCATCAAAGGAATTGTATACTAGTGGATCTGTATCCGTTAGATAGACCTCTTGGCCATCTGTTAAACCGTCCCCATCAGTGTCAGGATTGTCAATATCCGTGCCGTACATGTTCTCGAAAATATCAGCTAGGCCATCACCATCTGTATCTAAAAGCTCTACTTCATAGCCCGAATCAGTCTTTACAGCTAAGAAAGGAATTGAAGTAGCTGTCTCGCCATAATGTGTGGTTTGCGAAATTTTAAAGTATATTGTGTCAAGGGTTTCTGTAATACTATAATTGTACTCACTAACATCTGCTACTGTATCTATAGTTGTGTAGGTGTTATTGTCTTCAGATATTTGTATATCAAATATGCCTTTGGGGACTGTTGTCTCCCAGGTGATATCTATACTATTATCATCAGGCAGGTATTCACCAAATGCATATAATTGTAATGGTAAATCCGGGTCAAAATCATCATCTTGTTCCTGTTCCCCTTCAGTTCCTATAAAATCGGCCATGCTAGAGTTATAATTGGCATTAACGTTTAAAGCTTCAATTGTAATTGTTTGAGCTATAATTATAATATTATTCATATTTACATTTTGTGCTTTAATACTGACATTACCCTCTGGTGCATAGACAAGGCCATTGAGATTAACATTCATGCTGTCTATTATAATGTCACCCGTCTCAGATGCGATAATTGACTCGTTTGTGTTTAAGACATTTCCCATAAGTAGTATGTCTTCTTGGGCTTTTACTTGAGTGTTTAGATTGATGTTTCCTCTTAGCTGTAATTTGCCTTGTACATCAATAGGATTATCTAAATTGATATTTGTATTAGTTGTAGAATAGTCCTCTGTATATAATGCAACATCATTTCCTGAAAAATATGTGTTATTGAGCTTATCAAAGATTTTTATCATCTTCTCGTTTACAGCTTCTGTTCTTGTTCCATTAATGTTCACGTTTCCCTTAGTAACAATTGTACCATTGCTTGCGATATTACCATTTACACAAAAGTTACCAGCATCTACTGTAATAGCACCAGCTTCACTAGATCCTGCAAACATTGTATACGGAAAACTATCAGCCTCCTGCGCTGCGATAGGTATCCTAGGTAACATCATAGTCAATAACATAATCCCTGCTAGTAATCCTGACTTAAGCCTCTTTAGCCTAGTTGAGCTTAACATTTTTACTAACCCCATTTAATTTTTCTTTTATGTCTCACCTCTACAAGTCGCTATTTAATGTTATTTGTTTATATTGTAACTAATATCCATTGGCTTGTCAAATGGTGGTAGTAATGGAAAACGGTTTTGGTTTAACTTTTTTAAAAACATCAAGGGATGAATATCCAAAGGATGTATATATGTTTGTTTTGAAATAGAGTTGTATAAAGATTATAAAGATATTATTAAATTGCATGGAGAAAGCAAGGCGCAAATATTTGGCCTTGCTATCTGTGAATATAAAAAATGAGACTAACGTTTTAGAATCATCTATATATTCCCCATCAGTACATGGTTTAGGTATTTACCTGCTAGGTCTCTTGCTTTTACTATAAAAGCTGTGTCTGTCGGGGGGTTTTTTAATTTGTAGTTAGGAAAGTACCTAGTTAAATGAAGTGGAATATCAGGATCAATAGCTCCAATAAAGCTAGCTATTTTCTCTACCTCCTCTAGCCTGTCATTTTCACCGCTAACTAGTAGTGTTGTTATCTCTATATGACAAGCCTTTGCTGCTAGCTCTATGGTTTTTTTGACTGGCTCTAGGCTACCACCACAAAGCCTTTTATAGTAGTCATTGTTAAAAGCCTTTAGGTCAATATTCATGGCATCCACTAGGGGCAATAGCTTGAGCAAGGGGCCCTCATTTATATAGCCATTTGTAATTAAGACAACAGACCGGTCCCTATCCATTTCCTTTATCAGGCTAGCACAATCATAGATATATTCAAACCAAATAGTGGGCTCATTGTAGGTAAAGGCAATACCTATATTGTCCTCCCCCTGGCATGCTAACTGGGCTAGGTCTTTAGCTGACATAAACCTTGTAGGCACATGGCCCTGGGATATGGTGTGATTTTGGCAAAAGTCACAGGTTAAGTTACAGCCAAAGGTCCCTACAGACAGGATATGAGTTCCTGGCCTATAAAACTTTAGTGGCTTTTTCTCAATTGGATCTAGGGCTAGTGAAGCAATTTCACCATAGTTTATAGTATAAAGCCTAGCACCTTCATTTTGCCTGACCCTGCAGCTGCCAAACTGGCCATCCTTGATAAGGCAGTAGTGGGGACATAGCTGGCATTTTACCCTATTACTATCAGGCAAGGTCTCATAAAAGGTTGCCTCCCTTTTCATCATCTCACCACCCTAATTGCAATTATCAAGTTCCTTTATTCCTCTATATATCTTATAACCTTAAAGCGACTAAGCTTGTAATCCTGGTCAGCTCTTATCCCTGCCTTTTGAAGGGCTATTGCAATCTGATCCTCTATTGTGTCAACACCCTCAAGGTCAGGTAAGAGTAGCCCTCTCCTGCCGTCGGCCTTGACAATAATCCCGTAGGTTTTTGGGTCTAGGTCCTCCTTTTTAGCAGGCTCAGGCTCTGTTAGCACATCTACTGAAAAGCTAATTTTAGCCAGCTCATGGTCCTTGACTGCATAAAACCTTGGGTCTCTAACCCCTGCCTCCACTGCATTTCTTATTATCTCGTGGGCCAGGCTCTCTGTAGTTGGAAAAATGGTCCCTATACAGCCCCGCAGGTCCCCATTAACCTTTAGGCTCACAAAGACTCCCCGCCTTTTCTCCTTCATCTCATCTGTCACATAGTCAGGTAGGTCTTTCATGAGGGCTCCTGTATGTAGATAGGTCGTTAGGCTCTGCCTGGCCAGCCTGACATAGGGATTTTGCTCCTGGGCCTTTTTTGTCATTTTAGTTAGGGCTTGGGCCTCTAGGTCTGCTACAAGGGACTCTGTCCCATAACCCTTTACTAGCCTAGCCACTCCATAACCAACACCAAAGGGACCCTCATAGGAATAAAGGTCTCCCTTAAAGCTAGACCCATCCAAGGCTCCTAGCATAAGCAGTATTGACCGCCTGCCGCACTCGGCAGCATTTTCTATCAAGGCCTTGTCCATATCAAATATGGACCTAACATCCCCTGCTTCTAGTAGGCCTAGTAGCCGTTCGTCATGCTTTTTACCAGCAGGGTCAAAACCGTAGGGCCCATCCTTGGTCAGTTTATGGGATAGGTCACCAGAGGCTACTATTACAGCCCTTGTCCCCTGCTCTAAAACCACCTTATTTATTAGGCTACCTAGCCTGTAGAGCTGTATATCCGGTATGGGTGCATAGGTTATATGAAGGATCTTATAGTCACTATAGTACTTGCTTATAAAGTAAAGAGGTACCAGACTCCCATGGTCTAGCTCAAAATCTATACCATATTTCTCTAGATTGGAGGGCGTCAGGGCTATTGTGGGAATCTCCTCTTCCCCTGCAAGCTCACATATCTTCTCTGTTAATAGCTTATCAATTTCAAGAGTCATGGAAACATCTGCCCCGAACCTATTTAGGTTACCTTTTATCATGTCAGCATAGGAAAAACCTACAGCATCCCTAAACATAGGTCCATGGGGTGTAATTAGTATTATGGTATCTGGCTTAAGCTTTGCTATCTCTTGGCCAATCCTATCCATACTGGCACTTGTTTCACTAATCCTTTTCTCCTGTCCCCTGCCAATCTCCGGGATTACTATAGGGGGGTGGGGCATTAGATAATAGCCTTCTATTGCCATTTACTTCACCTTCTTTAGCTTATTTCTTTGCCTTGTCCTCATCAGCTTTTTTCTTGCTTTTTTCTTCTTCAAGCTTCTTTTTTGCCTTTTCTTCTTCAGCCTTTTTCTTGGCCCTTTCTTTTTCTGCTCTTTCCCGGGCCTGTTCCTCACTATTTGCTCTTATAATATCTATTAGTCTTATGCAGGCTAACTTTTGGCAATAGCTTGATATGGCTAGCCTAAGGGCTAAATCTTTTAAGCCCTTTATATCATGGTCTGCCTCTATCAGCTGGGAGGTTTTATCTAGGGCCTCATCTAGGATAGATCTAAACTCTTCATAAAATTCCTTTTGTGATTTGCCAGAGTAGTCCCTTTCAAGTAGGGTCCCAATATCCTTTACTGATAGGATCTGCTTTAGGGCCCTTATTTCAGTAAGGGCAGCTAGGTGGTCCCTGTTATACTTTTTCCCGTCGGCCCTTGGTAATAGCTTGTCCTTTATATAATTGTTTATCATAGCAGAGGTTAGCTGGGCCTCCTCCTCAAAGCTAATCAGCTGCCTTTGCATATAGGATACCACCTGATCCTTGTATAGGCTTATATCCGGCAAATCGTCCCAGGCCACTGGCCTTTCCCTATTAAGCCTTTCCTTTAACTCTACTACCCTTTCCATAAGTTAAGCCCTCCCTTTCGCATGCCAATAAAGGTAATAAATTCACATTTTAGCCCAATTATTTGTTTAAGACTTGTATTATGGGCAATATATATAATATCATATTAAAAATAAGTTGTAAATAATAACAAATTGGTATTGACATAAGCAATACTAGGTAATATAATAATGATAATTAGATTACAGGTTAATTAAAAGGAGATTTATCCTATGAAGCATACAGTTTGTGCCTTTGGCGATTCCATAGTAAAGGGAGTAGTCTTTGACTCCATAAGGGGCAGGTACTCCCTCCTAAAAGAATCCTTTGCCAACCTATTTGTAAAAAACACTGGCATAAGGGTTAATAACTATGCCAAGTTTGGCTGTACTATTACCAAGGGTAGGCAAATTATTAGCAGACACCAAGAAGACCTATCCAATTACTCTGTCACTGTCCTAGAGTTTGGTGGCAATGACTGTGACTTTGAATGGGCCAAAATCGCCCAAAACCCTGAGGCTGACTATATACCCAACACCCCAATAGATAAGTTCGAAGCAGAATACTCCGCTGTTATAGACACTATTAGGGAAAGTGGCAGTAGGCCCCTACTTATTTCCCTACCCCCCTTGGACCCGAAAAAGTATTTTGCCTGGATCTCCAAGGGCCTCAATGCTGAAAACATACTAAAATGGCTAGGAGATGTAGACCATATCTACCGGTGGCATGAGATGTACAACCTAGTTGTCTTAAGGCTCTCAGCAAAAAAGGATGTACCCCTCGTGGATATAAGGCAGGCCTTTTTGCAGAAAAGGCGATACCAAGACCTCTTTTGTGAGGATGGTATCCACCCTAACAAAGAGGGACATAGGCTAATTTCAGACGTAATAAATGGCTTCGTGGCAGAATATGCCTAGAAGCCATTTTTTTATTTAGTATTTTTATACTATATTTTATATCTAAGTTTTATTGACTACTTTACTATATCTTACTTTTTAGCCCATCCTTATTTAGATTAGGGCTTTTTATTATTTCTGTCTAGGCTCTTAGCCCTTTACTAGCTTTGCTACCTCTAGGGTCCTATTGACCTGGTGCTTGACTGCTGCCTTGACATTTTCCTCGTCCTCAACAATATTGCCATCTTGACCCTGGGTAACGGATGTACCATAGGGGTTGCCTCCTATGGAGTAGACTATATCATTAGTATAGCCAGGTGCTGCAATAATTGCACCCCAGTGCATCATGACAGTATAGATTTCCTTTACTGTACCTTCTTGGCCACCATGGGGGTTTTGGGCTGAGGTCATAGCACTTACAACCTTGTTGACTAGCTTGCCCTGGCCCCATAGGCCGCCTTGAATATCGATAAACTGCTTTAGTTGGGAGGGCATTGTACCAAACCTAGTCGGTGCGCTAAAGATTATTGCATCTGCCCAGTCTAAGTCATCTGAACTTGCAACAGGAATGTCTTTTTCAGCTTCCTTTTGGGCCTTCCAGGCTGGACTTGAGTTTACAACTGCCTCTGGTGCTAACTCCTGAACCTTTCTTAGTCTAACCTCGGCTCCTGCCTGCTCGGCAGCTTCCTTGGCCCACTTGGCCAGTTTAAAGTTTATTCCTGTCATACTATAGTAAACTAGTGTCAATTTCAAATCTTTCATTTATAAAACTCCTTTACCTTTTTATCTTTGAAAACATAAGTAATTCCTTTTGTTATCTTATTAATACCTCAAAATTCATTTTTAAAACAAAAACAAATTTATTACTTATAAGCTTGCCGCAGATATGGCCTTTTATTTATGAAAACCTATTTTTCCAAATAAAAAAGAGTAGAAATCGTTGCAATTTCTACTCAAATAAAGGCTTGGTATTTTTTAATATCTGGTCATAATCCCAGCATTCCTTGATTAAATCTCTTGCATTCCCATCTGGTAGGTTTACAGACTCAGGTTTTATATCTATAGGTATATACAATAATCTGATTTAAAAAGGCCTCTAGTAGTATACTGTGGTAGATGGGCTTACTGTATAGAGTCGCAGTTTTCATCTGCTACTATCCCAATAAAAAGCCTCCATATACTAGCCTTCTTATAGGCCAAGCAAGAACTTGCTAACCCTCCTTGCCTCAGCCTATCTACATAGTATAATGGAGGAAAATCAAATACAATATCATCATATTTGAACCTGTGTGTCTAAATACGCCCTATTTAGGCAGCTTAGAAGCAAAACTAGCTAAAAAGCTTTTGCCCATCAATCCTTTAACAATTAGTCATTATCTATTAAAAATTCTTGGCCTAGCTTTAGCTTATAGGTATCGGACAGGGCCTTTAGGTCTCTAGCCCTTGGCCTTTGGACCTTGCCTTGGCCCATGGATAGGACCTTTACTAAAATCTGGGCTGCCTTTTCAATTGTATGGGCTAGGCCAAAGCTTGCATCAAAGTTCTCACCTGAGCAAATAAGGCCATGATGGGCCCATATAACCCCATTATATTTCTCCATTAGCTGGCTAGTCGCAAGGGCCAGGTCAAGAGACCCTGGCAGCATCCATTCAACTAGCCCTAGTCCCTCAGGAAAAACCAGGGGGCACTCTGGCATCATCTCCCAAAGCTCTCTAGTAAAGACCTTGTTAGACAAGGGAAGTACAAAGCTAAGGGCAATAAGATTAACCGGGTGGCAGTGGTAAAGCACCCTTTGGCCGTCCTTATTAGCCCTCTTTTTAACCGAATGGATCATAAGGTGGGAGGCCAGCTCGCTTGTAGGTCCCCTGCCACTAGCAAGGCCCCACCATAACCTATAGGCATCCCCTCTATCATTTATCTGTATGATCCCAATATTGTCATAGGCAGATAGGCTAATATTTCTAAAAAAGCTACCAGCCCCTGTAATGGCAAGGTAGTCTCCTGCCAGGTCAGGAACCCTTGTCCCTATATTTATAAAGGGTCCACTGGCCTCTAGACTGAACCTTAAAAGCTCTATATCCTCTTCCCTAAGCCGGTATGAAAGGTTACCCCCATTACATTCGTGCCAGCCCATCTTGTAACCATCATCAGCTATTTTAATAAAGTCCTTTATAAAGCCTGCTTTAAGTATATTCACCTAAAATCAACTCCACCCTATCTAGTAAATAGTTTTCTTTTGTCTGTACAGCTCAGTCAAATATATGCACCTTTGCCCTCTTTAACATAGCTTTAAATCATATATCCTCGGTTCCTTATACCCATATATTTAAATTATGTCTGCATGGTCCCTTATACCTAAATATTCTAATCAAATTCCCATGATAACTCTACTTATAGCCTTCCTTAATACTTTCCATGGTCACTTATTAATTTCCTCCTAGCCTATAGCTATTGGCAGGTAAACAAAAATATTAAGGCTAGTCTGTAGCCACCTGCTATCAAAAATTAGAAAGTAAAAAGTCTACCTGCACTTATAGGGCCTACTCTTCATAGTATATTATCATATAAATCCAGGCTTATTAGGCCCTAGATATACAGTTATTTATTTTTATCATACGGAGGTATCTATATGACCAGATCTTTCACCTTTATAGGTGGTGACAAGAGGCAAAGAGAAGCCTTGAGCCTAATGGCGGATATGGGCTATGATATAAAGGTTTTTGGACTGGCCTTAAGGGGAATAAGGGGGCAGGTTAAAGAGTATGCTAGCCTCTGCCCTGAGCTTTTTGAATCTGATGTATTGGTCCTTCCAATACCCTATAGGGATAAGGAGGGCTATATAGATATGGATATGGCGGGTCTAGAGCTAGAAAAGATAGACCTTGAGGACCTTTTCCATTATGTCAAGCCCCCTACCATCATCATACTTGGTCGGGCTGACCAGGACTTTATGGCCCTAGCCAAGGAAAAATCTATAGAATACTACGATTTATTAAAGGAAGAATCCTTTTCTATCCTAAATGCAATCCCTACTGCAGAAGGGGCTATACAAATAGCCATGGAAAACTCACCTATAACCCTGCATGGGTCAAAAGCCCTGGTCCTTGGTTATGGAAGGATAGGTAAAAGTCTATCCCGTATGCTAAAGGGGATAGGGGCCCATGTAAGCGTAGGGGCCAGAAAGGACCAAGACCTAGCCTGGCTAAGGGAGAGGGGCTTTGAGCCTATTCATATTAATAGCCTTGGCAAGGTCCTTGCCAGCCAGAACTTTATCTTTAACACCATACCCTACCTAATCCTAGATAAAAAAGCCCTCAAAAAGGTAAATAAGGATGCCCTAATAATTGACCTAGCCTCCTATCCTGGGGGTACAGACTTTGAGGCTGCAAAAGACTTAGGTATCAGGGCTAGACTAGACCTTAGCCTGCCTGGAAAGGTTGCCCCCCAAACAGCAGGCAAGATCATCTTAGATACTATGCTAAAGCTAGTAAAGGCTTAAGTAAGAAGAACCAGGAATTAAATAAAGTAAAGGCTAGTAAGGAGAGCCAGATACCAAAATTTACTAAAGGCCTGGTTGATATACTATATGTGCTAAAAAATATTGGGAAGTAAACCTTGGCTTTAAAGGAGGTTTTCAATAAATTGAAAGGAATAAAGCTTGGTTTTTGTATGACAGGGTCCTTTTGCACCCACAAGGACGCTATAGAACAGATGAAAAGGCTAAAGGATATGGGAGCAGATATAAGGGCAATATTTTCCTATGCAACAGCCCTCTATAACAGCCGTTTTCACACAGCAAAGGACCTAAGAGATCAGGTCCAAAGTATTACCGGAAAAGACATAATAGATACAATTGTAGATGCTGAGCCCGTAGGCCCAGAAAGGCTCTTTGATATAATCCTAGTTGCCCCATGTACAGGCAACACCATGGCAAAGCTAGCTAACGCCATTACAGATACACCAGTACTGATGGCAGTAAAGGCCCAGCTTAGAAATGCTAGTCCTGTGGTTTTATCTATAGCTAGTAACGATGCCCTTAGCAATAATGCAAAAAACCTAGGTACTCTATTAAATATGCCAAATGTCTACCTAGTACCCCTAAGGCAGGATGCACCATACAATAAGGCAAGGTCAATTGTCTCAGATATGAGCCTAATACCAGTTACCCTAGAGGCAGCCCTAAAAGGCCAGCAAATCCAGCCCATATTATCAAGTTAAATATAAGGCCTAGAGTCTGCTTATCTAGCAGGCTCTAGGCACTTAATAAGTATGACAAAAGATGCTCACTTAACAAGTGTAAAGCTATGCTCATTTTCTGAAATTAGCATATCATCAATCTTAACCGATTTAATCTTTGCTCTCTTAATTGATTTTAGATAATCTACCAAAAAAATGATCTTTTCAAATTCTCCTTGGATTTCGGCCTCTACCCTTTTATCTGGTCTGTTTCTAACCCAGCCTGTTAGACCTAGGCGTTTTGCTAGCTTATAGGTGGCTAGCCTAAGCCCCACCTTCTGGACCCGACCCGTAAAAACAATAGATTTTCTAACTAGTGGTGTATTCTCAAACTCTGGTAATTCTATACGGTTAATCTGATTAACCACATACTTGTGTCTAAGCTTTTTAATAAATTTCGTACACATCCCCCAAACCCCCTGATTATTATAAGGGTTAAAAAGCCTACTTTAATTCAGACCATAAGCAAGTTGTTTTTCCATAGACCTATAACCACATCCATTTGGAAATTATGAACTTTTGCTTGACCTTCTAAAACCATCTCCCATAAAAGTTCCCTCTTATCTATAAGGGATGGATCCTTTGTAATCAGCTCCAATGCCCTAAGAGCGAACTCTTTGTTAATCTTGGCCTGGGTGTATTCACCAGCCTCGATTCCCTTGACCTTGCCCGTTTCACACAGGGACAAAAAGACGCTCTTTGGACATCCCTTGTTTTTACTTGTGCTCCAAACCCCAAAAACCTCATTCACGGCTGCCTTCCAAGCCCTCAAGGGAGAATCCACTTTTCCTGTTGTGAATAATTCTACAGCTAGAACTGCAGACCTTGCATATTTGTCCTTCATATAAAACCCCTATCCTCTCTTTGCCTAGGCTGTCTAGGTAATCAGTTTTTGAAATTTCAAGTCTACAATTTAAGTCAGCTACAAAGTTAGTTAATAAAAATCTTGGGTCAAAAAAGCGATTGCTATAAATTATAGCTATTAGAGTGTACTACATTATACCATGGTTTTCTATATTGTACCATATAAAGATATAAAGTTACAAGTGTTCAATAATTCAGATGCACCTTATATATTTTACTTCATTATGCAAACTGAGTAAAAAAACATGGCCCCTGCTAGGCCATGTTTTAAAATTTTTGCTTATGAACAATACTTTTATATTATAGTAAACCTTTTTATTTAGTAATCTTTTTTGCTAAGTAATCCTTCTCTTTATTTATCCTTGTCCTAATCCTTTTTTGCCCCTTCTTCCTTTTTCTTTCTATAGGAGCTAGTGGCACTTAGGACTATATGTATTAGCAGGGCAATTGCACCCACTATAATTAAGGGCTTCATATAGGGGTCTCCAATTCCTATCCCAAATCCTATACAAATAAAGCTTATTACTAGTAAAATCCTAAGCAAGTTATACAATGATGTCATCTCCTTATTTAAAGCTAACTGTTATAGGGTCTGAGATAAGCAGGCTATCCCAGGATTCGATCTCAGATATATGTAAAACCATCTCAATCTCTTCTATTGTTTTAATGTCGTGCTCCTTTAAATCTGCTTCTGCAAAGGATATCTCAGCATAGGCCTTTTTGCCAGCGGGTATCTCGCTTGAAAGCAGTGAGTCTATTGCAAAACCATTTACAGATACATCTTTTGCTTGTACCCTAATTCCCTGGTCCTGATTATTTTCTATAAAAAGCTCTACACTAGCTCCCCAGAGGGTGTCTTCATTATCAATACCCCTGACAATTATCCTGATTCCGTCCTGGTCTAGTATGAGCTGACCACTATCATCATATTCTTGCTTAAAGCTAGGGTCTACAGATGTGCTTATCTTTATGGGGTCAGTTGCTAAAATCGTAGCCCAATTGTCACCATCACTTATTACAAATCTTAGCTCTATGTCCTTGACAAGCTCTATCCCCGCCTTGTCTAGGCTAGACTGCATAAGGGTAATATCCTTGCTTGCCTCCTTGCCAGCTGAGACATTTACGGAAAAAATAGTGTTGACAACTACATCGTTTACCGTTGTCCCCCTAACTTGAACCATAATGTCTTCCTCCCGATTATTTTCAATCAGAAGCTCTAGGGAGGGGCCAAAAATCCCATTATCATCAAAGGATTTTACCCATATTTTAATATCTTCATCGTCAAAGACCAGCTCTTCATCTACTAGGATTTCCTCTATGGGGCTAGGCTTTATAGTTTCCTCTGGCCCCTTGCTAGTAATTGGGGTATGACTTGGCAAGACTGGGCTATCTACATCACACCCTACTATTAGTAGAGAAAAGACAAGTAGCATAATAAGTAGCAGGGCCTTATAGCTCTTCATTTATATATCCTCCATACTTTATTGGGTCTGCCTTTATATTACATAATCCAATGTTTCTTCACAATTTATTATACATAGCATTCTATATAAGGTCAATTGGAAATCCCATTTCTGCTTGCTTCCTGCCAGGGCCCAATATAGCCCTTTTCATAGTAGTAGCTGGGCCTAC
>MTKW01000420.1_pt1 | contig 33290 bp, 29 predicted proteins | sample 1042761 | NCBI WGS metagenome assembly MTKW01 (sample SAMN06205366, study PRJNA360243) | anaerobic digester metagenome | biome: Wastewater treatment plant; feature: Anaerobic digester sludge; material: sludge; isolation source: anaerobic digester fed with sludge from wastewater treatment plant ...
GAGGCGGCGGGGATGAGCGAGGCGGATGTGGTTGCGGCGATGGGGCTGATTCAGTCGCTGGACCCCCGGCCGGGATTGAAGTATTCCGCGCCGCCGCCGATGTATGTGATGCCTGAAGTGGAAATTCGCGGCAGTCCTGAACTTGGCTATGTTGTGGAGATGCTCAAGGACACGTGGCCCCGGCTGTATATCAGTGAGGACTATCAGGAGATGCTGGCTGATCCCGAGACGGCGGAGGAGGCTCGAAAATATCTGACGGAGAAAATCCGCGACGGGAAGTTTGTGCTGGATAGCTTGCTGCAGCGGCAGGAAACCGTGCAGCGAATCGCGCAGGAAATTGCCGAGACTCAGGCGGAGTTTTTTGAGCACGGCATTACCAAATTAAAACCGCTGACGCTGAGTTCGGTGGCGGAAAAGTTGGGCGTTCACGACACCACCGTTGGGCGTGCTGTTGCGGATAAATATGTCAAGACGCCGCAGGGCGTTTTTGAGCTGAAGTTTTTTTTCCCCAGCGGGGTGAAAACGGCGGATGGCGGGGCGATGGCCGCGGCGGCGGTCAAGGAGACGCTGGCGCGGCTGATTGCGCGCGAGGATGTGCGCAAACCGCTCTCGGATCAGGCGCTGGCGAAGCTGCTGGGTGAACAGGGAATTCAGATTGCGCGGCGCACCGTGGCCAAGTACCGCGAAGAACTGGGCTTGCCCCCCGCCCATCAACGGAAGTAGCTTGGCGAACGATGGAGCATCATGAAAACCAATTTTGACATCAACGATTTTGCGGAGTTCTGCCGCACGAACCGGCCGGCCTACCATGAGCATTATTATGCGATGTATTCCAGTTGGTGGGATGCCATCACCACGGAGCCGAATCTGATGGTGATTCCACTGGATGACCACATGGTTCACCGCGGCGACGGGTTGTTTGAAACGGTGAAGTGCGTGAATGGCGTGGTCTATAACATGCACGCGCATTTGGAGCGGCTGGAAAATGGCGCGCGGGCAATTGCGTTGAAGATGCCTTGGAGCCGCGCGGATATTCAACGCATCATGGGCGATGTGTTGCGCGCAGGCGGGCGGCGGGACGCGTTGATTCGCATTTTTATTTCGCGCGGGCCGGGCGGGCATTCGGCGAATCCCTACGAGTGCCCCGCGCCGCTTTTGTTTGTGCTGGCGATTCGCTTGCCGCCGCCGTTCATGACGGCCAGCCCCGCCGGTGCCAGGGTGGGCGTGAGCACCGTGCCGGGCAAGCCCGGCCTTTTCGCGCAAGTGAAGAGCGTGAATTATTTGCCGAATGTCATGATGAAAAAACAAGCGGTGGATACCGGCGTGGACTTCATGCTCGGGTTTGATCCGCAGGGGCATATGACGGAATTGCCTACGGAAAACTTTGGCATTGTGACTCCGGCCCGCGTGTTGCGCGTGCCGAAGCCGGATCATATTTTGCTGGGGACAACCATGCAGCGCGTGATGGAGCTGGCGCGCGAGCAATTGGTACCCGCCGGCATTTTGGCCGGCGTGGAGGAGGCGGATGTTCCGCGCGAGGAACTCGAACAGGCGGCGGAAATGCTTGTGTTCGGCACCACGCCGCATGTGACCGCCGTGACGGAATTTGCCGGGCGGCCGGTGGGCGACGGCAAGCCCGGCCCGGTTTGGCGCGAGCTGAGCCGGATTTTTGAAGCGGATCAAAACAATCCTGCGATGCGCACGGAAATCTGGACGTGAAGCCTGCGATGAAAAGTTTTCAGAAAGAATTGCAGCACAGGGAAAGAAAATTGTGTTGCCAAGCAGGGGTAAGTTAAGGTTTGTTAAATCCACCAGTGTATTTAATTTATTCCATTTTAGCGGTTAACAAAATGCGGAGGATCTTATGATGAAGATTGGTGCGCGTTGGGTTTTGATTTTTGTTGTGATGGCGCTGGTGGCCATGATGGTCGGTTGTGAAACCGCCACGATGGACAATCAGGGGAATATTTCTTTGGACGACTTGGAGGGAATTGTGCCTGAGCCGGACCCGGGTGAAGGAAACGGGGGCGGAGAAGGGGATGGAGGCGGNNGGCGGCAACGCCGGTTTCCCTGCCGAAATTGACACGCCCATCAAGTGGATGCATACCGATGTTTCCAAATGGCCCGTTACAACCACGGTCAACGTCAGCTTCAGCGGCGACAAGATTCAATTTCCGTATGACAAGGCCAAAACCTGGCGCGCGGTGGATGGCGTGAATGCCAACCCGTGGGTGATTGCCAAGGTGAATGGCCAGTGGTATGCGGCCACGTTCGAGTGGTTGCGATTCGGGCAAACGGTCAAGCCCATGTACACCGTGCGTGGCGACCATACCAAGTCTCCGCCTTTGAGCGGCAACTGGGCGCCCAAAAAAGGCGAGCGCGTGGGCATTTTTGTCAGCGGTTTGGCCCGCACCAAAACCCGCAACCATCAGGAGCGCAGCAACGTGGTCATGGTCACGTGGCCGTAAGGTCGCGTCGTCCGGTTTTGCCGGGCAACCAGCAGTTGCCATCTTCCCCCCCGACAGCCGCGGAAATACTCCACGCGTTGTCCCGTCACGCCGACCCCGCACAGGCGCGGATTTTAAGCCGCTTCTTCAAGACCGGGCCGGGCGAATATGGCGCGGGCGATACATTTTGGGGGATACGCGTTCCGCAGGTTCGCGCGGTGATGACTCGCTATCCTCATTTGCCGCTCTCCGTGGCCGCGGAATTGCTCGCGTCGCCGATTCACGAAGTTCGTCTGGCGGCGCTGGTGGCTCTGGCCCGCGATTATGAGCGCGGCAGCCCTGCCGAGCGGACCGCCATTTTCGATTTTTATCTCGCGCACACCGGCCGGATTAATAACTGGGATTTGGTGGATTTGAGCGCGCCGAATATCGTGGGAAGCCATTTGCCTCCCGGCAAAGGCCGGCGCGTTCTCGGGCGATTGGCACGCTCCGCCAATCTTTGGGAGCGGCGCATTGCCATGGTTGCCACGCTCGCGCACATCCGGCAGGGCAACTGGGCCAATACGTTGTGGCTGGCCGAAACTTTTTTGCGAGATTCCGAAGATTTGATGCACAAAGCCAGCGGGTGGATGTTGCGCGAGGTTGGCAAGCGGGATGCTGCCGCCTTGCGAGAATTTCTGGCCGCGCATGCTGTTCAGATGCCCCGCACCATGCTGCGTTACGCGATTGAACGCTTTCCGCCGGCTGAGCGCCGCCATTGGTTGTCCCACAAAGGAGGCCGTCCTGAAAAAGCGCACCGTCCCCGAAAAACGTGATGCCCGCGCCGAACGCAACCAAGGGCCTCGCGCCCCTGCGTTCAGGAAAGAATGAAAATTTTTCGGATTTTCTTTACACCGCACCCGAGAACATGATACATAAATGAGCTTGAATCATTTGGGCCAACTTTTAGCACAGGAATCTATGCAACCAGTCATCAATCATTTAATCCAGCTTCAGGAATTCATCATTGCGCGTGCGCAACAAGAAGCCGGCATGCCCGGCGCCCAGCTCGACCAGTTGGATGCCTCCATTTCCGCGCTGACGAAGGAATTGCCGCCCGAAGTGAATATTCGTTTTTCCCGCCTTTTGCAAAAAGGCCCCTTGGCCATTGTGCCGGTCGTCAATGGTGTTTGCACCGCTTGCGGCATGACGCTGCCGGTGGCCCTCGTGCATCAGGTTCACGCCGCCGAACAAATTTACAACTGCCCGTCGTGCGCGCGGCTTCTCTTTTACCGCGCATCCGGCGCGCGCAACACGCGCAAATCGCCGCGCCGCAGCGAAGCGCCCAAAGTCGGCATTGAACGCTTCTCCGCGCAATCGCTCATGATTACGGAATTGGAAGGCGCCGATCGCGACTCCATCATTGCCGAGCTTTGCCAGAAAATGGCCGACGAAGGCTTTGTGGATGATCCCGTCAAATTGCAGGAAGCGGCCCTCCAGCGCGAAGCCATCATTTCCACCGCCGTGGAAAACGGGCTTGCGTTTCCTCACGTGCGCAGCGTGGAAGGCGGCGCGCTGACGCTGGCTCTCGGCATCACGCCCAAGCCGGTCAAGTTTGACCCCGCCGCCGGCAAGGCCAGCACCCGCATTGTATTTTTCATGGTCATTCCCACCGCTGCCAGCGCGTTCTATCTCAAGTTGCTTGCCGGGCTTTCGCAGGTTTTCCAAAAAGCCGAAAATCGCGACAAACTGCTCGAAGCCGACACGCCGGAAAAACTGTGGAAGGCGCTCATCCGGACGACGCGCCTGGCCATCCAATAAACTTCTGCCGGCGCTTTTCGCGGTGACTCCGCAGCGCAATCTGGTTCTATTGGGCTTCATGGGCACGGGCAAAAGCGCCCTTGGCCGCCGCGTTGCCGAGCGGACGAATCGCTCTTTCCTCGACATGGATGCCGAACTCGAACGCCGTGCCGGAAAACCCATCCCCGCCATTTTCGCGGAAGACGGCGAGGCCGCTTTCCGCGACATGGAAACCGCGCTGGCCGTCGAATGGGGCCGGCAAACGGGCGCGGTCATTTCCTGCGGCGGCGGCGTGGTTTTGCGCGAGGAAAATTTGCAGGCGCTGTCCGCCAACGGCATCTTGGTTTGCCTGACCGCGCGGCCGGAGGTCATCTTGCAGCGCACATCTCGCGAGAAAAATCGTCCGTTGCTTGCCGGTGAAAATCCGGAAGAAAAAATCCGCGCGTTGCTGTCCGCCCGCGCGCCGCATTACGCAAAAATTCCCATCCAGTTCGATACCTCCGATGCCAGCTTGGACGACTTGACGGAGCGGCTCACGAAAATCTGGACTTCGGCGTGAGCGCGCGCATGGCCGGCGCGCGCCATCTCAATTTCATTGGGTCTGGGGCCATTTTCCGGCATACTCCCGGTTGAGCAATGTGGCGCTATCTGGCCAGACGAGCAGGGCAGGCCATTCCGACGGCTATCGGTGTGGTGCTCATCACCTTTGTGCTTTTTCATGTTGTCGGCGGCTCGCCGGCCGCCAGCGTGTTGGGGCAAAACGCCGACGCCCGCTCGCTTGCCGAATTTGATGCCGCTCGCGGCTACGACAAGCCGCTGTTCTTTGGGAATTGGGCGCCTACCCGCGCGCTGGAATCGGTGGATTTCAAGGCGGCGTCGCCCGCTGTTCGCGCCCGCTGGCACGCGGGGGAGACCGGCCCGTTGCATTTGGAAGACGGCGAAGCGCTGACGTTGCCGCTCGCGTTTGATTTGCCCGCGGATGAGCGCTGGCGGCTGACTGTCATCGGCCGCGGCCCCGGTTTCCCGAGCGAGGAGCGCGCTGCGGGGAGCGCGGCGAAACATGTCGCGCCCCATTTTTCCACGGTGTGGAAAAAAGTTTTCCACGGTGTGGAAAATCCCGGATTCCGCGCTTCCGGCGGCTGGGCGGAAATTTCCGGCGTCAAACTGGAGAAGAAAACGCGCCACTTTTTTGACAGCCAACTGACCGATTATTTCCGGCGCGTGTTGCGGCTGGATTTTGGCACGAGCACCAGCCTGAATCAGCCGGTGATTCGTCTGTTGCTCGCGGGCATCGGCCCCAGTTTGGCGCTTACCGTGCCGATTCTGCTGATTGAGCTGGGCGTCAGTTTGACGCTGGCGTTGCTGTGCGCGTATCGGCGCGGGGCGTGGCTCGACCGCAGTTTGGTGGCCATTTGCGTGGCGCTGATGAGCGTGAATTATCTCGTCTGGATTGTGGTGGGGCAATTTGTGTTGGCTTATAAATGGGGCTGGTTTCCGGTGTGGGGGTTTGAGTCGGTCCGCCATTTGCTGCTGCCGGTTCTGATTGGCGTGGCGACGGGGCTGGGGGTGAACATCCGTTTTTATCGAACCATTCTGCTGGAAGAGATGAACAAGGAATATGTGCGCACGGCATTTGCCAAGGGCTTGAGCGCGAAAAAAGTTCTCTTTAAGCACGTGCTCAAAAATGCGATGGGGCCGGTCATTACGAANNGCGCTGCTGTTTATTGCCGCGAACATTCTGGCGGATGTCGCGCTGGCATGGGTGAACCCCCGGGTGAAGCTGACATGAGCGCGCGCGTGAATGAATTGAACCCTGCGGTTGAGGCCAGCGCCATGGAAGGATTATCCTTTTGGCGCGAAACCGGCCAGCGCCTGTGGGCCAGCCGAATCGCCCGCGCCTGTCTGGCCGTGCTGGCGATTTTTTTCCTCGTGGCGCTCGCCGCGGAATTGGCCCACGACTGGTATGCGTGGCGCGATGTGACTCCGCCGTGGCAGGCGCAAAATTTGTCTGCGCGCTACATGCCGCCCGGCCCCGGCCATTGGCTGGGCACCGACGGCCTCGGGCGCGATGTCGCGTTGCGTCTGGCTCAGGGCGCGCGCATTGCCTTTCATGTGGGCGTGGTTTCTTCGCTGATTGCCATTCCCATCGGCGTACTGCTCGGCTGCCTCGGCGGCTACTTCGGCGGATGGGTGGATGATTTGGTCGTGTGGCTCACCACCGTTTTTGCGGCTATTCCGGGGCTGTTGTTTGTGCTGGCCATCGCGATGGTCGTTGGGAAGGGGCTGCTGGGTGTCTTTCTGGCGATTGGTTTGACGACGTGGGTGAGCACGTGCCGCCTGATTCGCGCCGAAGTCCTCAAACAGCGCGAACGCGGCTATGTGCGCGCGGCGCAGGCGTTGGGGTTTTCATCCGGGCGGATTCTTTTCCGCCACATTTTGCCGAACGTGATTCATGTTGCGCTGGTGTCGTTCACTCTGCGTTTTCCCGCCGCCATCGGGACGGAAGTATTTCTGAGTTTTCTGGGCATCGGCGCGCAAAACCAGCCTAGCTGGGGCACGATGATTGCCGCCGCGCGCCTGCGTCTTTGGCAGGGCATGTGGTGGGAGCTTGCCGCCGTCACCGTGGCCATTTTTGCCGTGGTGCTCGCCTTCAATTTGTTGGGCGACCAGCTCCGCGACGCCCTTGACCCGCGCCTTCGCACCGCCGCAGTGACCTGATTTTTCCTTCTGCGCGTGGCTTGACAGCGGGGCGGGGGCGTGGTTAAGTCCCATGCGTTATGACCATTATCTCCAGCCTGGCCCTCCTTCTCGCGTTGCGTGGCGACACCCGTGCCGCGGCGGGCGATGGGTGTTGCGTTGGATGAATCCACGGAACCGCTGGTTCCTTCGGAAAGCCCGCCAAATCGTGAAAACGTGGCGGGTCTTTTTATGCCCGCACCAAACCCGGAGAGTACCCCACAAGGAAATTGGAATTAGAAAATGAAGAAGAAGGATCACGTCATTATTTTTGATACGACGCTGCGCGACGGCGAACAGTGCCCCGGCGCCAGCATGGGCCTGCATGAGAAGCTGCAGGTGGCGCGGCAGCTTGAACGCTTGAACGTGGACATCATCGAGGCGGGTTTCCCGGCGGCTTCGCCGGGCGACTTCGAGGCGGTGAGCCGAGTGGCCGCCGTTACCAAAAAATGCCGCATCGCCGGCCTGGCGCGCTGCGTGAAGAGCGATATTGACGCGTGCGTGGCCGCGCTGAAGCCGGCCGGCCGCCGCGCGCGGATTCATGTGTTTTTGGCCACCAGCGCCATTCATCGCCAGTTCAAACTGAAAAAGGCGAAGGATGAAATCGTGCGNNCTGAATTATCTGCATGAGCATGTGCCGGAGCTGAAGGACGTGACCGTGCATGTGCATTGCCATGACGACCTTGGGCTGGCGGTGGCCAACTCGCTGGCGGCCATTGAAAGCGGCGCGCGCGGCGTGGAGTGCACCATCAACGGCCTGGGCGAACGGGCGGGCAATTGCTCGCTTGAGGAAATCGCCATGGCGCTGAAGGTGCGCGGCGACCATTACGGCGTTCAAACCCAGATTAACACTCAGGAGCTATATCCGACGAGCCGGCTGGTGAGCCAGCTAACCGGCATGCTGGTGCAGCGCAACAAGGCCATTGTGGGCGCGAACGCTTTTGCCCATGAGTCCGGCATTCATCAGGATGGCATCCTCAAGAATCGTGAAACCTATGAAATCATGCGCCCGGAAGACGTGGGCGTGGTGACGGGCACGGACCTTGTGCTGGGCAAACACAGCGGGCGGGCCGGTTTCGCGGCTCACCTGCGGCGCATGGGCATTCGGGTGGATTCCAAGCAACTGCAAACGGTCTATGACGCGTTTATCGCGCTGGCGGACAAGAAAAAGGTCGTCTATGACGACGACATTATTGAGCTGCTGCGCGAGCATGTTTCCGAAATCCCCAAGGTGTACGCGATTCGCCGCTTGCAGGTGTCGGCCGGCAACCAGACGATTCCCACCGCGACGGTGCAAATCGAAAAGAGCGGAGAAATCACGCAGGATTCGGCCACGGGCGTTGGCCCGGTGGAGGCCGCGTTCAAGGCCATCGAGCGCATTACCGGCATTCGCGGGAATTTGGTTTCCTTCGGCATGCAGGCGGTGACGCACGGCGAAGACGCGCTGGGCGAGGCGTCCATTCAGGTGCGCTTCGGCAAGGACCTGGTGGCGGCGAAAGGATCGGATATTGACATTGTGATGGCGGCGGCCAAAGCTTATGTCAGCGCCATGAATCGGCATTTGTTCAATCGCACCGAAAGCGGCAAGGAAGAAGGGTAACGTCTGTCCGGCGCCCGCTCGCGGAGCGGGCGGGCGTCGGCTTTTCGAGGATGAAGAAAAACGCTCATGAGCACGGAAGCTGGCCGCCGGCCGTTGGTTTGGCTTTGATTGGGCTGGCCGTCCTGCTGTTGGCGGGCGCGGGAATTGCCATCTGGCAGTTGCGTTGCGCGCCGCGGGTGGTTCCCGGCGAGGAGTGGGCGTCCAAGTCGCCCCTCGCGGCGGGTTTTTCATCTGAAAAGCTGGCGGCGTTTTCCGAGCGGGTGGGTGGCGCGGGTTGCATCCTTCACCGGGGCGAGATGATTCATTCGTGGGGCGACATTTCCGCCCGGCAGGANNCTGGATGACCGCATTCTGGTGTGGGCGCCCGCCTTGCGGGACTTGAATCCCGATTTGGACTTCAAGGACCGGCAAATTACTCTGCGCCATTTGCTGAACCAAACCTCCGGCTATGGCTTGCAGGAAAAACCGGGCGAAGCCTTCGCCACCACGGGCGATTCACGGATGCTGCTGGCCCATGTGCTCAATCGGGGCGTTTATCGCGCGCGCCCCGGCCGGGAAAACCAGCTATTCAGCCGGTGCGAGCCGCATCTGACGCTGGGGTTCGAAGACGACCCCATCTTGAAGAGCGAAACGCAGCCGCTGGGCCGCATCTTCATTTCGGTGCGCGACTTGGCGCGGTTCGGGCTGTTAACCNNCGCCTGCCGGATTTCCCGGAAGTGGCCAGCGATGAGTGCGAAACGAACCATCTGGGGTGCCGGGGGCTGGCGTGGTGGTTCAACCGGCGGGTGGCCGGCGGCGATGGCTGGCTCCTGCCCGAATTGCCGCGCAATATTCTTTTGGCGGAGGGGTGGGGCGGGCGCACGGCCTTGATTCTCATCCCCAGGCACCGGCTGGTGGTGGTGTGGGCGCTGGAGCCTCAGGACGCCCCGGCGTGGCGTCCATTCAGCGAGTCCGGCCGCCTAAAAGTGGCCGACATGCTCCACGACGTGCTGGACGCGCGGGCCGAACCTAATTTGCATCTCGCTTATGAAGAGTGAGTTAGGCGATTTTTCCGGCCGGTGACTCGACCAACGGGCCGAACGTGTGCTACATTGGCCCCCGTCAATTTGAAAACGCTATTGCGGGCTTCGGTCTGGCTTCGGCGTCCGTAGCTCAATTGGACAGAGCTCTTGACTTCGGATCAAGAGGTTGCAGGTTCGAGTCCTGCCGGACGCGCCAAACGGCGTGCCTGCGGGATTGTTTTGGAGAAAAAGTAACATGAAAATTGGTTTAGGCTCAGATCATGGCGGCTTCGAACTGAAGCGCAAAATCAAGGAATTGCTGGCCCAGCGGCCCGAATTTGAAGTGACGGACTTCGGCACCTACAGCCCGGAATCGGTGGATTATCCGGACTTTGCCGTGGAAGTGGCCCGCCGCGTTTCAGAAGGTACGCTCGACCAAGGCTTCCTGATTTGCACGACCGGCGTCGGCATGAGCATGACCGCCAACAAATTCCCCCGCGTGCGCGCGGCGCAGGTTTTCAACGCCAAAATGGCCCGCATGGCGCGCGAGCACAACAACGCCAACATCATGGCGCTGGGCGCCGCCATTACGCCCGTGGAAGAAATTCCGGACATTCTGAAGGCCTGGTTCGATGCCACCTTTGAGCCGGGCACCCGCCACGAGCGGCGCGTGCAGAAGGTGAACTCCTGCGCGATGCGCGTCACGGAGCCTGAAGCCGTTCGCGAGCGCGACCCCGAAGTGTATAACGCTTTGCAGGGCGAGGCCATCCGCCAGCGGCAGAACATTGAGCTGATTGCCTCCGAAAACTACGTCAGCCGCGCCGTGCGCGAAGCTCAAGGCTCCGTGCTGACCAACAAATACGCCGAGGGCTACCCCGGCCGTCGCTACTACAACGGCTGTGAATTCGTGGACGATGCCGAACAACTGGCCATTGACCGCGCCAAAAAGCTTTTCGGCGCCGAACACGCCAATGTGCAGCCTCACAGCGGCAGCACGGCCAACATGGCGGTCTATTTCGCCATGATGGAACCCGGCGACACCATGCTCGCCATGAGCCTCGACCACGGCGGACACCTCACCCACGGCCACAAAGTCAATTTCTCCGGCCGCTTCTTCAACGTCGTGCCCTACGGCGTGGACCCGCAGACCGAGCGCATTGATTACAACGTCGTTGAAAAACTCGCCGACGAACACAAACCCAAACTGATTTGCGCCGGCGCCAGCGCCTACTCGCGCATTTTCGACTTCAAGCGCCTGCGCGAAATTGCCGACTCCGTCGGCGCGCTGCTCATGGTGGATATGGCCCACTTTGCGGGCCTCGTCGCCGCGGGCTTTCATCCCAACCCCACGCCCTACGCCGACTTTGTCACCACCACCACGCATAAAACCCTGCGCGGCCCGCGCGGCGGCATGATTCTCTGCAAGGAAGCCTATGCCTCCGAAATCAACCGGCAGATATTCCCCGGCATTCAGGGCGGCCCCCTGATGCACGTCATCGCTGCCAAGGCCATCTGCTTCCAGGAAGCCATGCAGCCCACTTACAAGGAATACGTCCGGCAAATCGTCGCCAACGCGCAAACCCTTGCCGCCGAACTGGAAAAAGGCGGCCTGCGCATCGTATCCGGCGGAACGGACAACCACCTGATGCTGGCGGACCTCACCCCCCTCGACGTCACCGGCAAGGCCGCCGCGACCGCGCTGGACGCCGCGCTCATCACCGTCAATAAAAATGCCATTCCCTTTGACAAGCAGAAGCCCACCGTCACCTCCGGCATACGGCTGGGCACTCCCGCCGTCACCACGCGCGGCATGAAAGAAGAAGAAATGGTCCAAATCGCCGCTTGGATTGCGCAGATTGTCGCCAAACCCAACGACGAAAAACTCCAGCGCCGCATCAAGCAGGACGTTCTCGCACTCACCGAGCAATTCCCGGTGCCCTGACGCGCCGGAAGCAACGTTTTCCACGGTGTGGAAAACTTTTTTCCATACCGTGGAAAAATTCCGCCGGCGGGGGCAGTTGCGAGCTGATTTTTTCCACACTGTGGAAAAACTTTTTCCATAGCGTGGAAAATCTCAAAATAAACTTTCCATACCGTGGAAAATTGCCGCGGGGGAAAGTGGCCGGCGGCGGGGTTATATTTCCTGGTTGCGGGGGGGTGCTCTTTTGTATAAAGTGCGCGGACATTTGTAACGTACGGCAAGAAAGGCTTGATTTATGAAGGATATCCCTATCGCGGATGTGCGCAATTTCGTTTTGGTGGGTCATACCAACAGCGGTAAAACAACGTTGCTGGATGCTTTGCTTTATAAGCTGGGGGTGAATGACCGGCTGGGGGATTCCGCCAGCGGCACCAGTATGGCGGATTGGAGCGATGAGGAGAAGAGTCGCAAGATTTCCATCTGGGCCAAGCCGTTTGACGCGGTTTGGCGCCCCAAGGGGGGACAGCCGCTGCGTTTGGTGATGCTGGATACGCCGGGTTATGCGGATTTCGCGGGGCAGGTGACGGCGGCTACGCGGGTGGCGGATGCCGCGTTGATTGCTGTGGATGCGACCGCGGGGATTCAGGTGGGTACGGTTCGGGCGTGGAAGCGCTGTGAGGCGCTGGGGCTGCCGCGGGCAATTGCGATTACCGGCCTGGACAAGGAAAATGCCGATTTCGACGGCACCTTGGCGGCGTTGCAGGAGGTTTGGGGTGTGCGCTGCGCGGCGGTGACGTTCCCGACGGACGACAAGAAGGGCGTGGTGGATGTGCTGACGGCGCAGGGCGACCGCGCGGAGGAGGCTCGCGCGAAGTTGACGGACGTGGCGGCGGAGTCCAGCGATGAGCTGATTGAAAAGGTGCTCGAAGGCGAGGCGTTGACGGCGGAAGAGCTGGCGGGCGGCTTGCGTGCGTCCGTGGTGCAGGGCAAGTTTATTCCGGTTTTCGCGGTGGCGGCCAAGCAGGCGATGGGCCTGGATGAGCTGCTGCAGGGTTTCCAGCGGTTGATGCCGAGTCCGGCGGACCGCGTGGTGAAGGATGCGGACGGCAACGATGTGAATCCGGCGGCGGATGCGCCGCTGGTGGCGCAGGTGTGGCGTTCCATCAACGACCCGTTTGTCGGGCAGTTGACGCTGGCGCGGGTGTGGGGAGGCACGCTGAAGGAAAAGAGCGAACTGTTCAATTCCACGCAGGACCAGAAGGAGATGGTGGGGACGGTGTATCTGCTGAATGGCAAGAAGCAGGATACGACGCCGGAGGCGCACGCGGGGGATATCGTGGCGCTGGCGAAGCTGAAGACGACGGTGTTGAATGACACGCTGTGCTCGCCGGGGCAGTCGGTGCGGATGGCGCCGATTGTGTTCCCGAATCCCGTGGTTTCGTTTGCCGTGTCGCCGAAAAATCAGGGCGACGAGGACAAGCTGGGCCAGGGGCTGCAGCGCGTGGCGGAGGACGACCCGACGATTCATGTGCAGCGGCAAGATGAAACCAACGAGCTGATTATCACGGGCATGGGCGATGTGCAGATTGATGCCGCGATGGAGCGGATGAAGGCCCGCAGCAAGGTGGAAGTGACGTTGAGCACGCCGAAGGTGCCTTATAAGGAAACCGTCACGGCGCTGGGCGAAGGGCATTACAAGCACAAGAAGCAGTCCGGCGGCCGCGGGCAGTATGGCGAGGTGTATTTGCGGATTGAGCCGATGAAGCCGGACGTTGAACACTGGTTCGTGGATGGCATCGTGGGTACGAGCATCCCGCGCAACTTCCTGCCGGCGATTGAAAAGGGGTTGCTGGAAGGCATGCAACGCGGTTCCGTGGCGGGCTATCCCGTGGTGAACACCATGGTGACCGTTTATGACGGCAGCTCGCACGATGTGGACAGCTCCGAAATCGCTTTCAAAATCGCGGCGCGGACGGCGTTCCGGGATGGCATGGCCAAGGCCAAGCCCGTTTTGCTGGAGCCGATTATGAATATCCGCGTGACGATTCCCGGCGAGTTCATGGGCGATTGCACCGGCGACCTCAACCATAAGCGCGGACGCATCATGGGCATGGAGGCCGAAGATGGCATGCAGGTGATTGTGGCGGAAGTGCCCCAGGCGGAAGTGTTCAAGTATTCTTCGGAGTTGCGCTCCATGACCGGCGGGCGCGGCTCGTTTGAAATCAGCTTCAATCGCTACGGCGTGGTGCCGTCCAACGTCGCCCAGAAGGTGATTGCCGAAGCGCAGAAGAACAAGCAGGCCGAGGAAGAGGAATAGAGGAGCCTTTGACAGCGGCGGCGGATGAGCCGACACACATGTGCGCGTCCGCCAGCCGCGGGAAGGAATGAGCAGGTATGAGTGGACATAGCAAGTGGTCAACCATCAAGCATAAGAAGGGCGCGGCCGACGCCAAGCGCGGCAAAATCTTCAGCAAACTGGCCAAGGAGTTGATGATTTCGGCCAAGGCGAACGGAGGCGATCCGGCGACGAACATCACACTGCGCACCATCTTGGCCAAGTGCAGATCCGTCAACATGCCGGCGGATAACATCGAGCGTGCGATTAAAAAAGGAACCGGCGAGCTGCAAAGCGAGGCGCTGGAAGAAATCATGTTCGAAAGCTATGCGCCGGGCGGCGTGGGCCTGATTATTCAGTGCCTGACCGACAACCGCAACCGCTCCGTGGCGGAAGTGCGGCACACCCTCCAGCGGCATAATGCGACGCTGGCCGGGTCCAATCAGGTTTTGCGGAATTTCCAGCGGCGCGGACAGATTCTGGTGGACGCCAATGGCGTGGAGGAAGACGCGCTCATGGAGCTGGTGCTGGAGGCCGGCGCCGACGACATGGAGCACGAGGGCGACCAGTTTGAAATCCTGACGGAGCCCAATCTCTACAACGAGGTGTCGGAAAAGGTCTCTGCGGCTGGCTATCAGGTGTTCGAAGAGTCCGGCGTCAATTTTGTGCCGACGGCGTGGGCGCCGGTGACGGACAAAGATCAGGCCGCATCCTTGATTAAGCTGATTGAGGCCATCGAAGAACTCGACGACGTGCAAAACGTCTATATGAATGGCGACATCGCCGACGAAGCTCTCCCCGACGACGCCTGAAGCTCCCCGCTGGTTCCCCCGCGCCGGGAGAAGGTTTCTTTTTTGGGGGAATGGACGTAGAATAAGGCATCCATGATTGTGTTAGGCATAGATGCGTCGTTGCGCGGGACCGGCTTGGCGGTCATTGAGCAAAAAGGTTCGCAGGTGCGGGCGCGACACTGGGAAGTGGTAAAGTTGCCCGCCAGCGCTCCCCATTCAGATTGCTTGCGGGCGATTAGTGAACGGGTGGACGCGATATTGGCCGCCCACCGTCCGGATGCGGCGGCCGTGGAGGGCGGGTTTTTCTTCAAGAACGCCAAGGTGGCGATGGTGCTGGGCGAAGTGCGGGGCGTGACGATTGCCAGTTGCGCGCTGGCGGGCGTGCCCGTGTTTGAATATTCCCCGCGAAAGGCCAAGCAAAACATCACCGGCTGGGGCGCGGCGCCCAAAGAGCAGGTGGCGCGAATGGTGAAAACCATCCTGGGGCTGGACGAAACGCCGCCGAACGACGCCACCGATGCGCTGGCGCTGGCGCTTTGCCACGCGCAAACCAATCAGGGCCTGATTAAAAACAAACCGATTTAGCCGGGAAGCGTCCGTGGGCAATGCCAATCAGCCGATTCTGCGCCTGAAGGACGTGAACAAATCCTTTGCGTCTGCCCACGGCGTGGTGCCGGTGCTGCGGCACGTGAATATGGAACTGCCGGCGGGCGCGTTTGGCGTGATTACCGGGCCTTCCGGCTCCGGCAAAACCACTCTTCTGATGATTGCGGGCCTTTTGCAATCGGTGGACACCGGGCGCGTGTGGTTTGATGGTCAGGAAATTGCCGCGTTGTCCGAAAGCGCCCGCGCGGAATTGCGCAAGCTGGGCGTGGGCATGGTATTCCAAAAGTTTGACCTGCTCCCACGGCGCAGCGCGTTGGAGAATGTTGAATTTCGTTTCCGCTATTTGCCCCACCCGCCGCGAGAAGCGCGGCATCTGTCCGAGCGCGCGCTGGCGCGGGTGGGGTTGACGGAGCAGGCCGGGCGGGCCGCACATCTGCTCTCCGCCGGCGAAATGCAGCGCGTGGCCATCGCGCGCGCGCTGGCCCTGCCGCCTCGACTGCTTTTAGCCGATGAGCCAACCGGCAACCTGGACCCGGACTCCGCCGCGCGGGTTATGCAACTATTCCGCGAATTGAATCAAGCCGGCACGACAATCCTTCTCGTGACCCACAACCTCGAATGGGCCAGCGCCGGAACCCTACACTGGCGAATGCACCAAGGCTCCCTCCTCAACACCCCCTGAAACCGCTTGGAGAGAGCAGGGAGCAGAGGTCAGAGAGCAGAGGTCAGGAAAACCCGGAACAGCCAACAGCCGGGTTTTTCCTGAACCCTGACATCTGAAGGAAGAGCCGCCGAGTTCGGAAGGATAGGGCGGGGCTGGACAGGTGACGAATTGGCGCTTAGGCTTTGTCAAAAAGAATGAATGCGCTGACGACATATCCTGATTATTCCGTTTGTCGGCTTTGTCCGCGTGAATGCGGTGTGAATCGCGCGGGTGGCGGGCGTGGCGTTTGCGGCGCAACGGCCGAGTTGCGGATTGCTTCTTGGGGGCCGCACATGGGCGAGGAGCCGTGCTTTACCGGGCGGCGCGGCTCCGGAACTATTTTCTTTGCCGGATGCCCATGCCATTGTCTGTTCTGTCAGAATTGGCAAATATCCGGCTCCGGCAGCGACGCCCCCATCGTCTCGGAGGATGAGTTTTATCGCGTGGCATTGGGACTGATTCAGCGCGGGGTTCACAATTTGAATTTTGTGACGCCGGAGCATTACTGGCCGCATATCGAAGCTCTCTGCGCGCGCTTGCGGGATGATGGCGTGAAGATTCCGTTTCTGTTCAACAGCTCCGGCTATCTGCTCCCCGCCATGATTCCGCGTTACGCGAAACTCATGGACATCTTCATGCCTGATTTCAAATTTGCGGATTCCGCGCTGGCGCGCGCCGTCATGCGCGACGAGCGTTATCCGGAACGGGCCCGTGAATCTCTCCGCCTCATGGTTGCGGAAAAAGGTTTTCTCGAACCTTTCGACCCCACCGGCGCCAATCCTGCCCGGCAAGGCGTCTTGGTTCGTCACTTGGTGCTGCCCGGTCACGTAGACAACACGCGCCGCGCGTTGGATTGGTTGCGGGAAGAATTCGGGCGTTGGCTGCCGCTGTCGCTTATGAGCCAATATCAACCCACGCCGGCGGCGCGGCGGCAGCCACCATTTGATAGGCCGCTTGCCCGGCACGAATATGATTTGGCCGTGGAGCATGCGGAAAATCTGGGCTTTGAAAATATCCTCATTCAGCCCGCGCCGATTTCCGATGATTTTTTCCCCGACTTCAGCCGCCGCAAACCCTTCAAGGGCAATCCCGATTAACGTGGTGCGCCTGGCAGGGATCGAACCTGCGACGTATGGCCACCATGCTCATGCCTTGACCGAAGACGTTTTTTTTGTGATTCGTTCATTGTTATGTTGATTTTGTAAATTTATGATTTACATTTATTTGGATAAAGCAAACTTTGCATGCTGAAAGTTCAGAAAATCATATTCATGTAAATTAAAAGTTGTCAAAATGTCATCTAAACTAAACCAATTGTTGAAGAAGTGGCCGAAAGGGGCGGTGGCCACGGCCAGGTGGCTCCAGAAGAACGGCGTGTATCGCCAGTTGGCCCGGCAGTATGTGAGCAGCGGGTGGATGGAGCCGCTGGGACATGGGGCCTTTGTGCGCGATGGCGAGAAAGTGGATTGGCTGGGCGGGCTCTACGCGCTGCAAACGCAATTGGGACTTCGGGTCCATGTGGCGGCATCCAGCGCGCTGTCGCTGAAGGGGCTCGGCCATTTCCTTCCTTTGGGCGAGAGTGGCGAAGTTTTTTTGTTCGGCGAGCGTCCGAATAAGCTACCAGCATGGTTCGTGCGTCACCCTTGGGGTGTGAGGGTCTCATACCACGCACCGAAGTTATTTTCATTGTCTGTCCCGGCCAGCTTCACGACCGTGGAGCAGGGGGCCTTTCAGGTTCGGATATCCGCCCCGGAACGCGCCATGCTGGAGGTGTTGCATCTCGCCACGACAAACGCGGCCATGGACCATGCGATCGAACTCATGACGGGGTTGAACACGTTGCGTCCCCGTGTTGTCCAGTCGTTGCTGGAAGGTTGCCGCTCGGTGAAGGTGAAGCGACTCTTTCTGTGGGCGGCGGAGGAAGCCAATCATGCTTGGTTCGGTCGGCTGGCTGTGGGGCGTGTGGATCTGGGAAGCGGCAAACGCCAGGCCTACCGAGGGGGGCGACTGGACGCGAAATATCAAATCACGGTGCCCAGAAAGGACGATGGGCATGTTTAAGTCCATCTATGCGAAGCAGGCGCAGTTGCTGTTGCGTTGCCTGCCCGAGGTTGGCAAGCAAACCTGCTTTGCCTTGAAGGGCGGAACGGCCATCAACTTTTTCTTCCGTCCCATGCCTCGGCTGTCGGTTGATATTGATTTAGCCTACCTTCCGTTGGGTGGACGCGACAAAGCTTTGGCGGATATTTCCCGGGCGCTGGAGGACATCGCAACGGATGTGAGGCAGCGGGTCGGTTCCACTCATGTCCAAATATCCCGTGCGGGTGGAATGGCAACCAAGCTGGTGGTTGCGCTCGACGACGCGCAAATCAAGGTGGAACCGAACCATGTTCTGCGCGGGAGCGTGTACCCTCCCGAAGTGTGCGACTTGTGCCCGGAGGCCCAGAGCTTTTTCGAACTGTTCGTTGCCGTGCCGACACTGTCCCACGCCGACTTATACGCCGGAAAGATTTGCGCGGCGCTTGACCGGCAACATCCGCGCGACCTGTTCGATGTGCGGCTTTTGCTGGACAATGAGGGCTTCACTTCCCAGATACGCCGGGCCTTTGTCGTTTATTTGGCCAGTCACGATCGCCCCATGCACGAGTTGCTGACTCCGCAGTTCAAGAAGGACTTTGCAGAAACCTACGCTACCGAATTTGCCGGAATGGCGAGAGACGAGGTTCCGCTCTCTGTTTTGAGCGAGACGCTACCCCGGATAGCTGGCCTGATTCTCAGCGGCTTGGATGCCGACGAGAGGCAATTCCTGCTCACCATGAAACAGGGAGAACCCGACTGGGATGTGTTGGAAATACCTCATCTGCGCGACTTGCCGGCCTTGCAGTGGAAATTGCAAAACATCCGGCGGATGGATTCGGACAAGCGCGGCAAGATGCTGGAGAAATTGCGCCGGATTTTGGAGCGTTAACGGGCGTGGCGCGCCTGGCAGGGATCGAACCTGCGACCCTGGGATTAGAAATCCCATGCTCTGTCCAACTGAGCTACAGGCGCATTGCGGAAAACATATTGTGACGGGCGCGCCGAAACAACGTGTAATGGGATGCCATATCCGTGGCCGTTGGGAAAGCCGAAAACATCCTGTTCCTGAAATTGGCTGATTTTATTTTCATGTTTTTCGCAATTTACTTGCGGGCATGTTTGGGGTAATCAAGCGGCATGGAAGTGCCCACCGGTATTGCTTTGGATTGGTTCCCGCGCGCATGGCGTCCGGAGGGGCGGAGGCAACCGCTTCCGTGCGGTGTTTGCGAGGCGATGCCCGTGCCGCCGCCTATGTTCACGGAGCGGCATTTGCAGTGCATTTGGGCGGATGCTCGTCTGCGTCCGGCGGGGCTGGTGACTCACGCGGGCGAGCAGGTGGAAGTGGAGCATCCCGGCGAATGGAATACCGGCCCCGGTCCGGATTTTCTGAATGCCGCGCTTCGCGTCGGCCCGGAATTGCGCCGGATTGCGGGCGATATTGAAATTCACATTCGCCCGGCGGACTGGCAACGCCACCGTCATGCCGCAGACGTGCGTTATCAGCGGGTATGCGCGCATGTTTCCTATTATCCGGGCACCTTGTCCGCCGCTGAATTGCCCACGGGCGCGTTGCAAATTGCCTTGCGTCCGGCGCTGGATGCGCAGGCGGACTTTTCGTTTGATAACATTGATTTGCTGGCCTATCCGATTGCGGCCCGCGCCACGCCGCCGCCCTGTCGCGCGGTGATGCAGTCGCTCACGCCTGCCCAGCGCGGCGCGGTTCTGGATGCGGCGGGCGAAACCCGCTTGCAGCAGCGCGCGCGTATTTTGCAGGCGGCGATGCTGGACCGCGGCCCGGCACAAGTGCTTTACGAAGAAACCATGGCGGCTCTGGGGTATCGCCCCAATCGGGCGCTGTTCCGGCGTTTGGCGCGGCTGCTGCCGCTGGACACCTTGCGTGAAATCTCCGGCGGGTGTCCGGTTCGCGCCTACGCCTTGCTGATGGGGTTGGCGTCGTTGCTGCCGGACCCGACCGCCCGGCGCGCGTGGGATGACGAAACAAAATCTTTTCTCCGGCGCTGCTGGGATGCCTGGTGGCCGGTTTCCGGCGAATGGTTGGCCCGTTGTCTGCCCCGAAGCGCGTGGACCATGGCTGGCATTCGCCCGGCGAATCGTCCCGAACGGCGACTGATGGCGGCTGCGCTGCTTTTTGCGCCCACGCCCGGCCTGCCGGAAAAAATTGTGATGCTGGCCCGGGGGCAGGATGCGCCCGCCATTTCCGATTTGCTCGCGCTTTTTGATTTGCCGGATGCGCCTTATTGGAATCAACGCTTGTCCTTTGCCACGCCGCGCACGCCGGAGCCGGTTGCGCTTGTCGGCGCCGCGCGCGCCAAAGCCATTCTGATTAATTTGCTTTTGCCCGCGTTGGCGGCCTTGGGCGCGCCGGCGGCCCATTGGACGACGCTGCTGGACAAGCTGCCGGCGGAAGAAAGCAATCAGTTGATTCAGCAAACGGCCTTGTATCTGTTCGGGCCGGATCACACCCCGCGGCTGTATCGCACGGGCCTGCGCCGTCAGGGGCTGATTCAAATTCACCACGATTATTGTCTGGGCGACCGCACGTTGTGTGAGAGGTGCCCTCTGCCGAGTATGTTGCAAACCCCATGAAAAAAATCCCTGTTCCCATCTATTGCCATCGTTTTGCCTTCTCTGCGGAAGCGCAAGATGACAATCAGCACGTCAACAACATTGAATATGTGCGGATGCTGCAAGAATCAGCCATTGCCCATACGCGGCAAAACGGTTGGGCGCCCGAAGAGTTGTATGCCCGTGGCTGGACGTGGGTGGTGCGCTCGCATTTCATCGAGTATTTGAAGCCGTGTCGCGCCGGCGAGGAAATTGCGCTTTACACGTGGGCGGCCAGCTTCAAAAAAATTCGCTCGCTGCGTCGTTATCGTTTTGTGCGTGTGGCGGATCGCGCTGTTCTGGCCGAAGCCGAAACGGACTGGGTGTTTGTGAACAACCAGACCGGTCGCCCGATGGCGATTCCGCCGGAGATTCTCGCCGCCTATACCATTGTGACGGAGCCGACGTTCCCCGAGGAGTAAGCGGAACGCACACGCGTTGGCGCGGGGTGGGGCGGGGCGCTATGACGTGGACGAAGCGTCCTGGCGGCGGATTTCCACGCGGCGGATTTTCCCGCTGATGGTCTTGGGCAATTCCTCCACGAATTCGACCACGCGCGGATATTTATAGGGCGCGGTTGATTTTTTGACGTGGGTTTGCAACTCGCGGGCCAGCTCGTCGCTTGCCGTATAGCCCTTGGCAAGCACCACCGTGGCTTTGACCAATTGGCCGCGTTCCTCATCCGGCACGCCGGTCACGGCGCATTCCAGCACGGCGGGGTGTTCCATCAGGGCACTTTCCACTTCGAAGGGGCCGATGCGATAGCCGCTGCTCTTGATGAGGTCGTCGTCGCGGCCCACATACCAAAAATAGCCGTCTTCGTCCTGCCAGGCGACATCGCCGGTGTGATACACGCCGCCCCTCATGCAATGGGCGCTACCGTCAGGGTCGCGATAATACTCGCAGAACATGCCGACCGCCCGGCGGCATTCCGACGGCACGACAATTTCGCCGGGCTCGCCGGGGTCGCAACGCGAACCATCGGGGCGCGCCAGATAAATGCCGTAGAGCGGCGAGGGCCGCCCCATGGAGCCGGGTTTGGGCGTCATGCCGGTAAAGTTGCCGATACCCACCGTCATTTCCGTTTGGCCGTAAGCCTCCATCAGGCGAAGCCCGGTGGCCTTTTTGAATTGCTCATAGACTTCGGGGTTCAATGGTTCGCCGGCGACAACGGCATACTCCAGTTGCGAGAAATCGAACTTGGAGAGGTCCTCCTTGATGAGAAAGCGGTACACGGTGGGCGGCGCGCAAAATGTGGTAACGCCGTGTTTGGCGCACATGGCCAGCGTCTGGGCGGCGGAAAACTTTTCGTAGTCATGGACAAACACGGCGCTGCCGCAAATCCACTGGCCGTACAGCTTGCCCCAGGCGGACTTGGCCCAGCCGGAGTCCGCCACCGTGTAATGCAGGCCGCCATCCCGCACGTTTTGCCAGAACTTGGCTGTTACGATGTGCCCCAACGGATAGGTGAAATCGTGCACAACCATTTTGGGCATGCCGGTGGTGCCTGATGAAAAATAGATGAGCATGATGTCATCATTTTTCGTGGCATTTTCGCCGGTTGGGCGTTCCCACTTTCCGTCAGTGGCGGCCCATTCCTCGGCGAAGCTCAGCCATCCGGGGCGGGCCTTATCCAGCCGCATTTTCACAATCGGCTGGTCGCTCACCTGAGTCTCCGCGAGTTCAATGCCGGCCTCCAGCGTTGGGTTCGTTGCCGCCACCACCATGCGGATGCTTGCCCGCGAAAAGCGGTATTCCAAATCGTGTTCGGTCAGCATGTGCGTGGCCGGCACCCCGATGGCGCCGATTTTATGCAACCCCAGCACGCAATACCAAAACTCCAGCCGGTTTTTCAGAATGAGCAAAACGGCATCGCCCTTGCGAATGCCGTGCCGGGTGAACATCTGGGCGGTGCGGTTGCTGCCGTCCTGCAAATCGGCAAACGTGATGATTTTCGTTTCACCATCCTCGCCGCACCAGACCATGGCGCGCCGTTGCGGATCGGTCTGTCCCAGAACATCCACCACGTCATAGGAAAAATTGAAGTTCTCCGGGCAGGTGATGTGAAAGTTATCCCGGAAATCTTCATAGGAATCAAAATGGCTGCGGTTGATAAATTTAGAGAGCATGAGCGCGGCGCCTTTCAAATAATGAGCGCGAGGAAGCGCGCGGGGCGGCCGTCCAGCGCCTGCATGGAATGGCCGTAATTGGAATCAAAATAGATGCAGTCGCCGGGCAGCAGCACCAAATCGTTGCCGTGAATACGCACTTGCAGGCGACCTTCGAGCACGTAATTGAATTCCTGCCCGGGGTGGGCGTTGGCGTGCGTGCCGGAAGCGCCGGCATCCGGCGGCACCGTGACTTCGAAGACATCCATTTTGCGGCCCGCAAAATTGGCGGCCAGATTGCGATACTGGTAGTCCTTCCGCCGTTCCACGCGCACGCCGCCGCCCGCGCGCGTGACGGCAAAGACCTTCATGCGCGGGGCTTCGCCCGTCAGCAATTCCGTCAGGTCGGCATCCAGCAGGCGCGCCGCGCTTTGCAAGGTGCTTGCCGGAATATCCTTCTGGCCGGCTTCATACTCGACATATTCGTCGGTGGTGATGCCCAGCGCCTGCGCCAAATCGTCCGGCGATTTGCCGCGTAATTCGCGTAATTCCTTTAATCGTGCGGCGATGTCCGCCCGTGGCTCTTTCATGGCGCGCCTTTCTGTTTCATGGTGATTTTCAACATACGCTTGACGGTGGCACAAGGCCAGCGTTATTCCGCTGCCGACCGCCGTCCATCAGGTCTGGCGGTCTCCGCGCGCCATGATGACTTTGCCGGTGCGCACCAGCTCAATGATTTTATATTTGCGCAACAGATTCACCATGGCATCGAGTTTTTCCGAGCTTCCGGTGGCTTCCAGCACGAGCGAATTCTCGTTGAAGTCCACGGTTTTCGCGTGGAAATGGTCGGCAATTTGCAGGACCAGTTCGCGGTGTTCGGGGTCAATCGCCACCTTGACCAGCGCCAGCTCGCGCGCGACCACTTCCTCGTCGCTATGCTCGCGGCAGGCTATGACGTCCACCAGCTTGGTGCATTGCTTGATGATTTGCTCCAGCCCTTCCTGGTTGCCCTTGGCGGTAATCGTCATGCGCGAGAAATCGCCGCGCGCGCCGGGTGACACCACGAGACTTTCGATGTTGAACCCGCGCCGGGAAAAGGCCTGTGCGATACGCACCAGCGCGCCGGGGCGGTTCGCCACAAAAATACTCAGGTTGTGGGTGCGGATATCCTTGCTCATGATTGCGGCTCCTTCTTTCCAGATGATTGGATGCGTTTGGCGGCGGTTTTGTTCCGGCTGCCGGCCGGACGGCCCGGCTTGCGGCGCGGGTGGGACAAGACCACCTCGGCCAGCGATTTTCCGGGCGGCACCATGGGGTACACCTCTGCGCGTCGCACCACTTCAGCATTTATCAGGGCCGGGCCGGGATGTTCGATTGCCTTCTTCAAAATCTTGGGGATATCGGTCGCGCGCTTCAGGTTGAGACCGAGGATGCCATAGGCTTGCGCCAGCTTGGCGAAGTCCGGGTTGCCCTCCAAATCCACGCTGCTGTAGCGCTCGTCGTAGAACATATCCTGCCACTGGCGCACCATGCCCAGATAATGGTTGTTCATCAGGATGATTTTGACCGGCAGGTTATGCGTGGCCAGTGTCGCCAGATCGCTCATGGTCATTTGGAAACCGCCGTCGCCGACAATCGCCACGACCAGCTCATCCGGGCGGCCCAATTGCGCGCCAATCGCCGAAGGCAGGCCGAAGCCCATCGTGCCCGCGCCGCCGGAGGAAATGAACCGCCAGGGTTTGTCGCACTGATAAAACTGCCACGCCCACATCTGGTTCTGGCCGACATCCGTGGTCACAATCGCCCGCCCCTTGGTGAGTTTGCTTAACTCGGCGATAATTTGCGGTGGATGCAATCCGCCGCGCCGGGAGAATGTGAGCGGCCATTTTTTCTTGAAGCCCTCAATCCGCTGGAGCCATTCGGCCGTGTCGCCGCGCTTCAGCAGCGGCTGCAGGTCCTGCAACACGGTTTTGGCGTCGCCGTGACAGGCGATTTGGGGCGTGACCATCTTGCCGAACTCGGAGTGGTCAATATCCACATGAATCTTGACGGCATTCTTGCCGAACTCGCTGGGGATGCCGAGAATGCGGTCATCCAGCCGAGCGCCGATTACCATAATCAGGTCCGCCTCCACGATGGCGCGGTTGGCATAGGCCGTGCCGTGCATGCCCAGCCCGTGCAGACTCAGCGGGTGCGAATCCGGGAAGGTGCCTTTGCCCAGCAAGGTACTCGTCACCGGCGCTTGTAACGTTTCCGCCAGATGCAGCAATTCCTTTTCCGCGCCCGACAGCGCCACGCCATGCCCGGACAAAATGACCGGCCGACGGCTGGCCGCCAGCGCATCCGCGATTTTCTGGAGCGTTTCGGGTTCATAGCCGCATTTTTCAGGCTTGTACGCCGGCAGGTTAATCGGCGCGTCCCAATCGCCGGTGAAAATATCGGTACCCACATCCTTGGGCACGTCAATCAGCACGGGGCCGGGGCGACCGGTGGTGGCAATGTGATACGCTTCCTTAATAATGCGCGGAATATCGTTCACATTCTTTAACAGATAACTATGCTTCACAACCGGCATGGTCAAATTGAAGACGTCCGCTTCTTGGAAAGCATCCTTGCCCAGCATTTCGCGGGAGCTTTGGCCGGTAATGACAATCATCGGGACCGAATCCATGTGCGCGGTCATGATGCCCGTCACGGTATTCACGGCGCCGGGGCCGCTGGTGACCAGCACAGCCGCCGGCTTGCCCGTCGCGCGTGCGTAACCATCCGCCTCATGCGCCGCATTCTGCTCGTGGCGCACCAGGACAAACTTCATATTCTTGCGCGTGTCATAAATCGCATCATACAGCGGAATCGCCGCGCCGCCGGGAATGCCAAACGTCATCTCAATCCCGCACCGCTCCAGGCTCATAATCAGAGCCTCGGCACCATTTATCTTTTTTTCGCTCATTTTGACCTCTCAAATTCGATAATTACCGAAATTTGAGCCAAAAATACCCATCAATTTTTGCAATGCAAGAAATATTTTCACTTTTTATCACTTTTTTTGCATTTTAATTTCGTCATTTTTGTGAAATCCGTCAAAAATTGGCATTTTATAGCCAAAATATGCCCAGGGGATTTTTCTCTCCCAAAAATCTGAAAAAAACGCACCGAAAAAACACTTTCGATGGCATGTCAGAAACTCTAATGGTTAATTAACCATGGAATGTTGCGAGTTGAAATGCCTGATTTTAAAGGGTATTTTTGACATGGGGGCTCGTTTAATACTTAACAAACTTTGTAATTTTATGCCATAACCATTTGTTGCCCAATGGGTTGCGAATAATCAAAAATGAGGGCAAGAAATCCGAAAATTTCAACTCGTGAAAAAAACGGCTCAAAAACGCCCATTTTTCGCTGTTTTTGATTTTTTGGATGGTGCTTTTTTGCCTTTTGGTGGCGTCTGATTCGGGGCATTTTGTGATTTTTTGGGGAATCGGCGTGGAGTGCCGATTTTTCACAAATGGTCAAAAAATTGGCCGGATTTTTACAAAATGTCAGCTTTTTTCGGGAAAATGTGCTTTGTCGGGGAGGAATTCGCAAGTTTCCGACATTTTGGGCGCAATTTTTGGCTTTTTCTGTCGCTTTTTGCTGTTTTTTGCATTTTCGCTCAAAAATTGCGCGGATTATTTGATTTTTGCGGGCGAGTTCGGTAGTTTTGGACATTCTATGAGCAAGAGACGAAAAATTGCAGTTTTGTGTGGCGATGGCATGGGCGATGAGCCTGTGGAAATTCTGGGCGGGAAAACTCCGCTGCAGGTTGCCAAGATTCCGACGATTCGCCGGGTGGCGGGCACCGGCCACGCGCGGATGCTTCAGACGGTGCCGTCGGGGATGAGCCCCGGCAGCGATGTGGCGAATATGGGGCTTTTGGGCTACGACGCGCGTGAAAACTACACCGGACGGGCGGCGATTGAGGCCGCCGGCGCGCGCATTCCGCTGGAGGCGGCGGATGTGGCGTATCGCACCAATTTGGTGACCGTGGCGGATGGAAAGATGCTGGATTATTCCGCCGGCGATATTTCCAATGAGGAAGCGCATGAGTTGATTGCCGCGCTGAATGCGGCGGTGGCGCGTCCGGGGCTGCAATTTCACGGCGGCGTCAGTTATCGGCATTTGCTGATTTGGCGCGACGGGCCGAGCGACTTGGAGATGACTCCGCCGCATGAAATTTCCGGGCAGCCCGTGGCGTCCAATTTGCCGCAGGGGCCGCGCGCCGAAGAGGCGATTGCGCTGATGGAGGAGTCGCGGCGCATTTTTGAAAATCATCCGGTGAATGTGTCGCGGGTGGCTCGCGGCTTGCGGCCGGCGTCGCAAATCTGGCTGTGGGGCTATGGTCGCGCGATGGAGCTGCAATCCTACGCGGAGCGCTACGGGTTGCGCGGCGGCGTGATTACCGCCGTGGATTTGGTGCGCGGCTTGGCTGAGTTGTGCGGGCTGGAAGTTATTGCCGTGCCGGGCGCCACCGGCTGGGTGGATACCAATTACGACGGCAAGGCGCAGGCGGCGATTGACTGCTTGCGGCGCTCCGATTTTGTCTATGTGCATGTGGAAGCTCCCGACGAGTGCGGGCACAAGGGCATGGCCGAGGAAAAAGTGCGCGCGATTGAAGTGTTCGACAGGAAAGTGGTCGCGCCTGTTTGGGCGGCGCTGGAGGCCGCGGGCGAGCCGTACCGGCTGATTGTCTGCACCGACCACCGTACGCCGGTGAACAAGCGCGGGCATACCTCCGACCCGGTGCCGTTTGCCTGGGTGGATGGTCCGCTGGGCGACGCGCCCCGCGCCGAGGCCAATTATGATGAATATATCGCCCCGGGCGAGACTCCGCCGCTTGCGTGCGAGCTGATTCCTGAACTGCTGCGCGCGCCGCAGGAATAAACGCCTTACGGCAACGGCAGACCCAGATTGCGAAACGTTCGCTTGATGTCGCGGAAGTGCGGCTTCAGGTCCGCGCACGCGGCCAGCTCCCGCGCGGTGAGCACGCGCATGATGTCGGCATCGGTCGCCAGCAGGTCAAAGAAGGGGCGTCCGGTTTTCCATGACGTCATGGCCTGGCGCTGCACCCAGGCATAGGCTTCTTCGCGCGTGACGCCTTTGGCCACCAAGCGCAACAAAACCTGCTGGGAGTGAATCAGTCCGCGGGTCAGGTCCAGATTGGCTTGCATCCGCTCCGCGTTCACCTGCAACCCGGCGACCAGTTCCGTCAGTTTGGCCAGCATGTAGTCCAGCAAAATGGTGGCATCGGGCAGGATGATGCGCTCGACGGACGAATGGGAGATGTCGCGCTCGTGCCACAGCGGAATATTTTCCATGGCCGCCAGCGCGTGCCCGCGAAGGACTCGCGCCAGCCCGCAGAGCTGTTCGGCGACAATCGGATTTCGCTTGTGCGGCATGGCGCTGGAACCCTTTTGGCGTTTCCCGAAGCTTTCGGCCACTTCGCCGACTTCGGTGCGCTGCAAATGGCGAAACTCCTGCGCCCAGCGTTCGATGCTGCTGCCGACGAGGGCCAGCGCGGCGACGAATTCCGCGTGGCGGTCGCGTTGCAGGATTTGCGTGGAAATGGCGGCGGGGCGCAGGCCCAGCTTGCGGCAAACGGCGGCTTCGATTTTGGGATTGAGATAGGCGTGCGTGCCGACCGCGCCGGAAATTTTGCCCACGCAGACGGTCTCGCGCGCCGCGCGCAGGCGCGCCGCCGCGCGCCCGAATTCATCATACATCAGCGCCATTTTGAGGCCGAAGGTGGTGGGTTCCGCGTGAATGCCGTGGCTGCGGCCAATCATGGGCGTATAGGCATGGCGGGTGGCTTGCGCCGCGATGGCCGCGCGGAGTTTTTCCACTTCGGCCAGCAGCATGTCCGCCGCCGCCACCAAGCGGTATGACAGGGCTGTATCCACGACATCGGAGCTGGTCAGCCCGACATGAATATGGCGGCTGGCGGGGCCAACTTTTTCGGCAACGGCGGTGAGAAACGCGATAACGTCGTGGCGAACTTCGGCTTCAATTTCCGCAATGCGGGCCGTGTCAAAATCGGCTTTGCGGCGGATGGCGCTCCAGTCCTTGGCGGGGATTTCTCCGGTTTTCGCGCGGGCTTCGCAGACGGCTAATTCAACGGCGAGCCAGCTTCGAAACTTTTGCTCTTCGGTCCAAAGCGCGCCCATCGCGGGGCGGGTATAGCGGTTAATCATGGCGGGTCTCCATTAGATGATAAAACGCCGGAACCCCAAGGGGCGCCGGCGTTCTGACCAATGATGAAATCACCCGTTTATTCGGCGGCCGGTTCGGTCGCGGCCGGGACTTCTTCTGGCAAGTCGGCGGGTTTCGGGGCGGATTTCTTTTTCGATGACGATTTCTTTTTGCTCGTCTTCTTTTTCGGCTCGGCCTTTTCCGGTTCGTCGGTTGTCGTTTTTTCTTCCACGGCGGTTTCTTCCAGCGGGGCGGCTTCGGATTCCGCGGCGACTACGGCAGCTTCTTCCACGGGCGCGGCTTCGGGTTCGGCGGTGACTGCTACTTCTTCTTCTGCAGGCGCGGCTGTCTCGGCGGTTGCGTCGTCCGCGGTTTTCTCCGCCGCGGCGGGTGTTGCCGGGGGCGGGGCTTGCTTCGCGCGTTCCGTTTTCTTCAGGAAAAGAAGGCCGGATTCGGCCTGCGACACCCACGGGCTGTCGGGATGAGCGGCGATGAAATCTTCGTAGCACGCGCGGGCGTCGTCGAACTCTTCGAGCTGTTCGTGGCAACGGGCCTTGCCCATGGCGGCTTGCGCGATGAGAGCGCTGTCGGGGTGTTCGGCCATGAACGCCGCGTAGGCATCGCTGGCGCCGCCGTAATTTTCGAGCGCCTCTTCGCAGGCGGCGATTCCCACTTTGGCGCCTTCGGCGAGCATGTGGGTGGGGTAGGCGGCCAGGAATTGCTGGTAGGCGTTGAGCGCGTCTTCATAGCGGTTGAGCGCGAAAAATTCGGCGGCGGCGGATGCCAGCGCCAGCGGCGCGGTGGAGGCTTTGGGGTCCACCACGGCCATTTGCTGCAGCTCTTCGGGGCTGCGGGCCTGGAACAACGCCTGTACGGCGTCGGATTTCCGGGCGGCCTGATGGTTGCGCCAAATGCTCATGCCCAGCAATGCCACGACGGCAATCGCCAGACCGATTAACGCCGGACGGCCATAGTCGGCCATCCATTGAGATAGTTGTTGGGCTTCCGGGCTTTGCGGCGCGGGAGCGCCGGGGGCATCCTTCGGGGCTGGGGTTTGTTCGGCCATACTTACATCCTTTTTTACTTTCCCAAATCGGGGCGCGATTGTCGCTGGTTATTCCGAAAAACGCAAGTCTGTCGTTGGAACTGTCGTTGGCGAGCGCGGAGAGGCCGCACGGTTCAGGCTTTCGGCGGCTGCCACTGGCGGGCGAANNCGCGCCCGTGCCGGCCATCACGCCGAGCATGGCGACATTTGTGGCCCGCGCGTTGCCGCCCTGTTGGGCAATTTCGTGTACCGGCACCGGCAGCGCCCGCACGCCTTCGGGCGCTTCAAACGCGCCGATATCCGCGTTGTAGAGGATGAGGCCGCCGGGTTTCACCTCGCCCGCGAATTTCTCCAGCGAGGGCCGGTTCATGGCCACCAACACGTCCGTTTCCGACACGACCGGCGAGCCGATGGGTTCGCCGGCAATCACCACCGCGCAGTTGGCGGTTCCGCCGCGCTGCTCGGGGCCGTAGGAGGGATACCAAGAGACGAATCGTCCGCTCTGGCAGGCGGCGCGGGTGAGAATCACGCCCATGCTCAAGACCCCCTGGCCGCCGAAGCCGGCCATTTTGACGTTGATGGGGCGGACCGACGGGTCGCGCTGGGCGTCGGGCGCGAGTTCGACATGCAGATTCATCAGGCGGTCCAGCGTTTCCTTGCGGTAGTCGCTGGTGGGGCGCACGATGGGCGTGGCTTCCGCCGTGCGGTCGCAGAACACGCCGAGCGGATATTCCTTTTCCATCTGCTCGGCGACAAAGCGGTCGGATTCCTCCGCCGTCTGCCGCTGGTTGGTCAGGCACGACATCAGGACTTCGACGAAGGTGTAGCCGAGGCCGTCGCGCTGAATTTCCAGCGCCTTGCGGATGGCCTTTCGCGCCTGATGCAGCTTGGCCATGCTGGAGAACGACACGCGGGCGACATATTTCGGCGCCTGCAATTGCCCAATCAATTCGGCCATGTGCAGGGGATAGCCCATGTCGGCGGGGTCGCGGCCGCGGGGACAGGTTTGCGTTTTTTCGCCCACGAGCGTGGTTGGGGCCATTTGGCCGCCGGTCATGCCATACATGGAATTATTGACGAAAAACACGGCGATTTTTTCGCCTCGGTTGGCCGCCTGAATGGTTTCGTTCAGGCCAATGGCCGCCAAGTCACCATCGCCCTGATAGGAAATGACGACGGCATGGTCGCACGCGCGCGACAGGCCGGTGCCGACGGCAGGCGCGCGGCCGTGCGCCACCTGGACGTTGCCGGTGTCAAAATAGTAGTAGGCGAACACCGCGCAACCGACGGGGCTGATGACCACGGTGCGGTCTTGCAGGCCCATGTCGGCCAGCGCTTCGCCAATCAGTTTGTGCAATACGCCGTGCTCACAGCCCGGGCAGTAGTGCGTGGCCGTTTGAGCGGCGCCGCCTTTGCGCGGGAAGGTTTTGTAGAGTCCGCGGGTTTGAATCACTTTTTCCTGCATCGCCGGTTCCATCTTATTTCCCCGCAATCGCCCGGATTTTTTCCAGAATTTGTTTTTGTTCAACCACATGCCCGCCCAGCCGGTTCACCAGATGAACCGGGCAGCGGCATTCCACGGCCAGCTTGATGTCGTCGCGCATCTGGCCGTTGCTCATTTCCACGCTGATTAATTGCTTGCCCCCGCGCGCCACGAATGCGTTCAGCGCCTTTTCGGGGAAGGGGAACAGCGTCTTCGGGCGGAACAGGCCGACGCGGTAGCCGTTTTTGCGGGCCGCATCCACTGCGCCGTGGGAAATGCGTGCGCTGATGCCGTAGGCCACCAGCGCGATGTCGGCGTCTTCCAGGCGATATTCTTCGCTGTCTTGTTCCTCCGCCGCAACCGCCGCATAGCGTTCCTGCAACTTGTTATTGAAGGCCTCCTGCTGCGCGAAATCGAGAAAAATGGAGGTTACGACATTCGGACGCGTCGCCGCCGTGCCATCCACGGCCCACGACTTGTTGACCTTTGGCTCCACGCTGTATTCGGGGAAGCGCAACGGCTCAATCATCTGCCCCAGCACGCCGTCCGCCAAAACGAAGACCACCATGCGCCACTTCTGGGCCAACTCGAAGGCCTTCATGGTGAAATCGCACATTTCCTGCACGCTGGCCGGCGCCAGAACAATGTTGCGATAATTGCCGTGGCCGCCGCCCTTGACCACCTGGTTGTAGTCGCCCTGCTCGGGGCCGATATTGCCCAGCCCCGGCCCCGCGCGCATGATGTCCACCACCACCGCCGGCAGTTGCGCGCCGGACAAGTAGGAGATGCCTTCCTGCTTCAGGCTGATTCCCGGCCCGGAGGAGGCCGTCATGGCGCGCCGCCCGGAGGCTGCCGCGCCATACACCATGTTGATGGCGGCTTCTTCGCTTTCCGCCTGCACCACGCGGCGGCCCGCGCCGGGGAATTTTTTGACCGCTTCCTGCAGGATTTCGCTCGCCGGCGTGATGGGATAGCCGAAATAGCAGTCGCATCCCGCGTAAAGCGCGCCGATGATGACCGCCGTGTTACCTTTGACCAGTTGTGTTGCCATTAGCCCACTCCTGTGGTTGCCGGCGCTTTTTTCCGCTCCGGCACGTGCACGGCAATCGCGTTTGGTTCCGGACATACATAAAAGCAGTTGAGACAGCCGATGCAGCCCGCGCCCGCGTATTTGGCATAGGTGTAGCCGCGCGCGTTCAGCTCGGTACCCATCGCAATCACCTTTTTGGGGCAAGCCGAAATGCAGCGCCCGCAGGCCTTGCATTCCAGCGGATTAATCGCCGGGTAGGGCAGCGGCGTGTTGGATTCAGTTTTACTCATTTGACTATTCCAATCAATTTAGGACGGGAGAGTTTACCCCACCTGACGCCGAACTTCAACTGCATTCCCCTGAAAACCGGCGCAGGAATGGGGTTAATCAACGTTTTGGGGGCTCGGATGGCGTGGAGCGTGGCGTGTCTGGGGTGAGCCCCCCCGAAGCATTATTTCGTTTCGACCTGCGCGGGGGGGCGTCTAATTATTGTGCACCGTCAGGATATTTTTCTGGATATTTTTCTAGCCAGATGCCCTGACTTCTGCGATACGTATGGCGGTGTCGAGGTGAGTCGTATGTGGGCTCATTCTTTCCAGTTTGTGCGGCACCAGGTTCATGCCAACCACCCCAGGAGCATGAGCAATGAAAAATCTAAGAAAGCATCAACTTATCGCCATAGGGAGTAGCATCGCCGTTCTTTATGGTGCGTTGTGCCTTGTTGCTTTTGCGTCGGCTGCTTCCCGCACCGAAAAGCCCGCGCCCGTTGATGCCGA
>MTKW01000464.1_pt1 | contig 33276 bp, 30 predicted proteins | sample 1042761 | NCBI WGS metagenome assembly MTKW01 (sample SAMN06205366, study PRJNA360243) | anaerobic digester metagenome | biome: Wastewater treatment plant; feature: Anaerobic digester sludge; material: sludge; isolation source: anaerobic digester fed with sludge from wastewater treatment plant ...
AGATGCAGAAATGGTGCGAAACGTTGCAAAATTAGTTTATTTTTGTGGAATAAACCAAAGGAGCTCCCTATATGCTAAAGTCTCCATTTGAGGAATATGATCTGATATGTGTTCTGGGCCCGACGGCCTCCGGTAAGACTCGTTTTGCGCTAAAACTTGCCCGAGAGTTGGACGGAGAGATCATTTCCGCCGATTCTCGGCAAATATTTAGGGGGATGGATATAGGCACGGGCAAGGATCTGGAGGAATATGGTGAGATTCCCTACCATCTGATAGATATCGCCGATGCCGGCTCCAAATATAACATTTTTGAGTATCAAAAGGATTTTGAACGGGTATACCGCGATATAAAGCAACGGGGTAAAACGCCTATATTATGCGGCGGTTCCGGACTCTACATCGAAGCGGCCACCTGCGGCTATTATCTCCCTGAAGTTCCCCCTGATTTGGCCCTTCGGGCTGAATTGGAGAAACTTCCTACAGAGGAGCTTATCGCCACATATGAGTCATTGCGCAAGCCCCACAATACCACCGACTATGATACACGCAAACGTCTTATCCGTGCTTTGGAGATTGCAATATGGGAGGAGAAACACCCCGTCAAAAGAAGCTCATTTTTGCCGAAAAAAACCAAATTCATCGGCATAAGTGTTTCACGCGAAGTGCGCAACGCCCGCATTGATGCCCGCCTTGATGCCCGTCTTGCGGAGGGAATGGTGGAGGAGGTACGACAGCTGCTGGAGAGCGGCATTCCGCCGGAGGATCTGATCTGGTATGGTCTCGAATATAAATTTCTGACTATGTACCTTACAGGTCAAATGGAGTATGACGAAATGGTCTCCAGACTCAGAATTGCCATCCACCAATTTGCAAAGCGTCAGATGACCTGGTTCCGTGGTATGGAGCGAAAAGGAATCGAGATAGAGTGGATAAAAATTTAGAGAAGATTATGAGAAGAGTGTTTATTGCGATGTTTCTGGCTCTCATTCCGGTTTTGGTTTGGGGCCAAAAGGCTTCCGACCTTGTTTATACCGATGCACGAGAGCTGATGCTCATTAATCAGGGATTTGATAATACGGAGCTTTATTATTCGCGGCTTCCGTTAGATATGAAAGATGCCATCCGTAAGGCAGTATGGGATCTTGGCCTGAATTCGGCAGGTCTGGCGATTAGATTTTCTACTAATGCAAAAGCCATAGGTGCCAGATGGACGCTTCTCAATAATTTCAATATGGCCCATATGGCAGGTACGGGTATTCGGGGAATAGATCTCTATTTTCTTGATGAGAATGATACCTGGCGTTTCATTGGTACGGCACAACCCAACGGGAAAGAGTCTTCCAATGTGTTTGTCCGCAATATGTCAGGTCAAATGCGCGATTATATGGCTTACTTGCCCCTCTATGATGGAGTCATTTGTGTCGAAATCGGGGTTGATTCCTCAGCGGTCATTGGAATGCCACGTAGTAATCTGCTCACAAAAGGGAGTCGAAAGCCGATTCTCTTTTACGGTACAAGCATCACTCAAGGCGGATGCGCCTCACGTCCAGGTATGGTCTATACCTCGATAATCAGCCGTGAAAGGCAGCAGGAGGTGATCAACCTTGGATTCAGCGGCAATGCCCGTATGGATAAGTCAATGGCCGAAATAGTGGCGAGAGTTGATGCGGAGCAATATGTGATTGACTGTCTGCCCAATTGCACGACACGGATTTTACGCGACAGCGCCTATTATTTCCTTACATATCTTGCCGAAAAACATCCTGACAAGCCGATTTTCATGGTGGAAAACATGATATTTTCCTATACTTTGGTGGATGTCAAAAGCAGGAAGGACCTGATAGAGAAGAATGAGTATTGGCGTCAGCTCTACAAGCGTCTTCGTAAGGAGGGATATCGCAATTTACGCTATATTCCCGCTAAAAAACTCACCGGAAAAGATTATGAAGGCTCAGTTGATGGAGCACACCAGACGGATCTCGGATTCCTGAGGATGGCAAAAACATTTCTCAGATATTTGAAAAAATGACGCAAAATCCATATTTATGAAAACGAGAACATTGTTATTTACCCTATTCGCCTTGTTGTTGCTGCCAGGAGGAGCGGGGTGTGAGAAGGAAACCGAAGAGCAAGCTCCTACCGAATTATACGGTACATGGAAACTGGTAGGTTTTGGCAATACGGTAGACAATACTTTCCGGAAAGCCGAACCCCGGGAGTGCGACAAATGCTATACAATAACATTTTTGAAAGAGGGAACAATTACGGGACATACTTCTACAAATGAGATAGTGGGGGAGTATTGTATAAAAGGGGAGAATCTTGATTTTCTAAACATAGGAGGAACTAAAATCAATGAACTTTTTGATGGACGAGAGTATGTGTCGGCTCTACATCAAGTCAATCGATTCGAAATAATTTCAAAACAATTGAAATTATATTATATTGATACGGATTATTTACTGTTTAAAAAGAAATGAGAATCACGCTAACATCAAATTAGCGTGAGCAAAGATGTTATTATGAAAAAAAGAGTATTGTTGACACGTAAATGCATCACTATGCTGTTAGCACTGTTGATGCTGATACAGCAGGGCTGTGATCTTTTTAGTTTAAAGTTAGAAAGTACTTCCGACACAGGCTATGAGGGCTTCCAATCTGACGTAGAACTCTTCTATGAGTTCGCATATCTAAAGGAAGCCATGTTCCTCGAGTTCTTGAATTACACCTCCGACGGGTTCACTACGGGTCCGCTCGAGGGAACCTTGAGTATGAAAGAGTGCAAACGGTTAGTTGACTACATTGCCGACATAAGCGAAAAGGAGGAGCTGTATGTGATGGCTGCGCAACAACTGGAGCAGTCAGGAGTGCTGCAGTCGCCTACAAGGACCAAGGGACTGGTTAGCTCTATAACCAACTTCTTTGGCAAAGTTTCCGGCATTCAGAAAAGGAACAGGCAGCGGTATATGGTGGTTTATACCAATGTGGACAGAAATGTACGCACCAAAATGTACGAAAGTGCCGTAAAGTGTTGGGACACCTACGACTGGGCCGGTAAGCCTCGCAGTGAGCAAGAATTCTACAATAGGATGCTCGATGGGTCGTACGATGGACACGGGAATCGGCTGATGGGTGACCTGCTGGCCATGAAAGATCTTGATGTACAGTATACGATTAGCGAGAAGGGACTAACCCTGCAAGACTTGACGAAAGATTATGGGGAAATAGCGACTAGTGGCGCCCAGATCGCACTCGACGCCTTCTCCACAATAGTGCCCGGCTCAGAGATCGGTATGGAGATCGTCTCGGTCACCGACAATGTGGACCGGCTTGCGAATGCTAAAGATTTCAATGAAAAGGCAAAAGCGAAAGAGGACATGAAAAACTACATTAGGGGGAAAGTCTTTGGAGAGATTTTCGGGGAAACTACCGTGGAGGTTTCGGATTTCATGTGCGAGCAACTGGCCGAACATATAGAAAGGGTATCGCAAGAAGCTACACGAGAAGTTGACAAGAAGAAGCAGGGTCAAATTGTCGTTCAGGACCAGAACAAGGAGCAGCCGGCAAAAATAGTGATTTCGCAAAAAGAGGAAAGCTCCCCCTCCAATGATGGGCCGTCCATCTTCGTGACAGGGAAGAAAACGATCAAAAAAGGTGTTGATCAGTTGCTAACCGCGGGGAAATGGCTTATTACAGCTATCAATGAGCAGGGACGTCGCGAAACAGTAGAGGTAGAGGTGAAAGCAGGGAAAGTAATCGTCGTAGAGGTGAATACCGCTGAGCCGGTAAAAAAAGAAGATGACGATAATGAGGGCGATATTGCTGACGGAAATGCCTATTACTTGTTGGGAGATATTCATTTTTATACATCACCGGACGCCAATACTGCTAAGGGAGTAGACTTGAATGTTTACCATGATTCCTGGCATGTCAGTTTAAGGGGGGCAAGAGGCTATTGGCTAGATGAGTTCTCCTCCTGCACTGAACCCTCTGACTTCTTTGTGCTGAAACAAAAACAGTCGAGCAAAACCCAATTCTCCGGGCGAGGCAAGGTTTCATTTACAAAGAAAGTCTCCGCATTAGGTAGGACTTATATTACAAATATAAGTGAGGTCACGGAAATGGAACTTACAGTAGATAAAGCTAAAAATCCCACCAAGATAACAAAATTTACCCTCAACCATACATCGCATCAGGAGGGTCATTATGCCAATGAGTCGACTGTCTATGTGTTTGATGAAAAATCTGAACTTGCTTTCAAAGATGTTCCCATCTCCCTGCTGACGAAATACACCGAGAAGGTTGATCTTCCGGCCAAGTGGATGAAAAGTGCCTCATACTTCTACAACACGAAAGGGGGAGTCGTTTTCATAAAAGGCTCGGATTTATCTCCTTATCTCGTATCAGCTACCGGAACTAAAGGTGATGAGTCTTCTAAAAAATTGTTCGCTCAAAACACTATCATCATGTTCTATGTGGTACAAAAGAAGTAACTGAAATAAGAGGAAGAATCTAAACAGTAATTTAAATGGGGTCACATCATAAATCATTCTGACGTGACCCCATTTTTATATAACCTGATTTATTTTTCCGGAACGTGTTCGTATTTGAATAAAATTGCAAATGCAATGGTGATTACCAGCGCGTATGCGGCAAAAATGTACCAGGTGTGGCTCCAGCCGGTCATTTTAGCAATAGGGTCTGTCTGTGAGTTTACAAGAGCGTTTACTACGGCCTGAGCTCCGAGTGTTCCGATTGCCGCACCGATACCGTTGGTCATAAGCATGAAGAGACCCTGTGCGCTGGAACGGATGCTGTGATCGGTATTCCTATCCACAAAGAGCGATCCCGAAATATTGAAGAAGTCAAATGCAACACCATAAACAAGCATAGAAAGGACAAAGAGCCATACTCCGTTGCCCGGATTGCCGAGTCCGAAAAATGCAAATCTGAGCACCCATGCAAACATTGCGATAAGCATCACCTTCTTGATACCATACCTGCGTAGGAAGAAAGGTATCAACAGGATACAAAGTGCTTCAGAAATCTGTGAGAGTGAAATCAATATATTTGAGTGTTTCACCCCAAAGGTGTTAGCATAGATTTCTATACCGGCAAAATCGCCCAGGAATGGGTTTGCAAAGCTATTTGTAATTTGCAGAGCCACGCCGAGCAACATAGAGAAGATAAAGAAGATGGCCATTCTGCTATCTTTGAAGAGCGCAAAAGCTTTAAGACCCATAGCCTCCACCAGGGACTTCTTTTCTCCACCTTTGTTGACAGGACAGTGAGTGAGAGTGAAACTGTAACCGGCAAGGATAAGGCCGAGTATTCCTGAGAAGACATATTGGTAAGCAGAGGCCTGTATGCCCATAAGGTCCACGCACCACATTGAAACAATAAAGCCGATGGTGCCCCAAATACGGATCGAGGGAAATACCTTGACGGTATCCATACCGGCTTTTTCAAGGGCATTATAAGATACCGAGTTGATCAGAGCGATTGTCGGCATGAAGAATGCCACGCTAAAGGAGTATAATGTGAAGATGGTTCCGAACTGCACCGTTTCGGCAGTCAATCCGTACCAGCCGGTAGCTATCATTAAAATGGCTGCAATGCCGTGGCAGATACCGAGAAGCTTCTGTGCCGGAATCCATTTGTCAGCGATAATGCCGATTAAGGCGGGCATAAAGATGGAAACGATGCCCTGAATTGAATAAAACCAACCTATTTGTTCTGCAAGTCCGATAGTTCCGAGATATCTTCCCTGTGAGGTCAGATACGCTCCCCAGACTGCAAATTCGAGAAAATTGGCAATAATCAGTTTAAGTTTTGTGCTCATATTGTTCAGTATAAAATTATTTCGGTGCCATCCTGTAGAGGATCAGTGCTATTATTGAGAATATTATATTCGGTAGCCAGAGTGCAAATGCCGGCGGAAGAGCGCCGGTGTGGACAGGCATTTCGCTAAAGCGCATGAAGAGGATATAGGCAAAACTCAGTGCGATGCCTATTCCGATGTTGAGGCCTATTCCTCCTCGCCGTTTGCGGGATGAAAGCGAGACACCCATTATTGTCAGTACGAATGCCGAGAAGGGCATTGCGATTCGGTTGTTTTTCTCTATAAGTGCATTCAGCACCAATGCATCTCCGCGCATGGTCTGTACATCTATCAGTTCGTTGAGTTCTTTATGCGATAGGGATTCTGCGATGTTCCTGCGCCGGTAGAAGTCATCTACAGTCAGGTCTATTACCGTGTCAAGTTCTCTGCCGGTACGTACTATTTCCGATTCTCCATTGTAAAAATCTCTGATGTACCAGTTGCGCAATTTCCATCCATTAAAGGTGGTGTCCCAAACCGCAGATTCGGCGGAAAGTTTGGAAACAAGGCGGTTATCCTCAATGGTCTCAAGGGTAAATCTGTATGCGGTGTTGGCCCAGGAACTGAACTGCTCTACAAATACAAATTGACCGGGAGCTATTTGATAATGGATTTTACTGGTGGCTGAGGCCGTTTGCTGTTGTTTAATGTATTTGTTTTCAAACTCGAGACGGTGCTGGTTGGCAGTAGGAATTATGAAAAGGCCCAGCACGAGGCTGAATGTTGCTATGAAGGCTGCTGAGAGCATATAGGGCCTCATTATCCTATTGAAACTTATTCCTCCCGCGAGCATTGCTATAATCTCGCTTCTCTGCGCCAGTTTGGAAGTGAAAAATATTACGGAGAGGAATACGAAAAGAGGGCTGAAACTGTTGAGCATCCAGGGGATGAATCCTCCGAAATACTCAAATACAATCTCACTGAGGGGGACCTTGTTGTCAACGAATTTGTCAATTTTCTCGCTGATGTCAAATATTATGATGATAAGCACGGCAATCATCAGGATGAAGAAATAGGTGCCTATGAACTTCCTGATGATGTATTTGTCCAGTATTTTGAGTTTGGGCTTCGTCATCGTGCCGTATCTGTTAAAGTCTTGTTTGAAGTTTTGTTGCCATGGCGCATTTCCAGAAGTTGAAATCTCCCTTGAGGACATGCTCGCGGGCCATTCTCACAAGGTTGAGATAAAAAGCGAGATTATGCTCACTTGCAATCTGGGCTCCTAGCATCTCTCCGGCAATGAAGAGGTGTCTCAAATAGGCCTTGGTGTATCTCCTGTCAACAAAAGATGTACCATCGGGATCGATGGGGGAGAAGTCTTCTGCCCATTTGCGGTTGCGGATATTAATAATGCCCTCGCTTGTAAATAGCATTCCATTTCGTCCGTTACGTGTAGGCATTACACAGTCAAACATATCAATTCCCCGGGCTATTGCCTCGAGGATATTTGCAGGAGTGCCCACTCCCATCAGATAACGAGGCTTATCCTGGGGCAGAATCGGATGCACCTCCTCTATCATTTGATACATTAGTTCGGTGGGCTCGCCCACTGAGAGTCCTCCTATGGCATAACCCTCCCTGTCGAGGGCGGTAAGCTCCTCGGCAGCCTTGCGTCTCAGGTCGGGATAAATGCACCCCTGGACTATCGGGAAGAAGGCCTGATGATGGCCATAAAGGGGCTCTGTGCTGTCAAATCGAGCAATACAACGCTTGAGCCACTTTAGGGTAAGGTCAAGCGAATCGGATGCGTATTTATAGTCAGCCTCACCGGGGCAGCACTCGTCGAGTGCCATTATTATATCCGCACCTATGATGCGTTGTATATCGATATTGTTTTCCGGGGTGAAAATGTGTCTTGAGCCATCGATGTGCGACTGGAATTCATATCCCTCGTCGGTGAGTTTGCGGCACTGTGCAAGCGAGAAAACCTGATATCCGCCGCTATCGGTCAGGATGGGTTTGTTCCAGGAGATGAACTTGTGCAGTCCGCCCGCCTGACTGAGAATATCAAGTCCGGGACGAAGGTAGAGATGATAGGTATTACCCAGAATTATCTCCGCACCGATATCTTCCTCAAGATCGCGGTGATAGACTCCCTTTACGGAACCTACCGTACCTACGGGCATGAAAATCGGGGTTTCAATCCTTCCGTGGTCGGTTTCTATCACTCCGCACCTTGCCGCTGTACCACTTTTATCCTTCGCTTGTAGCGTGAATCTCATCTCTTTTGCTAAATTTGAACAAAGGTATGAAATTAATGGCATATTTTTGGAAACACTATTGATTAAACATAAAATCAAGAGGTTATGAAACGATTGCTCACTTTTTTATTGTTGATAATACCTATGACATCCATGATAAACGTACAATCTTACAAATNNGATGACCTTGAATTGCTCGTTATACGCGAGAAAAAGCAGGAACAGCTTCAAGAATACAATTGGAAAGAGGCCAATTCCTACTATCCAAAAGTCTCTCAACAGATGGACATTTTGTATGCTAACCTTGACGAAAGCATTGCCAAGTATTCGGACCATCCGCGAGTTTTGAGGCTCCATTATATCAAGCTCGAGTATGAAAGATATGAGATAGCCGACAAAGATAATCAGAGCGGTGCCGACTACCTGGCCTTTAAAGCACGTTGTTTGGAAGTGCTAAAAGGTCACTCTTCCAAAGACTACTATTACAATGAGGTGAAACGGTTAATAGAAGAGATGGAATCAGAGGATTTATCGGCAAGTATTGTTTCACATAAGACACAATATATCCCGCACCAAGATCTGACCATCGAAATAGGAACACGCAATCTCAGTTGTGTTACTCTTGATATATATCGCCTTGATGATAACCGTTTCTGGGAAGGGGGCTATAAACTCGATAAGTTCAATCTCAAGCGCATATCTACAAAGGTTTTTTCCCGTACCTACGATATGCCGAATGAGTACAATATTTCATCGGAACGGCAAGACACCATTTCCTGTGGAGCAGCAGGCAATTATATTCTCCATTTCCATTCAGGGAAACATAATTCTTATAGTGTCTTAAGCGTAAGTTCGGTGGCTACGGGACTTCGCAAGGTGGGCAATGTTCAGGAAATATATGCGGCCGATATTGTTACAGGCAAGCCTTATAAAGAGGTTTTGGCTGAAGCGTACAGAGATTCGGATATAAAAACCCGTTTTGGTGTGACAAAGCTCACTCCTAAAAAGAAATGCATAGTTACCCAAAAGGGATTCACCTCACTTCCTCTGAAGCTCGAAAAGAAAAAGGGCAATGAGTTTATAATCTGGAGACTCAGAGTCTCAGCAGGCAAGGATATTTACGCCCCGTTTTTGTCAATAGACAATTATGAGGAAGATACTGAGGAACGGACATATATGTTGGAGAATATGGCACTCTACACTGACCGCAAGCTCTACAAGCCCTCCGATACCATTTTCTTCAAGGTAATCTGCTATAAAAGCGACAGAGAAAGGGGTGAGGTTTTGGCCAACAAGCCAATAGAGCTGTCGATACGTCATACTTCTGAAGATAAGCCCTTGGGCACCTTTAAAGTAGTGACAAACGATATGGGATCCGCCAGCGGCTTTTTCACACTTCCTGAAGAGAGTAAAAACGGCATGTATCATATTATGTCCGGGTACCGCTCTCTTGGTGAGGTGCGAGTTGAGACCTACAAAAGGCCCAATTTTGACTTTAAATTGGAGAAGAATGATGGCGTTTATGTTTTTTCGGACGTTGTGCGCCAAAAGGGAACCGTGGAGAGTTTTGCCGGCTACTCCATTGCGGGAAGCAAGGTAGAATACACTGTTACGCGCCGTTCCGAATGGTATCCGGGCCGTAAATCCAACTTCTACTCTTATGAAGCAGAGGTAGCCTCCGGAGAAGTTTTATCGGATAATAATGGACGGTTTGAGATATCCTTTGTTGCAGAACATCCCGCAGGAGAGCATTTCAATCCGGCACTGCATGCGGAGGATGTCATTGCATTTGTGATTGATGCTAAAGTTACCGACCCACAGGGAGAAACCCACAGCAAGAGCACTACGGTAAGGGTTTCCGATATCCCTTTGGTAATGGGACTGCGTTTCTCCACCCCGATGTCACAAAACTACAAAGATCCCGATAGCAATATTTCGAGGGTGATCGTGGAGAAAAATGAGGTCAAGGCTGTGACATTTACAGTGGATAATCTTAATTATCGTCCTTATGATACAAAAGTTACTTATTCTTTGTTGCAGGATGGGAAGGTGGTCAGAAGCGAAACGGTACCATCAAATAGTGAGGTTCCATTTAACTTTGCCTCTGTCAAGTCCGGAAAATATACTCTCGCATACAGCACCGTTTACAGGGGAATTACTATTGAGGGTAAGACAGATATTGTGGTATTCGATATAAACGAAAAGCGTCTGCCTTTCAAAGTGAAATATTTTTACTATCCCATTGTAACCGAAAACGGTATAGATTTTCTCCTCGGTACGACCGAAGATGACCTCTATCTTGAAGTAGGTCTTTTTGATAATCATAAATGTCATCACAGAGAGTCTTTACATCTCAAAAATGAGGTGGTGAGAGTTACGCTGCCTTATAAGGAGGAATATCGCAGTTCAATAAAACTCTCCGTCTTCGGATTTCGCAACGGAGAGCCAATTGACAATCGATATGAATTCTCCCGTCCGGGCAAGGTTCTTTTCAATGTGGATATAGAGTCCTTCAGAGATTGCACCGGCCCTCAAACAAAGGAGAAATTTACCATTACGGGAGCTCCCGATGCCGAATATGTGGTCTCAATCTTTGATAAAACCACCGATAGGTATGGAGCCAACTCATTCTCATTCAGTCCGTTATCTGTAAAGGTCTATAATGCCGCACCCTATATAAAAACAACCCTTGCTTACCGTTATCAGCCCATTTACGGATACCACTTTGAAACAAAGGAAATGGTCGCCAGGAGTTCTGCCAGGGATATGACTAATTACGTAGCCGAATCTATACCGCTGGTGTCGAATATCGAAGAAGAGAGTAGTGTTGATGAAGCAGCGGCGACCGGCCAGGAGACTGAAGAGATGAGCATAAGGTCGCAATTTGGCGAACTTATTGCATTTTATCCTCATCTCAGGAGCAATCGCGATGGTAAAGTGGAGGTGGAATACACTACAGGCGACCTTCTCTCTACATTCCGTGTGCTGGTGATGGGTTATGACAAGTCCCTTAAAACCGGTAATGCCGAACGCTCTTTGATAGTACGCAAAGAGCTTATGGTTGTACCCAATATTCCTCTTTTCATTCGCGAAGGCGACAAAATCGTCATAAAGAGCAAGGTGGTCAATCTCAGCGATGAACAGCTGCAGGGCAATGGATATATAGAATTTTATAATGAAGAGACCGGGGAGAAGCTGACTCTCGAGGATACGAAAGCGAAGACCCTTTCTCTTGCAGCCGACAGCCAAAAAGAGCTCGCCTGGAGCATTACTCCGCCTGAAAATGTCAGTAAACTCGGAGTTGTTATCCGTTTCAAAGCGGGCAATTTCAGCGATGGTGAGAAACATATTGTAACCATTCTTCCGAAGGAGATTACCATTACCGAAGCTGCTTCCTTTGTAGTAGGCGGCCCTCACGGCCACAAATATTATGAGGATCAGCTTCACAAACGCATCAAAGCGCGCAACCCTCGGATCGAACATGCTACATACTCCACACTCACTGCTGTGAAAGAGGCTCTGCCGGTGGTTTCAAAGCCCGAATCCAACAATGTGATAGATTGGACCGTAGCTCTTTATATCAATCAAATGAGAGCAAAAGTGCTGACCTTGGATCAGAAGGAAGTGGATGGTGCGAATGTGGAAAGATTCCGTAAAGAGGCAGTTACCGCTATCTCGAAATTTCACAATTCCGATGGAGGTTTTGCCTGGTTTGACGGTATGCCCTCTTCCGAAAGGATTACGCTCTTTTTCCTCGAAAAAATGGCTCAGTTGCGCGATTTCGGCGCAATAGAGTTTAGTGAGGCGGAGAAACAGCTCGTGGAAGGTGCAGTAGGTTACATCGACGGCAGGATTCGCGAATCCTATAGTCGCACCGGATATAATTCCTTTAACTTCATCGACCGCTTCTATGTGCGCAGCCACTATTTGGAGTATCAGATGAAGGGAAAAGTCTCTACGGCTTTCAGCAAATTCCTATCGGAAACTGCCAACGGATGGCAGAAGATTGCCATTCTCAACAAGGTCCGACTCGCCCATATCTTGCTCAACTGCAAGGGAACCGGTTTTTGGAGCAAAAAATTTGACTCCCGAATTACCGACCTCACTGCTTCGCTCAAAGATTATGCGGTGGTAAATCCTACAATAGGATGCTATTTCCCCAACGCGGTAATGCCATTCAGAGGCCTCATGAATAGCGAGATTTACGCTCATGCCAAACTGATGACCCTCTTCGCCAGGCTCGGTGAAAAAGATATGGTGGATTCATTGGCATTGTGGATGCTCCTGCAGAAGCACAATCAGGCCTGGGAAAACACGGTCGCTACCACCGATGCGGTTCATGCGCTGGTTGGAAGCAGTGCAAAAGATCTCAAACTGGGTGCAGTCTATTACACTTATGATACCGTAATTGACGAGGTCAAGCCTGCGGCAAATGAAATCGAGGTTAACAGGGAATTTATGAGAGCCTCCGATTCGAAAATTATAATGGATGGCGACAAACTCAATGTAGGGGACGAAATTATTGCCCGATATTATATCAAGAACAGCGAAAATCGCAGTTTTGTGAGAATGAAAGCGATGCGTCCCGCCTGCTTCTATCCTTTGGATGAGAGATCATTCTTCTTCACGGGATTTTGGGGAGAATTTTACAAGGAACAGCATGAGTCACTTACCAATTATTATTTTGAGCTGTTGCCCGAAGGAAATCTGACTATCGAAGAACGTTTCTATATCACACAGGAGGGTACTTTCTCAACCTCACTAGTGGAGATAGAGTCGCTCTATGCAAATGAATATAGAGGACATACAGGCTCTATGAAGATTATTTCGAAGTAAAACTGATGTGCCGCGATGCCTTTAGGCGTTTTTGCGCTTCGGCTATCGCGGCCATTTCCGAATCATCTATTGCATAATCGCAGAACCGATCAAAGATGTATCGGATGCTCTGGTCAGTAGGGTGTGTCATATTTTCCGCATAAAAGCGGTAATCACGCAATTCATCCATCATAATCTCATAAGTTGGGAAATAACCTACCTGTGGATAGAGCTGCTGCAGGCGGTCGATGGCCAGCAGCAGAATGGACTTACTGAGTTGGTTGCCATGTGCTGTATCCTTCAAGTGTCTTATCGGACTTACTGTAAAAATCCACTTTTTGTCGGGGTGTGCCTCCACGATTTCGCACAACCTACCTTTCACTTCTTCGGTTTCAAGACGCTCTCTGCGGAATTGTGCCGGATGTATCTTATGGCAGTTTGAGACTATTATATCGCGCTCCAGATGTCTGAACACCCAGGCCGTGCCCAGAGTCACTATACAAGTATTGGCAGCAGCAAACCGTGCGCTGTCCCGCTCCAGAGAGGAGTTGGCATTGGCCAGAAACTCCTCTGCACTCTCCCTGGAAAAGGTGCTGTGATGGAAAAATGAGGTGTAGCGGCCATTATCTACGACGATATCCTCTTTAGTGAAAGAAGTTCCCGAAGCGAGCCTATTTATGGAAGAATGGATGGACGCGGGGTTATAGAGTACTCCAAAAGGATTCAACAATACATCAAATCCCAGATCCTTCATCATAGAGCCGATCTCGGCGGCAAAGCAGGAGCCGATAAAAAAATATTTATTCTTATAACCGAGCCGCTCTTCCAAAGGAGCGTACTCTACCGGTGTCTGGAGTTTCATCATAAATTGTTCTTTATTTTGGCAAGGCCGGCTCGGCAAAGGGGAGTGCCGTCAAACCGCTCCTTAAATTCTTTTTCATCCATATCGTGCCAATCCTGGGGACTCTTGGATAATATCTCTTCAGCATTGGTGCGCAATTCTTCCCAGCCTTCGGACTCGCGGTCGTAGGGGCAGGCACGAAGACAAATCTCGCAGCCGAAGATTTGACCTTTGTACCCTACGGGTCGCGCTGAATAGAGTTCGTGCGACTCAATAGTGTGGTAGGAGATACATTTGCGCGCATCTAGCCGGAAAGGGGCATATAGCGCACCTTCAGGACATGCATCCATACAGCGTCGGCACTCCCCACAACCCTCTGCTAGCTTCTCCCTTCGCTCTCCGAGCCAATCCGGCGGGATATTGCAGATGATAACTCCGATCAGTATGCGGAGCCCGTGCTCCGGCGATATAAGAAAATTATTACGCCCGATAAAACCCAATCCCGCTTCGGCGGCCCAATAGCGCTCCATCACCGGCGCACTGTCGGTAAAGCAGCGTCCATTATACTCTAGATTGTGCTTAGCGCATTCTTGCGACAGATGCAGTGAGATTCTCCGGAGCTTCTCCTTTATTACATCGTGGTAATCTTTTCCGAGGGCAAATGCAGCCACGGAACTTCGGATGCTGCTGTAAGGGGCCAGAAAACAGATCACCGAACGGGCTCCCGGTACCAATAGGGAAGGATTCTCCCTTTTATCCATATTTTTTGCAAGATATTTCATATCGGCATTTTCTCCGCGGGAGATATATTCCTTGAAGCGACGATAATCCTCTCCCGTCTCCGTTACCGGAGCAAAACCCCAGTCAACGAACCCCTCTTTATCGGATAATGAAGAAATTGAAATTAAAATGGCCATTTTACTGCAAAATCATTATCTTTGTATAATAATTTCGTTAAAAATTGATATGAAACGTATACTTGTTGTAGGTGCCGGAGGTCAAATAGGAACCGAACTCGTACCTCACCTCCAGAAAAACTATGGTAAAGATAATGTAATTGCTTCGGATTTGAAAGATGAGATGGTCGAAAAGTTGCGCGGCTTCGCGACTACCGAACAATTTGACGCACTCGATGAGCAACATTTCGCAGAAATCGTTAAAAAATATAAGATAGACACCATATTCAATCTCGTGGCCATGCTCAGTGCAGCAGGGGAGGCCCGGCCGCTGACAGCCTGGCGTCTCAATATGGGAGCACTTCTCAATTCACTTAACATCGCCAAAGAATGCGGTTGTGCAGTATTCACTCCGAGCTCAATAGGAGTATTCGGCGAAAGCACACCTCACAACATGACTCCGCAGGATACCATTATGCGGCCTAATACCATTTATGGTGTATGCAAGGTTGCAGGCGAGTTGCTAAGCGACTACTATTTCACCCGTTTCGGAGTTGATACACGCAGTGTACGTTATCCGGGCATTATCTCAAGCGGAGCGTTGCCCGGTGGCGGTACTACGGACTATGCCGTTGAGGTCTTTTACGAAGTTCTGAAAAACGGCCGTTACACCTGCGAGGTTCCGGAAGAGACTTATATGGATATGCTCTATATGCCTGATGCTCTGGATGCCGTTATACAACTAATGGAGGCCGACCCCGCCAAATTGATTCACCGAAACAGTTTCAATATTACTTCGATGAGTTTCAATCCCCGCGAACTATTTGCATCAATAGCCAAACGCATTCCTAATGCCGTTTTCGACTATAATATTGATCTTGTCAAAGCGGCCATTTCCGCATCCTGGCCCAACAAAATGGATGATTCCTGCGCCCGCGCAGAATGGGGCTGGAATCCCAAATGGGATATGGAGGCAATGATTGACGATATGCTTGCCGCTATCGGCAAGAAATTGGGGATTTCGTAAGCACGATAATTCTAACTTATTCCATTTACTTGCATATCAAATAGTTCCTTTGTCGATATATTTATTTTGACATGCCAATGGTTGCTTCCACCGCCAAAAACTGCTATTATCTCTTCCGACAATTTGTTTTTATCCGTTTCGATACCTTTGTTTAAGTAAATATGAATGATAATTTCGCCCTCGTCCGTTGCATATCCGACATATTGACGCAGGTAATTTTTCAATGTTCTTTTATTTATGGGTGGTTTCCTATATGCTTGTTGATGTGATTTCACATAAACAGTTCCGATACTGTCTCGCAAAATCTTTTCCGCTAGCGCAATCTCTTCAGAACTTGGTGTATAGCGATTTTGTTCGGGCGGAAAACCCCAAATTGGATGTTCCTTTGGAAAAATATAACCCTCATATCCTTTCCCATTTACATATACAGCTTCCTGCGAATAAACGCAACTGGCCATCAACAAGATGGTTATAATTGCAAATATCTTTCTCATTGCTCCAACTGTAATTAATGTTTTTTTCCCGCAAAACTGCGGGGCTTTCACTGCCTATTTCTTCCGCTTCAAAACGGTATTGCCCAATTTTAATTTGTTTTTACTCAAAACTATTATTTTAAGAGTTCCTTCAATATAACTTCCTCCCTGCAATGCTTTTTCAACATCGCTCAAAACGGGATTATTATTACACCTTATCTCTATTACATCATCATTTATAGCCCATTCGCCTCTATCCACTCTTTGCCGTTGTATCTATGCTAATGTAGGTTGGCATTATCTTTAAACGAATTTAACATGTCTAAGAAATACTTATATTCTTTTCTTTTGATATTAAAAATAAGTATTTTATAGCCGTCTTTCATGTACAAACTACTTACTCGCCTTTTATTTATAAAACTTTTACTTTGAACAATCTTGTTCATTCTTTTATAAAAACGATTATTCCCACAATTGTTTGTAAATCTTGATATCATTAAACAAATATCATCATAGTTATGAATAGTTGTGTCTTTTGTAACACTCTCTGAATTATGGTTAAATACTTTTTCTATTAATAGACTTTGGTTTTTAGGAAACACAAACAGAACTTTATTAGGAGTTTCGCAATAAAATTTTATTGATTTGGGTAAAGATATTGTGAACACTCCTGATTCACATAGTGTGTCATTTCCCACAACACCAATAGAGTTAAAAGAAGTAAACACCCAACAACTATCCCTATCTATCCATTTTTTATTCACAGTGATTTCTTGAGAAAAGGCAAAATATGGAATTACCAGCAATATGAAAACTATTATTCTTTTCATAATCTACTTTTTCTTATTGATTTTAAACTCAGATTTTATTGATAAGGATGTATTCCTCAGATGTTAAACTTTATAATAATCCGTCCGGAGTTTTACCGGACACGTATGATTTCCCTATTTTTCTCAATCTATCTTCCCATTTTTTAGTGTCTGAATAGTAATATATCCCCTCGCCAAGTGTAGTGCCAAACCAAACCATATAATTAATACTATCTAATCTCCGATAACAAAACATTTCTCCATTAATTTCTAATACCGATGTCCCAGCTTCTGCTATTTCATATTCACTTACAGATGAACTATCGATTTGCAAGTCTAAAAAATCGGATTCTAAGCCTATGTATAGCCGATTAGGAGGATGTCCGCTAACCTTTTTGAACTTCTCTATCTTTTCTATTATCAAATTTCCTATTTTCTTATTTCTTTCTATATAAGATGAACAAGAAGTAATAATCATAAATAATATTAAAAATCCTAGTAAGTTATATTTATTCTTGTTCATTAATTTCATGGATTATCTATTATGTAAACAGGTTTTGTTGTTTTGTTTGTTCGGCTTTGGTTTTATATCCACTGTTGGAATTGGCATTATAAACGAATTCCCCGCAATAGGTGCTGCTAAGCTTCATAACGATTTGACACTTAAAGCAATATAAGAATAAAGTTAATTATTAAATTTATTTCCGCAAAACTGCGGGGCTTTCACTGCCTATTTCTTCCGCTTCAAAACGGTATTGCCCAATTTTAATTTGTTTTTACTCAAAACTTTTATTTTAAGAGTTCCTTCAATATAACTTCCTCCCTGCAATGCTTTTTCAACATCACTCAAAATAGGATTATTATTACACCTTATCTCTATTACATCATCATTTATAGCCCATTCGCCTCGACATTCAATCTTTGACAAATCAAAAGTTTTTTTCAACGAACAGGTATTATCCACATTCAATTCCAACACCACGTAAGTAGATAATGGATTTTTCCCGCCCTCTACTCCATCAAATGTACCGCACAAAGAAACAACATTTAATTGTTGGCTTTTACAAGATAGAGATAGTATTAAAATTGTTGAATATGCTATAATTTTCCTCATCTCTCGTTGAATTGATATTTATAGGGATCGACCCTGTATTTGCAGAACCACCCACATCATAATATTCTGACATTAAGAATATTATGAAATAAAGTTAATCAATAATTTTTATTCCCGCAAAAGTATTTGAGGACGCCAAGGGTTAGCTACTCCGTTTCAAAAATCAGCACAACAGCGGGATGGGAAAATTCAAGCGACACTTTGTTCTCCGATACGATGTTTAGAGAGGCTTTCCAGAGGGAATCAAAAATCACTTCATCGAGGGGGTATTCGAGCCCGGTCGATTTTATTCTCAGACTTTGGTCGAAGGTAAAAAAGGAAATGGCCTTGCCGGGAACTGCATCAAAAACGGTGCTGTCCTTGATTACATGGAATATTCCGTGATCTGTGACCATGTCCACCGGAAAAGGGCAATCCTGCGCATATTCAGCGAGGAGCGAAATATTGCCCAGAGTATGATCCTCCCTTCGGCCGGTAGCCCCGAGAATGGTCACCTGAGCGGGATTGAAGCTCTTTGCCAGCTCCACAGCCTTGGTAAGGTCGTTGGTGTCTTGGCAATCCGATTTTCTGATGATGTCGGAGTATTGTCTCTGCAATTCTATTGGCATCGAATCCATATCACCGGCGATGAAATCCGGAATTACTCCCCTCGAGATAGCCTTTTCTGCAGCACCGTCGCAACAGATAAGCAAATCCGCAGTGCGGATTATTTTCAGAGTCCTCTCTGAAGAGGGATAGGTCCCATCTGCAAGTATTACAACTCTTTTCTCCATAGATAAAAGTTATTTTGCCCTATATTTTTCCGGTTCACGGAATCCTTTAAGAAACTCTCCTACATCGAGCCGCCTTTTACCCGCAATCTGAAGGTTGAGGAGACGCACGGATCCGGTGCCGCACTTAATCTCAAGCCAGCTGCTGCTATCGGAGGTGATAGTGCCCCAATCCTCATTTTTATTATCCTTATCTCTCACAAAGGCCTCGAATATTTTCACTCCGGGCTGCTGCTCCTCAAAGGTAAAGGTGGTATGGGCGCAAGGATAGGGACTGAGTCCCCTGATGAGGTTTACAATATCTCTGGCATCCTTGCTCCAGTCAATGCGCGTAAGTCCGCGACTGAGTTTGGGTGCAGGTCTGAGCGCCATATATTGAGTATCTTGTGCCACAGGACGGACAGTGCGGTCCCTGATGGCGCTTGCAGTCTTCACTACCAGAGCGGATCCCATCTCCATAAGTTTATCATGCAGAGAGCCTGCGTTGTCATACTCTTCGATGAGGCAGCTCTCCTGGAAGAGTATCTTGCCGGTATCAATTTCTTCATTGATCAGGAAAGTGGTCACTCCGGTGATGCGCTCTCCGTTGATCAGCACCCAGTTTATGGGAGCCGCACCGCGGTACTGCGGTAGGAGGGAAGCGTGCAAATTGAATGTGCCCAGTGCCGGCATCGACCAGACCTCTACAGGCAACATCCGAAAGGCTACTACTACAAAGAGATTGGCGTTGAAAGAGGCAAGTTGCTCCAAAAACTCGGGATCCTTGAGCTTCTCCGGCTGAAGTACGGGTATATTGTGCTTAATTGCACACTTTTTGACGGCGCTCTCGTTGATTTTAAGTCCGCGTCCACTCGGTTTATCGGGGGCTGTTACTACTGCGACCACTTCAAATCCGGCCTCGAGAAGACTCTCAAGCGGTCCTACCGCAAATTCGGGAGTGCCCAAATAGATGATGCGGATGCGTCCTCTGTCCTTGCGGAAAAAGTTTCGCACTTTATGGTAAAAAGTGACGATATGGTTCCAGATATTTTTAAAGAATAATTTATACGAATCGATATTGAATAGGCTGGAATCCCTGATTGCGTGTCTGGTTAGGAAAATTCCTATCGGCAACAGCACTACAGATGAAATGATAGTGCCCATAAAAGGAGTCATCGCACCATCTTTCGCAAGTTTTTTGCCCGAAATATCGATAATGTAGTAAACCAGAAAGAAGAATATCGAAATAATGACCGGAGTGCCAAGGCCTCCCTTGCGAATAATCGCTCCAAGCGGAGCTCCAATAAAGAACAATAGCAAGCAGGCGAGAGAGAGGGTAAATTTGCGATAGCTCTCTATATCAATCCTCTTTAGAGGGTCGACATAGCGGTAGTTTTCCCTGGTGTAATTGTCCAACTGATCGGTCGCAAGAGTGAGTTTGTCCATCGCCCGACGGCAGGCCTCCTTCTCTCTCTGAACAAGATCCTCAGCCGCAACCATCGCATATAGCGAATCGATATCCAGCCATCCGACGAAATCCATTGCTCTTGCGGTATCCAGCTGATAGAGATAGGTCATTCCGGATCCGGAAAGAAATCTCTTTTGCTGAGTTTTCTGCAGTTCTGCAAAAACCACTGAGAGCGAATCCGCGTCATGCCTGAGTTGCTTCAGGTCTTTGGACATCACCTCATCGCTGAAACGATCGTCGCTCGACCTCGTGAATGTGTAATCTTCCAAGGCGACAATCAACTGCTGCTCTTCAAATTTGAGTTTGTTGAGAGTTATGGTGGTATCCCTGTAGGTCATTTTGTTCTCTTCCTGATATGAAATGCCGTTGTAGAGGTCGAATATCAGATGCTGTTTGTTGGAGGTGACAACCATTTTGCCGGAATCGGCAATAGTTATGTTCGTGTTGCCGTCATTGTCTGTATGGTTGTAAATTATGACGTCATACATCATCCCGGTCTCGTCGTTACGGTCCTCTATTCGGACAATGTAGTTATCAATACCGTCGTAAAAGATGCCTTTTGGGATTTTAATCTCGTCTTTTGTGTGGAGAATGTCGTTGCGGAGAGTATAAATCTTGTTGTAGGAGACCGGTACCAGGTCGTTTGAGGCAAAAAACGCTCCGATGCTAATCACTCCCGATAGAACCATAACCGGCATCAATATCCTTCCCAAAGAGATGCCTGCAGCTTTCATGGCAAGCAACTCGTTGTGCTCTCCCATCCCTCCGAGAGACATAATGGATGCCAATAGGGTGGCCAGAGGAAGGGCCATCGGGGTCAGCGTTGCCGATGCCCAGCCCATGAATTCCAAAATTACACCGATTCCAAGTCCCTTACCTACCAGTTCGTCAATGTAGACCCAAAGAAATTGCATCGAGAGTACGAATATCACGATGAAGAAGGTAAGGAAGAAGGGTCCTATGAACCTTTTTATGAGGAACCGGTCTAGTATTTTCATTATCTGCTGAGTGCGATCTCCTCCAATTTATCGGCCGCCTCATCAAGTCCTTCAACATTCTTGCCACCGGCTGTTGCAAGGAAGTTTTGTCCACCTCCGCCACCCTGGATCAGCTTTGCAGCAATCTTGATGTCGGCTGAGGCGTTGGCTCCGTTTTTAACAAGATCATCGGTGTACATAAGGGTAAGGTTGGCCTTGCCGTCGCTTGAGGGTAGCGCAGAAATGAAGACTGCCGAGGTCAGTTCCTTGTAGAGCATAAATGCCACCTCTCTGACGGTATCCTGATTGTAGGTGCCTTGTCTGAGGGTTATCAGGCGGATGCCTTTGATTACCCTGCTCTTTTCGATGAGATTTTTCTTGAGTGCAATCGCGCGCTCTTTTTCCACTTCTTCCAGCGCTTTTTTAAAGGTCTCATTATCACAGATGAGTTTATTTACGCAGTTGAGCAGGTTGGGAGTGTTGTTGAAGAGTGCACTCAGTGCTAAAAGATGGTCATCGTTTGCATAGACTGCAGCTTCGGCATGCCGGCCGGTGGTGGCCTCGATTCTCCTTACTCCTGCAGCGATAGCTGTTTCGTTGAGTATCCTGAAGTAGCCGAGGGAGCCGGTGGCGGGGGCATGGGTGCCGCCGCAGAGTTCTGTAGAGTCACCGAACTTTATCACGCGTACATCATCTCCATATTTTTCTCCAAAGAGTGCAATAGCGCCCATTTCATTTGCTTTTTCGATACTCATGTGTCTAAATTCTTCTCTAGGTATATTTTTGCGGATCAGATGGTTGACAAGTTTTTCCACCTTTCTCAGATCCTCGTGGGAGACTTTTTCATAGTGAGAAAAGTCGAAACGGAATGAAGTGGAGCCGACTGAAGAGCCCTTTTGTTCAATATGGTTGCCGAGTACGCTTCGCAGAGCATGATGCAGCAGGTGAGTGGCAGTGTGATTATTTGCCACTTCGATCCTACGCTCTTCATCCACTTTTGCTATAAATGTCTCCTCAAGGTTGAGGGGAATTCTCTCTGCAACATGTATCGGGAGATCGTTTTCCTTTATGGTGGTCAGGATGGTGATTCGTTCTCCGCTCTCTGATTCGATGGTGCCGCTGTCACCCGCTTGTCCGCCGCTTTCTGCATAGAAGGGGGTTTTGTCGAATACCAACTGAAACATCTCTTTGTTTTTAGCCTTGACCGTGCGGTATTTCATCACTTTTATTTTGGCTTCGAGAGTGTCATAACCCACAAATTTCGTTGAGGTAAAGGGAGCAACCTCATACCAGTCGCCCTCTTCGATGGCAGTGGCATTTCTGGCACGTTCTCTCTGCTTGCCGAGTTCGATCTCGAAGCCCTTCATATCTATCGTGTAGCCCTTCTCTCTGGCAATAAGTTCACTCAGGTCTATGGGAAATCCGAATGTATCGTAGAGTGTGAATGCATCAATTCCGGAAATCAATTTGCTCTCTGCCGATTTCTCCAGAATGGAATCCATCAGGCGAATACCTTTGTCGAGAGTGCGCAGAAATGCATCTTCCTCCTCTCGAATAACATTTACGATAAGACTCTGTTGCTTTGCAAGTTCGGGGAATGCCTCGCCCATGTCGCTTACGAGTTGCGGTACGAGTTTGCAAAGGAATGGCTCATGCATGCCGAGGAATGTATAGCCATATCTGACTGCACGGCGGAGAATACGTCTTATGACATAGCCGGCCTTGACATTGGAGGGCAACTGTCCGTCGGTAATCGAGAAGCAGATAGCCCTGATATGGTCGGCAATAACCCTCATTGCCACTCCCACTTCGCTGTCACTCTCATATTTTACTCCGCTGATCCTGGAAATTGCATCAATCATGGATGTGAATACATCCGTGTCGTAGTTGCTCTGTTTGTTCTGCAATACCATGCAGAGGCGCTCCAGTCCCATTCCCGTATCCACATGTTTGGCAGCGAGCGGCTCGAGTGAACCGTTTGCTCTGCGGTTGTACTGGATAAATACCAGATTCCAGATCTCGATAACCAGGTGATGACCCGTATTAACCATTTCACTGCCGGGAATCAGTGCCCTTTCCTCATCGCTGCGGAGGTCTATGTGGATTTCACTGCAAGGGCCGCAGGGACCCGTGTCGCCCATTTCCCAGAAATTATCCTTTTTATTTCCCAAAATCACTCTCTCTTCCGGAAGGAGTTTGAGCCATAATTCACGTGCCTCGTTATCCATTTCGAGGTTTTCCGGTTCGTAGCCCTCGAATACGGTGGCGTAGAGCCTATCCTTGTCAATCTTGTAAACTTCAGTCAAAAGTTCCCAGGCCCAGTTAATGGCATCTTTTTTGAAATAGTCACCGAAACTCCAGTTGCCGAGCATCTCGAACATCGTATGGTGATAGGTGTCGTGGCCGACCTCTTCGAGGTCATTGTGCTTGCCGCTTACCCTGAGACATTTCTGTGTATTGGCCACTCTGGAATGTTTTACGGGTGTGTTACCGAGAAACCAGTCTTTGAACTGATTCATGCCCGCGTTGGTAAACATGAGCGTAGGGTCATTTTTGACTACCATAGGTGCCGAAGGAACCACAGTATGGCCTTTTGAAGCGAAAAAATCCAGGAAGGTACGACGTGTTTCGTTGGATGTCATATGGTTAAATTGTTAATATCTTGTTAATAAAATATGATTTTTCGTCACAAAATTAGTTTATTTATCCAGATTTTGTAATTTTGCAGGGTTATAAAATGGTGTTATTTAATTATGTCAGGTAAAAAACAATACATTTTTAACGAGGAAACACTTTCTTATGAGGTGGTAAGACCGACCGTAAAGGGCAGATTGTTAAGATGTTGTGCGGTATTGGGTCTTGGTCTTATCTGCTTTTTCGCATACTTCTGGCTTTATTCGGAAGTTCTCCTACTGAAGACACCCAAAACGATGATACTCGAGAGCCGCAACCAGGAATTGCTCTCACAAATCAAAGGTCTCAATCAGAAGCTCGACGAAAAGCATCGTACACTTATGGAAATCGAGATGAGGGACAATATTGTATATCGTCCGATTTTCGGTATGGAAGAGATTCCTTCCGAGGTGCGCGATGCGGGATTCGGTGGTATTGACAGATATTCACATCTGGAACATTTCGAACATTCGGATATCCTCATCTCATCTGCGATGAAGCTTGATATACTTTCCAAGAAGGCCGCCGTACAATCACGTTCGTTTGATGAGGTTGCCCTTCTGGCCAAAAGGGCCGGAGATATGGCATCCTGTGTTCCCTCGATTTTTCCAGTATCGACTCATCCGCGCAACAGACTGGGAAGCAGGTTCGGATATCGTTCAGATCCCTTCACGAAGAGCATCAGAATGCATAAGGGTGTAGATATTTCCGGCAAGACCGGCGAACCCATTTATGCTACCGGTGACGGTCTTGTTGTCGAGGTTTGCTACAATTTCTTCGGTTATGGCAATCAGGTGGTCGTGGACCATGGATTCGGTTACAAGACACGCTATGCGCACCTCAAACAGGCTACCGTAAAACCCGGTCAAAGAGTCAGTCGTGGCGACCAGGTGGGTAAGATGGGTAGTACAGGCCGTTCAAAGGGCGTGCATCTCCATTATGAGGTGATCTATAAGGGCAAGGCTGTCAATCCTTGCGACTATTTTGACCATGAAATTTCTCCTGAAGAATATCAGAGCATGATTCTTGCGGGTAAAGACCGCAAGTAAGGTATGGCCAAATTTTTATACAACAAAAAAGAACTTAGATTTGACAAAAAGAAGTTCTCCATCTGGAGGGCTCTTCTTGTTGTAGGCAAGTATGTACTTTTCAGTTTGCTTGTCGCCGTAATCTATTATGCTATCTATTCCATCTTCTTTAGCACCGACCGTGAAAAGCAATTGATTGCCGAAAGGGATTATATGGAGCGTGAATACGATAGGATGAAGGAACAGATAGAGATTGTGGAGAGCGTTGTAGAGGGGCTTGAAGCAAGGGATAGACAGATATACAATGACATCTTCCACTCCGCTCCGCCGACCTATATGGTCGGTCGCGATACCGGTCGCATGGATATGGGTACCATTTACGAAGAGGATGAAAATGACCTCATCTGGAATGTCAACATCCGTGCATCCCGTCTGGAATCTATCTCCGGAAGAATCAACACTTCCATAGAAAATATCTATCATCGCTTATCTGCCGGAGAGACTGATTGGCAATCAATTCCTTCAATCATTCCCGTAAAGGATTTTTCCATTGCCAGAACCGGAGCTTCGGTGGGTAATAAGTTCAGCCCTTTTTACAAGACGCTTCGCCTGCATACCGGTTTTGACATACTCTCCCCGGTGGGTACTGAAGTGCTTGCTGCTGCATCGGGCACTGTCACATTTGTCACAAGGGGGACCACAGCCTGGGGCAGGCGTATAGAGATAACCCATTCAGGGGGCATAGTCACAACCTATTCGCACCTTCAGGAGATCATGGTCAAAAAAGGCCAGAAAGTGCAACAGTCGGATATTATAGGCAGAGTCGGCAATAGCGGCACGTCATTTGCTCCCCATCTTCACTATGAAGTGATAGTCGACGGCAATCATGTCGATCCGATAAATTACTTTTTTGCCGACATCACTCCATTGGCTTACCAGGAGATGATGATGATAGCACTTAGCACCGGACAATCTATGGATTGAGAAGAGATGAAAGGACAATATTACTATACTATAGGCCAGGTGGCAAAGATGTTTGACGTCAATGTCTCACTTATTCGTTTCTGGTCGGATACATTCCCCGAATATGTGCGTCCCGACCGTAACAATAAGGGTAACCGCCTTTATCGCGAGGCCGACATTTCCGCACTGAAGAATATCTCCCGTCTGGTGAAAGATCAGGGTATGACACTTGAAGGGGCTCGCAATCGGCTGCGTCTTGGAGTGGATGAGGTTGATCGCCGCAGTGAGGCCATAGATAGACTCAGGAATATCCGCGCCACGTTGGTGGAGGTCCATGAGTCACTTTAGTTCCCGATATTTGATATGAAAGCAAAAGATATATCACTTATTATCGAGGAATTCGCCCCCCTCGGTACGCAGGAGCCTTGGGACAACTCAGGTTTTTGCATTGGATCTCCCGAGCAGGAGATAAAGGGCGTGATGATCGGATTTGACTGCACTCCTGAACTGATAGAAGCTGCGGTGGCTGCGGATGCGAATATGATTATAACCCACCATCCGCTGATTTTTTCCGGCATCAAAAAGATCAATCCCGATACTTTTATCGGCAAGTGTATCACTCTTGCCATTACGCACGGCATCGTAATTTACTCCGCGCACACAAACGCCGACAAGGCCGAAGGCGGAGTGACCGCTTTGATGGCACAACGACTGGGTTTGCGGGATATCACACCTCTTGACGAGACCTCGCTGGCTCTTATAGGTAAGCTACCTTCTCCGGTAGAGCCGGAGGAGCTCTCCGCATTTGTCAAGCAGGCTTTCGGCATAGAGCGTTTGCGCAGTTCGCGGCTTGTTGGAGAACCGGTATCGAAGGTTGCCGTCTGTGGCGGCAGCGGCTCTTCATTCGTTCCTCAGGCGATGGAAGCAGGTGCGCAACTTTTCATCACCGGAGATATCTCTTACCACCATTTTTTCTGCCCCGAGGGCTTTATGGTGATGGATATCGGACATTATGAGAGCGAGAGAGATATTGTGGATAAGTTGTATGAAATTCTTAGCAAAAAAATTCCTACCTTTGCAATCCACACTTTCTGGAATAATAATAACAATCCAATATTTTACTTTTAAGTATATGGCTACAAAAAAGGCAACAAAAGTGGTTACTCCTATTGACCAGCGGGAAACCTTTGTTTCGCTTTCAACCCATTCCGGCGAAACCGATGCGAAGGAGATGGAGCAGAAGCTTCAGATTTTGTATCAAATCCAGAACATTGACACCAAAATTGACAAGATTTATCTGCTCAGAGGTGAACTTCCGCTCGAAGTAGAGGACCTTGAAGATGAGATCGAGGGGCTCAAGACCCGCATAGCAAACACTCTGGCTGAAATTAAGGAGATAGAAAAATACAATACTGAATACAAGCACCAGATAGAGGAGTCTAAAAAGGCGATAGCCAAGTATGAAGAACAGCGCAATGATGTCAAGAACAATCGCGAGTTCGAATCTCTTTCAAAGGAAATAGAGTATCAGGAACTCGAGATAAGTGTTTCTGAGAAAAACATAAAAGAGGGTACTGCCATTATTGCCGAGAAGAAACTCTCCCTTGAAGACTCCAAAACGGCTCTGGCAGGCCGACAGGTGGACCTGGCCGATAAAGAAGAGGAGCTAAAATCGATTACCGAGGAGACGGCAAAAGAGGAGGAAGAACTCCTTAAAAAGCGTGCTTCCCTGGTTGCCACCCTTGACGAGAGGGCCATCAATGCTTACGAACGTGTGCGCAGAGGCGCAAAAAACAGGCTCGCCGTTGTGACAGTTGAAAGAGGTGCCTGCGGAGGTTGCTTTAACAATATCCCTCCTCAGAGAGAACTTGATGTCATTGAAAGCAAGAAAATGATCATCTGCGAGCACTGCGGTCGCATCCTTGTTAAATCTCCCGACAAACAAGAGGAATAAGTCTATGGCAAAGACCGATTACAGGAAAAAGGACAAGAAGGTGGATCTGGCACTTCTCGGCGAGGAGCTGGGAGGTCGGGTGCCCCCACAGGCTATTGATATTGAGGAGGCTGTCCTCGGTGCACTCCTATTGGAGCCGGATGTGGTGGTAGATGTCCTTGATCAACTCTATGCCGAATGTTTCTATAAAGATGCACACCGTAAGATCTACGATGCAATAGCCACTCTTTCGAAGCGCAAAGATCCCGTGGATATATTCACGGTCTCTGATGAACTTCGTAAAAGCGGTGATCTGGATGATATCGGTGGTACGGCCTATCTGAGCCAGCTTACTCTTAAAATCGGAGCTGCCTCTCATATTGATTATCACACCAAAATCCTTCTCCAAAAATATATACAAAGGGAACTCATCTCTATCTCGTACAAGATCCAGAAGAGCGCTTTCGACGATTCAATGACGGTCGATGACCTGGTGGATACGGCGGAAAAAGAGGTATTTGAGCTTGCGGAGCGCAATATGCGCCGTGAGACTTCTCCGATAAAGGATATCGTGCTTCAGGCTATTACTGAGATCGAGACCAGCCAGCAAAGAGAGGATGGACTCAGCGGTATTCCTTCCGGTTTTACCGGTATCGACAAGATCACTTTCGGTTGGCAAAAATCCGACCTGATCATCATAGCGGCGCGCCCTTCCGTGGGTAAAACCGCATTTGTACTCACTATGGCGCGCAATATGGCCATAGACCACGATATCCCCGTGGCATTTTTTTCACTTGAGATGCCGGCAATACAACTTGTAAAGCGTGTAATGATTGGGGAGACCGGTCTTCCGGCCGAAAAGATCCGCGGAGCCAAAAAAATGACTAATGCCGAGTGGATACAGCTCAACGAAGGAGTGGCAAGACTCTCCAAATCCCCATTGTGGATTGATGATACACCGTCACTCTCCATTTATGAGTTTCGCTCCAAGGCCCGCCGCCTTGTCAATAACAACAAAGTGAAAATCATTATAATAGACTATCTGCAGTTGATGACCGGACCCCCTGATCTTCGCGGTATGCGTGAGCAGGAAGTGTCGGCCATTTCCCGCTCCCTTAAGTCCATTGCCAAGGAACTCAATGTTCCCATCATAGCTCTTTCGCAGCTCAACCGTTCAGTGGAGACACGTGGCGGCAACAAGCGTCCTCAGCTAAGTGACCTTCGCGAGTCCGGAGCAATTGAGCAAGATGCGGACATTGTAATGTTTATCCACCGTCCGGAAAAAGTAGGTCTTCCTTCTGATGATATAGTTACCGGCGGCACCGAAATTATCATTCTGAAACATAGAAATGGTGCGGTTGGGGATGTTCCGATGAAGTTTGAGTCAGATAGGGTACGATTTGTGGATATAGATGACGTATTGCCGGGTGACCCGATGATCCGTACCGAATATCACGGTTCCAAGATGAATAGTGCGGAACCGTTGGATTATGCAGGACTGGGCCCGAGTGATGATTTTAATTAAACCGATTATTTGATGAAAAAAATATTTTTTGCGCTACTGTCACTCATTTTCTTTTCATTTTCAGTAGGCGCTGCCGCACAGACCAAGGAGTATCCTTTCAAGAGCGGTGAAAACATGGAGCTGATTGTACATTACAAATGGGGCTTCAGTGCAGACATTGCGAGCGTTAAGTTTACTTTTACTGAAAAGTCTGGGGAGGGCAAAGAACCCTATTATCATCTGTTGGCCCATGCCTCCACCTTTAAATTCTGGGATTCATTCTTCAAGGTGAGGGATATTTATGAATCAAAGTTCTATGTCAAGGACCTTTCGCCTCTCTATTTTCACAGAGATGTCAACGAGGGGAACTTCTTTGCCAAGAACTGGTATAAGTGGAAAGATGACGGCAAAACTCTGAATGCAATCGTGGATAAGAAAGGCCGCCCCCGCAGGGATACAACTTTCTACGAAGACGTTGTAATACGCGACATCATCAATATCTTTTTCACCGTGAGATGTCTCGATTTCGACAAACTCGAAAAGGGACCTCCGGCACCTTTTACCATTGCCCTTGATAAGGATGTCCTCGACATACGCGTACGTTTTGTCGGCCGTGAAAAGAAGAGAGTGGCAAAAGTGGGTACTTTCAATGCCATCAAGCTTGCCATTGCCGTCAATCCCAAGAAAGGGCGTACCAAGGATGAAGAGACTTCCGTCTTCTCATTCGGAGAAGGTGATGGAGAAAGCGTTTTCTACGGCGAGGAGAAGGTGTTTATCTGGCTAACTGATGATGCCAACAAACTGCCCATTTTCTTTTCGGCACCTGTTGCAGTCGGGGCGATCAATGGTCGTATAGGAACCTATGAGGGTGTCAAATATCCCTTGACCAGTCTCATCAAAACGGAATAATGGCTAAAAAAACAGATAATATAGAGCATCCGGGTGTTGTGACCTCCGTTACAGGCGAGTTCATTACGGTTGAAATACTCAACAAGTCGGCTTGTGCGGCCTGTCACGCCAAAGGTGTCTGTATTGCATCTGATGAATCCATTAGAACAATTGATATTCCCCAATCCATATCGACTCTTGCCTGTGATTATCAGGTCGGGGAGGAGGTTAAAGTGCTTCTCAAGGCATCTCTCGGTGCCAGAGCTATTTGGATTTGCTATGTGGTGCCTCTGATACTGCTTCTGGCTATCATTTTTATCTTTACAAAGATCGGAGTAAGCGAACTGGTTACCGGCATAACTCTCCTCGCAATACTTGCGGTCTATTATCTATTCATCTATCTATTTAAAAATAAAATATCCAAAGACTTTACTTTTTCTATTGAGAAACTATCCAAATGATTACAACAATTATTTACACGATTGTTTGTCTGGTGGCGCTCGGACTGCTCTTTTCGGTGGTCCTCTACCTGGTGGCACAAAAGTTCAGGGTTGAAGAGGATCCGAGGGTAGACATAATTGAGTCCTTGCTCCCCGGAGCCAATTGTGGCGGATGCGGTCTGGCCGGATGCCGCGCATTCGCCGAAGAGGTTGTGAAAGCCCCGTCGATCGGTTCGTTTTTCTGTCCGGTCGGAGGTGATGCTGCTATGGAAAAAATTGCGGCTGCTCTTGGTCAGGAAGCAGTCAAAACCGAGCCGAGGGTGGCTGTTATCAAGTGCCACGGTACTTTTGACAACCGCGCAAAGACCAATTTTTTTGATGGGTACGCCTCCTGCAAGGTTATGGTTTCGCTTTACTCCGGAGATACCGGCTGTAAGTATGGCTGTCTGGGTAAGGGCGACTGCGTGGCTGTCTGTAAATTTGATGCTATTCACATCGACGAAAGACGCGGCATAGTGGAGGTTGATGAGGAGAAGTGTGTAGCCTGCGGTCTATGTGTCAGTGCCTGTCCAAAGTCCATCATCGAACTTCGTCCCAGAGGTTTGAAAAATCGCAGGGTCTATGTCTCCTGTTCGAGCAAGGATAAGGGTGCAATTGCCCGGAAGGCATGCTCCGTGAGCTGCATCGGCTGTGGTAAATGTGCCAAGGTGTGTGCTTTTGACGCCATTACCATTGAAAACAATCTCGCCTACATAGATCCGGCTAAATGTAAGTTGTGTCGCAAGTGTGTTGATGAATGTCCCACCAAAGCCATTTGGGCTGTCAATTTCCCCATAAAGGTGCCTGTTGCACCTAAACAAGAAGAGGGGCAGAGCAGCGTTATAAACAATGAAAATTAGGGAGGAACAGATATGAAACGTACATTTTCAATAGGTGGTATCCACCCTAAAGAGAACAAACTCTCGCGCGATGCTCAAATCGAGACATTTCCTCTTCCGGATGTAGCCTATATATCAATGGCACAACATCTTGGTGCTCCGGCCGAGCCGGTAGTACAGAAAGGTGACAAGGTCAAGGTAGGTCAGGTTATCGGTAAGCCGACAGGATTTGTTTCAAGTTTCGTACACTCATCCGTATCGGGTACGGTGACTGCAGTAGAGCCCAAAGAAGACCTTGCGGGCATGCCCGTAATGCACGTTGTAATTGCCGTAGAAGGCGATGAGTGGTGTGAAGAGATTGACAGAAGCAAGGACATCGTAAGTGAGATTCCATTTTCTGCAGAAGAGATTCTTGAAAAGATAAAGAATGCAGGCGTCGTCGGACTCGGCGGAGCCGCATTTCCCACCCATATTAAGCTCAATCCTCCCAAGGACAAAAAGGCCGAATGGCTCATCATCAACGGTACCGAATGTGAGCCCTATATCACATCCGACGACAGGATAATGAGGGAGCGTCCCGACGAGATCGCCATAGGCGCTGCAATTATGATGAAAGCACTCAATGTGGAGAAATGCTACATAGGCATTGAGGAGAACAAGCCCGAGGCCATCATTTCCATGATGAAGGCGGCCTCTTCTCATCCCGGTATGAAGGTAGTCGTTCTGGATAAAAAATATCCGCAGGGTGGAGAAAAACAGCTCATTGAGGCACTTACAGGTCGCAGGGTACCCTCGCTGGCGCTTCCTATCGAAGTGGGTGCGGTAGTGCAGAATGTGGGTACCTCGTTGGCGGTCTATGAGGCTGTCCAGAAGAATAAACCTCTCATTGACAATGTAATTACCCTCACCGGCAGCTGTGTCCTTCATCAGAGGAATTTCCTCGTGAGGATAGGTACTCCATTCTCTAAAATGCTCGATGCCATCGGAGGTCTTCCAAAAGATGCAGCCAAATTCGTCAGCGGAGGTCCTATGATGGGCAAAGCCGTGGCAAACTTGGAGGCATCCACTCTCAAGGCGACCTCTGCGTTATTGTTTCTTACCGAAGCTGAGACCAAGAGAAAGGAGGAGAGCAACTGCATCAGGTGCGGTAAATGCATCGATGCCTGCCCAATGGGTCTGGAACCCTATCTTCTTAATAAACTTTCCCGCATAGGCGGTATGTATGATGAACTCGAGAAAGAGAAAATCCATGACTGCATCGAATGCGGATGTTGCCTATACTCCTGTCCTGCACATATTCCTTTGCTTGACATTATCAGGGTAAGCAAGGCGGAGGTTATGAATATAATGCGTAACAGATCTGTAAAACACTAAACTATGGCAAGACTTTTAGTATCCGGTGCCCCTCACCTGCATGTAAAGGAGAATACACAGTCTCTTATGAGGGATGTGCTGATAGCCCTTGCGCCTTCATTGCTGGTTTCCATCTATTTTTTCGGATTTTCGGCAATCAAATTGGTGCTTGTGGGTGTCATTTCCTGTGTTTTGGTCGAATATTTAATCCAAAAATTCATACTGAAGACAAAAGTAACCATCAATGATTTGTCTGCAGCGGTTACCGGTTGTCTTCTGGCACTCAACCTTCCACCAAGTTCACCCTGGTGGCTTGTTGCAATAGGTGCAATCGTCGCAATCGGCATCGTTAAGATGACTTTCGG
>MTKW01001403.1_pt1 | contig 33261 bp, 29 predicted proteins | sample 1042761 | NCBI WGS metagenome assembly MTKW01 (sample SAMN06205366, study PRJNA360243) | anaerobic digester metagenome | biome: Wastewater treatment plant; feature: Anaerobic digester sludge; material: sludge; isolation source: anaerobic digester fed with sludge from wastewater treatment plant ...
CCGCTGATCCTATTGATCCGAGTCAGATCCTTAAAGCGTAGATAATGACCAGAATGATGCCGAGCAAAATCACGATAGGGTATTGCTTCTTGCGTATTTTCGGCACACGAATCGGTGAAACAAAGAGGATTGCCGAGATCAGCATGACAGCGGAGAGTAGGATTTTGCCCCCGGGCTGCGGCAGCCACTGTGCGATCAGCCAGGCCACCGGGAAGCTGGCAGCGGAACTGGTGACGGGCAGACCGACAAAATCGCGGCTGATCGTATTGTCACTTAGCCTCTTGATTGCCATCACATTGAAATAAGCCAGTCGGACAATGGCGCTCAGAATGTAGAGAAAAAAGAACGGAACATAGAACCAACGCCGGAGACCGCTCATATATACCAGAAGTGCCGGCACAAAGCCGAAGTTGATCACATCAGCCAGAGAATCCAGCTCAATACCGAACATAGTCTCATCATGAGACCTTTTTTGCTTGCGCGCGACCGGCCCGTCAAACATATCGAAAATGCCGGCCAGAATCAGGCAGACCATGGCGGCATCAACAAAACCGCGAAAAGCAAACCAGACCCCCATGAAATTGCTGGCCACGGCGGCAAAGGTAATCGGCAGAGCGATATTCTTATAGCCCAAAGGTCGGATATGCTTAGTCATAAACAGACTATACAATATCTCAGCTTTTTTCGCTATGATATCTTTTGCAAAGTTTGACATTAGTTGAGGCCGGGGGCTAAAATGATTTGCGTGTCCTCATGGCTTTCCGTGCAGGAACTTAAGTGCAAAGTGACCTACACTTAGCTTTGTTTTAATTCACGGATTAGCAATAGTTACCGGCATCACACTTGTGGAGAGTTGGTCGAGTGGCTGAAGGCACCGGTCTTGAAAACCGGGGAAGGCGTACGTCTTCCGAGGGTTCAAATCCCTCACTCTCCGCCACAATTTGTCCGAAAACGTCCTAATTACAGGGGTTTTCGGACATTTTTATTTAAAAATTTTTGTGCCGCGCGGAGCTTTTTATAGATTTTAAAGATATGTGAAGTTTCCTGTTTGGCAAGAGAAGAAAAGCATCAGATCAGATCTTCAAACAGCCGGCATTTTTTGAGGTACGGTATTCCTCAGTCTCTTTTTATCATCGTACATTTTATGGTCTGCTCTGACGATAGCCGCATTAATATCCTTATCTAAAGAAGAATCATACTTAACGACTCCGAAAGATACGGAATAATCATATTCTCTCTCTTCAGCGATTAAGGCCACATCCTTTTTGACCTGTTCTATAATCCGGTCAATTTCATCTCTATTAGCGTTACTAACTATAACCGAAAATTCATCTCCGCCGATCCGATAAGTATCGCCGATTTTGGCAAAGTTTTTGTGCAAAACTTTATAGGTATCGATAATCGCCAAGTCGCCATGAGAATGGCCGAAATAATCATTGATATATTTGAGTCTGTCGGTATCTGCCTGTATGATAGCAAAGCCTTTGGGGTCGGCAATATTCTTCAAATCTCTGACATATCTGGCACGATTGTACCCTCCGGTAAGCACATCTGTATAGGCGATCTTTTCAAAGTATTCCTTTTCTTCTTTAATTTTTCTTCTTTTACTATAGTCCCTATGCTGATTGAATAATGCTATGATAATATAAATGGTCGCTCCAACCAGCATAAAATGAGATGCCCCTTTTTGTTTATTTAAATAGAAATGTATGATCTCTGCCGTTCCAAAGAACATATAAATAAAAATCGCTTTAACTTCGTTCGATGCTCTTTTATCCTTATAATAAAATGCTTCTATGAGAAAAACGGCCATATAATAAATGCAGAAGATTGCAATCAACACTGCCGATGTCGTGATTGTATCCCGAAGACTCAATATGTCGAGATACTCAAGAACCATACAGATAGCCGCGTTTACAATGAGTAATAGTGTGAAAAAATCGGCAAGAAATCTCTTTTTCTCCATTGAGAGGGATTCTCGCAAATACAAGCCAAAAGAGATAGGGCTGAGTAATGTTGAGATGAATGTAATTCTTGTAACATAATATGTGTTGTTCGTTAAAAACTGAAGTATGCCCGAATCGCCTAAAAACCAGCTGCCCATGAGTAAGGCGGTGATGCCCAAAAAAAGAAGACCCCTACGCCTTTCTTTATAGATTCTGGCCAGGAAACAGTTGATAATCAGTATAAACCCCAAAACAATAATGGCTAAGGATAAAACATTCCAGAGACCTTTTACGGAAAATATATGAGCCAATAAGCCTGTTCCGGAAGTAATAAATATCTCGGAAGCATAACCTTTTGACGAAGGCAAATTAGAAAAAAGAGTAAGCTCGATTATCTTGCCTTTGTGTTCGGGATTAATATCTATAGCAGCCCAAAAACTGGCAAAATCTTTGCCCAAAAATTTATCGCTATCATGTCCTACCGTGTAAACTGTTTCTCCGTCAATCTTTGCTATGACGGACTGCATATAGGATTTAAAAACTAATTTTGCACCGTTCGGCAAGTGATCAGGGATCGTGTTTCTTATTACCAAGGGCTCTGACTTGTCCACATCAAAATAATAAGGCAACTGGAACTTTTCCTGATATCCGTTATTTTGCCATGTCCAATCGTCTGAAAAAGAAATAACATCTTTATCTACCAGAGATATATCAGGCATATCTAAAGCATTTGTGAAGAAAAATATTGAAAAAAACATCATAATGGCCAAAATCAAAAAACCGGCATCATTAATTTTTCTCAAACGACTCAAGCTGTATATCCCCTCTATCAGATAATGATGATTGTAATTTAAAATTATTCTTAGCAGTCAAAATTAAGTATATGAAAAATATAAATTTTAGCGCAGGCCAAGAAATTCCTGTGAATTGTACCATAAATTAATATTATTAATCAATGAGATTTTACCGTCTGTTGATCTGTATGAATGGTGCTCGCTTAGGCAATGGCAAGGCGCAGCCTGAATATGATATATTAATCAATATGTTTCGAAGGCGTATATAGTCAGTCCGGAGCAATGTATAGGGGGAAACTGTAAATGATGATTCAGGCGCTAATATTCATAGGTGTTGTAGTATTGGTCAGCGTGCTGCTAAGCGAAGTATCGGATAAATCCGGTATTCCTATGCTATTTATCTTTATAGTTTTCGGTATGGCGATTGGCAGTTCGGGCTTGATGAGTGATTTTGACAATTTCGAACTGGCGAATATAGTTTGTTCCATCGCCTTGATCTTCATCATGTTTTACGGAGGTTTCGGCACCAGTTGGCGGGCAGCGAAGCCGGTAGCCGGCAAGGCACTTATTCTGGCCTCTTTTGGTGTCTTTTTGACTGCGGCTGTCACGGGTATATTTGTTCACTATGTATTGGGCTTCCCTCTGATTGAATCCTTGCTTTTAGGCAGCGTAATAGGTTCTACGGATGCCGCTTCCGTTTTTTCTATTCTCAGGCGACGCAAACTCTCCTTGAAAGAGAATACGGACTCGTTGTTGGAGATGGAATCAGGTTCCAACGACCCTTTCTCCTATATTTTAACTATTGTCTGCCTGGCTTTGATCCGGGGCGGCATCAAGCCCGGAGAGGCGCTGTTGATGCTTTTCCTGCAGGTTGCCGTCGGTGTTGCCGTGGGCGGACTGATCTCCTACGCCCTGGTCATTCTCCTGCGCCGCAATATTTTCTTTAAGGGCGGCGGCAATGAGGTTTTTACAATCGCCATTGCCTTGCTCGGTTATGCTCTGGCTGAATTGCTCAGCGGCAATGGTTATTTGAGTGTCTATATTATCGGTATCGTATTAGGCAATCAGGAATTCCAGTCCAAAAGAGATCTTGTAGCCTTTTTTGACGGTATCAATATGATGGCTCAGATCCTGATCTTCTTCGTCTTAGGATTGTTGTCGGACTTGCACAGCATTGTCGAGGTTTTCCCGGCTGCTTTGCTGGTCATGCTGTTTATGACCATGGTCTCCAGGCCGGTCAGTGTTTTCGGTCTGATGCTTCCGATGCGGAGCTCCTCACTGCCTCAGAAGCTGGTAATATCCTGGGCCGGAATCAGGGGAGCCGCCAGTATCGTGTTCGCCATTGTGGCTGTCAGCGCAGTTGAATTGCAATATGATCTATTTCATATTGTTTTTACGGTGGTACTGCTGTCGCTGGCTATCCAGGGTGGCCTGATGCCTATGGTAGCGATCAAAACAAGGATGTACGATCCTGAGGGCGATATCCTGAAAACCTTTACTGATTATGAAGAAGCGCGAAATGTACATTTCGTAATTACTGATATCTATCCCGATCACCCTTGGATTAAGCAGAGGCTTCAGGATATTTTTCTACCCAGAGATATTAGGGTCGTCATTGTTGAGCGGGGAAAGAAGCAATTTCTGCCCAGCGGTAAGACCGTGATTGAGGAGGGTGACCGCCTGGTCTTAAGTGCTCTGCATTATGACGATGAGAGCGAGCATATCACTCTCAGTGAGCAAACCGTGGAAGTCGGTGATCGTTTTGAGGGTCGCCTGATCAGAGACCTCAAATTGCATGCTCAAGAAAGAATTATCCTGCTGAAGCGAGAGGACGAAGTAATTATACCTACCGGAGATGTCCGGATCCTGCGCGATGATCTGGTCGTAACCAGCTGGTTGACGGAATAATATCTTTCGTTGGGTCCGATAATACGGGTCACTGATTGAGATTGGCCGTAACCGGCCGGCAGCACGAATAACAGTCATTTGAATTACCGCCGAACATGATATTTATGCCGGGATATCCTCCCGGCTTTTTAGTATACGACTAATTATTTCCTTTCTATCCGTTATTGCCCAGTAGTCCGCAGCCGGGACTGAAAATCAACATTTAATTCGTGTATTGCAGCGGCTACCATACTCAACAATAAAAACCGTAAATCTGCCAATTATAAGACAAAATGACAATTTAATTCTGCAAATTAAACAATTATCATTGTCTATTGCACAGGTTATAATCGATGAGAGTGCGTGTAAATATTATATTGTCGTATTTATTATCAAAATTTATTGCCGATAGATATGAAAGGAGGTTTGAATATGGATTATAAAGAAATCCTTCAGGACTATGCAGATTCTCCCAGCAATTTGCTCGAAGCTTTCCACGCAATCCAGGATGAATGTTCTTATTTGCCGGAAGAAGCGATAATTGCAGCAGCAGATTGTTTTGGTGTACCTGCAGCAGAAGCCTTTGGTGTGGCAACTTTTTACTCCATGTTTTCTATCAGGAAACGTGGCAAGAATGTGATTCGGATCTGTGAGAGTGCCCCCTGCCACATTGATGGGGCTGCTGATGTAGTTGCAGCGTTGGAGAAAGAACTCGGAATTAAGATGGGCGAAAGCACTCCGGACGGAAACTTTGCTCTGGAGTTTGCCCAATGTGTTGGCCAATGCCAGGCTACCCCGGTGCTGACTATCAACAGGAAACCCTATCTGAACGTAACGCCCACTTCTGTTCCCGCTATTTTAGCTGAATACAGATAAGCATACTGTGTTGGTGCCTTGAGGCTATCAGACAGTAATTGAAAGGAGCAATTATGGCTGTAGAAATGCGGATTGCATTACGCAACTATGGAAAAATCGATCCCAATCAGATCGAAGATTATATTTCCCGGGGCGGTTATGAAGCACTGAAAAAAGCTTTGACCATGGACAGGGCGGAACTGATCGACCAGGTGAAAAAATCAAATCTCAGGGGAAGAGGAGGCGCTTCCTTTAACTGCGGGCAGAAATGGTCTTTTGCCTATAATGTCGAAGCCGATCAAAAGTATGTTATCTGCAATGCTGATGAGGGTGAACCGGGAACCTATAAGGATAGGCTGATCATGAAAAATGATCCTCACACATTGATTGAGGGCATGGCCATTGCGGCCTATGCCGTAGGCGCTACCGAAGGTATTATCTATCTTCGAGGCGAATATCCTCAGTTGACGGGACTGCTGCGACAGGCAGTTGACCAGGCCGAAACCAAAGAATTGCTGGGCAACTTCAAGCTGTCTGTACATGTCGGAGCGGGCGCTTATGTCTGTGGTGAAGAAACTGCTTTGATCGAATCTCTGGAGGGCAAGAGAGGAGAGCCGCGTTTTAAGCCGCCTTATCCGCCGGTCTCCGGATTTTGGGGCAAGCCCACTATCGTAAACAATGTAGAAACGCTGGCTGTTATTCCCGAGATTGTTCTCAAGGGAGCGGACTGGTTCAGCTCAATAGGTGATCCGGAATTCCCCGGTACCAAGATCCTGACCTTGTCCGGTGATGTCAAGAACCGCGATTTCTTTGAAGTGCCAACCAATGTCACACTGAGAGAAGTAGTTTTTGAACTGGGCGGCGGAATGCGCGGAGACAAAAAGCTCAAGGCAATCCAGGTGGGCGGCACTTCCGGCACCTTTATTCCTGAAAGTCAACTGGATACCACAATTGGCTGCACCAAGATGTCAGTGATTGGCGCCACACTCGGTTCCGGTGCCGTCTTTGTCTTGGACGAGAGCAGAGATCTGGTAGATGTCAATCTCCAGATAACCAAATTCTTCGAGCATGAGTCCTGTGGCAAATGCACACCCTGCCGCGAGGGCACTATGCGGATGCGTGAGCTGGTAGAAAAAGTTAACTCCGGGCAGGGCGAGGCCTCCGACTTGGATCTTATCACCAAGTTAGCGCGCGTGATGTCCACCGCTTCCCTCTGCGGCTTGGGACAGACTGCCACGGCGCCTGTCACAAGTACATTAAGGCATTTCTCTGCGGAATATGCTGCTAAGCTGAAAGAATAGAGCGAAAGGAGCCAAAAGCATGATTAATCTTACAATTGATGGTATTAAAACGACCGTTCCTGAGGGCTCAACAATACTCGAAGCAGCAGCAGGTATTGGTATCGATATACCGACCCTTTGTTATCATCCGGATCAGACAGTGACGGCGAACTGCCGCATCTGTGTCTGTGAAGTCGAAGGCAATCATCTGTTGCAGCCGGCCTGTTCGCAACCGGTATCTGAGGGGATGAATGTCAAGACCAGAAGCCCTCGGGTTATTGAGGCCAGAAGAACCATTCTGGAGCTGATCTTGTCGCATCATCCGCAGGACTGTCTAACATGCATCCGCAACAAAAACTGCGAACTACAAGATCTGGCGGAGGAATATCTGATCCGCGATCTTCCTTTTGAGGCCAAAACCCGTGGTTTGGAAAAGGACACTTCCACTCCCTCGCTGTTCCGGGATAATGACAAATGTATTCTCTGCCGCCGTTGCATTGAGGCCTGTAATGTCATACAGACAGTCGGCGCGCTGGGAATAGAAAAGCGCGGCCATGAATCAATGGTCATACCCACGCTCGGCGGCACACTTGCAGATAGCCCTTGCGTGATGTGCGGACAATGTGTGCACGCCTGTCCGGTCGGCGCTATTGGCGAAGTTGAGAATATCGATAAGCTGTTGGCGGCGATTGCAGACCCTGACAAAATTGTGGTCACGCAGATCGCACCGGCCGTCAGACTGGCTCTGGGTGAAGAAATCGGTATGGAGACAGGCGCCCTGGATATGGAAGTATTCGTCGCCGGCCTGCGACAGGTTGGTTTCGACTATGTGCTCCATACTAATTTTACTGCTGACCTGACGATTATGGAAGAGGGCAGTGAATTGCTGCAGCGCCTGGCTGAAGGCGGTACTCTGCCCATGTTTACATCCTGCAGCCCGGGATGGGTCGTGTTCTGCGAGACTTTTTTCCCTGATCTGCTGGATCATCTCTCCAGTTGCAAATCGCCGCAGCAAATGTTTGGCGCCTTAGTCAAGACCTACTGGGCAGAAAAGATGGAGATTGATCCGTCCAGGATAGTCTCTGTCTCTATCATGCCCTGTATCGCTAAGAAGTTTGAAGCTCAGAGGCCGGAAATGAATGCCAGCGGCTATCGGGATGTCGATATCGTCCTGACCACCAGAGAGGTCGGCAAACTTTTACGCATGACCGGTCTGGACTTCGGACAGCTGGCCCCTGCCAAATTTGATTCCTGGATGGGTTCCTACACCGGCGCCGGCGTCATCTTCGGCGCTACCGGCGGAGTAATGGAAGCTGCCTTGCGTACGGTATATGAAATTGTGACCAAGCGGGAGCTGGAGAACCTGAACTTCGAATTTGCCCGCGGCTTTGACGGCATCAAGCATGCCGAAATAGATCTCGACGGCACAGTTGTCAAAGTAGCGATCGCTCACAGCCTGGCTCATGCCAGAACACTGATGGAGCAGGTGAGGGCGGGCGAATGCCCCTATCATTTCATCGAAGTCATGGCTTGTCCCGGCGGCTGTATCGGCGGCGGCGGTCAGCCATATACCAAGGCCAATGCCAAGCGTATTGAGCGCATTAAAGCTATCTATCTTGAGGATGAAAAGATGGCGCTGCGGAAATCGCATGACAATCCGGAGGTCAAAATCCTTTACGAGGAATTCCTGCATGAGCCATTGGGCCATAAATCCCATGAGCTGCTGCACACACACTATAAAGCTAAGCCTAAAAAGGCTCTTTAATGCCGTTGCCTTTGACAATAAGGCAACTCTCTTTTGCCAACAAGACAACAAGCGGGCAAAACCAAAGGGCGGACTACAGATCCGCCCTTTGAGTTGTTTCAATGAACTAACTAATGACTAATAATTACCGGCCACAAAATCCCAATTGACCAGATCCCAGAACTTCTCCACATATTTGGCGCGGGCATTCCTGTAGTCAATATAGTAGGCATGCTCCCAGACATCGCAGGTCAACAGTGGCGTCTGTCCCTTGGTGATCGGGGTCTCCGCATTACCGGTGCTGACGATCTCCAGACCGCCATCCTGATTCTTGACCAGCCAAGCCCAGCCGGAACCGAAAGTGCCGATAGCCTTGGCAGAGAACAGTTTCTTGAATTCGTCAAACGAGCCGAAAGTCTTATCGATCGCCTCAGCCAACTTACCCGTAGGTTTGCCGCCACCTGCCGGCGACAGACAGTTCCAGTAGAAAGTGTGATTGTAGACCTGAGCCGCATTATTAAAGATGCCGCCGCCGGACTTCTTAATAATATCCTCCAGATCCATATCTTCAAACTCAGTTCCTACTATAAGATTATTCAGATTTGTGACATAAGTCTGATGATGTTTACCATAATGGTATTCGATAGTCTCCTTGGAAATCACCGGTTCCAGTGCGTTCTCGCTAAAAGGAAGCTTAGGCAATTTATGTTCCATATTTGTACCTCCAGATCTTAAAATCCTATCTACCATATTTTACTATGCCGCTCCATTCAGAACAAATAATCGTCATTCCCGTAACATAGACCGCTTTTTTGCCGAAGGCACTATAAAATAGGCGCTCTTTCTCTTAAATCGGGAAACCGGGACGGTTATCAGCGGTCGTAAACCAAACGGTTAAGCAATTCCCCAAACGGATTTTACAATGACTTGCGAATGGGGATAACTATAATTCTGAGGATATTATAGAAGAGCCTTTTTCCAAAGCTTAGTTCAATAGAAACAAATTCAGCGCCTAAAGTTACTGTCCCGTCCGGGGCGATATGGCGGCTTTTCCGCATTAAGTCAAGAGACGAAGTCCTTAGTTGCGCATTAAGTTCCGGAGAATTAATAACAAGCATTAATCCTGTATCCAAATATGTGCTCCTGATATCCCAGTTATAGGAGCCGACAATACTGATCGAGTCATCGACAAGGCCGGTTTTTCGGTGCAAAGACTGGCCGTATAGCGCTTCGAATATATCTGAGCCGGTTCTTTGAATATTTTCCTTTTGGTTTAAATAGTCCGCGCAGCCAAAAGGATTGGCACCGCCTTCTACAGCATTTATAATTATCTGCAATTTTTTGCCATCTTCATTCAACAGGCCAAGTTTCTCATACATATTATTGTCGCAGATAATATATGGGGTTTCGATTATAATGGACTCCCCCTGCTGTATTATCCGATACATTTTTTTCAATAGCTCAGGCTTTTTCCTTTCAGGTTCTATGGGATTAGCGAGCAAGGTGATTCCCTTGGTTTCCAGCGTTTCTGTTTCCCAATCAATTTTCTGAGCCGGCTCTGCATATTTATCTTTTATTTGCCGATACCGTTTAACCATATCTGCCTGAATATCCGAAACCTGACTTATATCCGCGGCAAAGAGTTCTTCATTGCATGGCAGTTTCCAGATCCGGTCAAAATAGTCCTTGAGCTGCGCCATTGATTGCCCGTTGGCTTGCGAGTAAACCAAAATATCCCGATCGATATTATATTTGTCCACATAAGAGCCAAGGAACATATCATTGGTATTTCTTCCGCCCAGGATATAGATATTGTGATCCACAATCAGATATTTGTCGTGCATTCGATAATTAGCTTTCCGTAGCTTCAAGATATTTATTGGATTGTATAGCTTTGCCTGTACATTGGGATGCGCAATTAAGGCGGAAAAATATTGACTTCCCGATAATTCCAAAGTTCCGAGAATGCCATCAATCAGGATCTTTACTGTCACACCACGCTCCGCCGCGTCGAACAATGCCGACATTACATCTAGCCCGCTGTGATCATTTCTGAGGGAAAATGTCACCAGGACCAGTTCCTCTTGCGCCAGATCTATCATGCGCAAACGCCATTCAAGAGCTTGCTCATTATCGTCAATACACAAAACCCTTTCCTGGCAATCAGCGATCGGCTCTGCAAGTACTGCCGCATGGACTTGCTGATAATACAAACTGGGGGCCAGAATACTGCTGAGCAAAAACAGCAAAAGGAATCCCCATCCGGCAATGACATATTTGGGCGAATGCTTCTTCACAACAATTATGTTCTCCTTTGCCAATTTCTTATCCCCATACAACCTGCGCGGTCTGCTTCTGATAACCTACAAAGTATAACCTATTTGTTCGATCTCAAGGATTTCAGAAACCCAAGTGTCCAGTTTAAAGGGTTTTTGAAAACAGCTTGTGTCCAATCTATTGGGTACAGTTTAAAATTGTTAAACAAAAATGTCCGAAAACGCCTGCAAATAGGACGTTCTCGGACATTGGTGGAGAAAGAGGGATTCGAACCCTCGCTGGAGTTGCCCCCACTAACGGTTTAGCAAACCGTCCCCTTCGGCCTCTTGGGTATTTCTCCGCAGTTATGTCTATATTATTCCTTTGGCCAGCAAGGGCTGGCTTGCTTATTCTATCTGCCCTTAGGCCCTTTGTCAAAGATGATTTCCGGGACATTTAGCGGGCAGCGAACTGCCGGGTATCCGGATTCTTTAGCTGTCGGATTCTAATCCGTCCTGCGTGAAGAATTTTAATACTGTGTCCAGAGCTTCAGGCCATATGCTGAAGCCATCCCGCTCTTCCAGATAGCTGGTTGCCCTCTGGTTCAGGCCGCCGGGTGTCATTTCCCGCCAGAGTCCGAGCACTTCATCAATCCCGGCTCGCCTTGCCATATCTACCAGGGCGTCAAAGAAAGCCAGCGTATAGTCGGCGGCCTTTGTCAGGCCCAAATCATGTTCGGAACTCCAGCTGATCGTTTCTGAGAGCAAACGCAGGAAAGGGCTAACCAGAGCCGTTACTGTAATCAGAACATCAAGCTGGTATTCATTCTCAACAATCACCAGTTTGCCGAGCTCGCCGAAAATATCCGCTACACTTGGATGATCAGGATAGAGCAGGATCGGACCCTTGCCATATTGAATGAAAGGCAGGGGAATCACCTTATTGACCGGCAGCCAGTCCGGCAGCATGGCCTTGGTGTTTTCCAGCGATATGGGAGAGATAAGGCTGATTAGATGATGATCAGATCTGAATTTCAGATCCGCCAACACTTTTGGCGCAATCTGCGGTGTGACTGCCAACACGATCCAGTCAGCCAGATCCAGTACTTCCTGATTGCTGTCCATTACTTGCACATAATCCGCTTCCTGCGCCAGTTGCCGTACATTCTCCCGGCCGCGCGGCGACAGATAGATCCGCATTGCACGCGTTCCGAATTTAAACAGGCTACGTACAATCGCCGAAGCCATCGTACCGACGCCGATAAAACCGATTTTCAATACACCATTCTTTTCCATGCCACTAAGATAACATGGATTTCCCGCTGCGGCAAAGAAGTAATAATTTGTGCCTTTAAGACTCCGCCGCGGAGCAGGTCTTTTGCAGCCGCGCTTTATATCCGTTTTATGAACTTTTCGCAAAAGGCTTGACAGGCTTGTTGATTTCGGTTAAATTCGTTGGCAGTTATTATAACTGCCAACGTGGATATAGGAATTAGATTGGTACAGGGGAAGAGAAATGAAGCTGCAAGAAGATCATATATTCTCAATCAGAGGGAGAGTCCTGAGGGATTTTATTTTGCCGCGCTGGAGTGAATTGCCGTCGGAAGAAATGCTGCGGCAGCCGATGCTGGACTATATCGGGCAGGCTTTAGTTCCTCTCTTCCCTGAGAGAGCGATTATCACCGGCACTATGGTTCAAAACTATATCAAGTGGGGTTTGGCACCGAGACCTGTCAACAGAAAATACGGGCGGATTCATTTCGCCTACTTCATAGTGCTGAGTATTTTTAAAGAGATTATCCCGATCCAGATTGTCCATACGGGCATCAATCTGCAGACCAGATTAATGAGTATCGAACAGGCCTATGACAGTTTTTGCGCGCAGATTGAGGATTCTTTAAGACGTGTGACCTCGTTCTTGCCTGAACCTCTGCCGGAGGACAAATTGTTGATATTCGATGGTTTAAAAGTACCATTGCGCAAGTTGAATCTGGCTTTTGTCTGCGAATCACTGGCCTTTAAGCTGGTGGCGGAGATGTTTATCGCTGAACAGGGAATTATGGGCACTTTACAAGCTAATGAAGCCATTTCCTCTGTGACAGAATAGATTACTTATTGCAGAAAGTGAGTTTAAAATGAGAATAGTTAAAGGATTGCCCCAACTTGAATTTGCAACACCTTTTACCAATTTGCGCGAGATGCTCGATGTTTCTATTCAGAAGTATCCGGGTGTCCCGGCCTATATCTTTCATGAAAAGGAAGCCGATGGGGAAAAGACTGTTACCAAAGATTACGAACATTTGAGAGACGACATCAATTCCTTTGCCGCTGCTATGCTCAGCGCAGGCAAGATCAAATTGGATCAACAGCCCAAAGAGCATATTGCTGTCATCGGCGCCAATTCTTATCCTTGGGTAGTAGTACATAATGCGACCTTGTTTGGCCTGGGGATTGGTGTTCCTCTGGACAAACAGCTGGCGGATCATGAGGTCAGCAGATTGTGCCGGAGAGGCAAGGTCACGGTCTTTGCTTTCGATTATGCCCAGCGCGATACCGCATATCTGGTTGCAAAAGAAAATCCGCAAATCTACACCTATATTCTGCTGGACAGACCGGATAAATTTGATGAAGTATCTGACAGAATCGACCATTTACGGAGCTTTGATTATCTGCTTGCCTCCGGCCGCCATCTGACAGAGAAAAAGCAGGAATTCAGATCACTGCCGATTGATAATCAAGCTATGACAGCTATCTATTTCACTTCCGGCACCACAGCCCTGTCCAAGGGTGTTATGCTCAGTCAGCATAATCTGGTCAGCAATGTTAAACAAGGGGTCCGAACCATTCCTTTGCAAGTCGGCTGGCGCGCCTTGTCAGTTTTGCCCCTGCATCATACTTTTGAAAATACAGTTGGCATGTATTGCTTTTGGGCCACAGGCATCAGCATCTGCATTAATGAGAATCTGCGGACACTGGCCCGGAATCTCAAAGGCTGGAATATTAATATTATCTTGACAGTTCCTCTGATGGTCAGCACCTTGTACCGGCAGATTATGAAGAATATTGAAAACCAGGGCAAGGCAGGGAAGCTCCGCCTGGGGCTGAAACTAACAAGTTTTCTGGGCAAGCTGGGTATCGATATCCGGCGCAAAGTCTTTAAAGACATCCATGCTGCCTTAGGCGGAGAATTGTCCATGGTTGTCAGTGGGGCTGCTGCCCTGGCGGCGGAACATCAGAAGTTCTTTGAGGATATTGGCATTGTCTGCCTCTCCGGTTACGGCCTGACGGAAACTTCACCCATTCTATCAGCCTGTACGCCGACAATGAATGTAATGGGCAGTGTCGGGCGTCCGATGTGTGATGTTACTTTGGCGATCGACTCTGACGGACCCGCCGATAGCAAAGAAACAGCCGGTGAGATTTTGGCCCGAGGGGATAATGTCATGCTCGGCTACTATGAGAATGAGGAAGCTACCGGAGAGGTCATGACGGAAGACGGCTGGTTCAGAACCGGAGATGTCGGCTATTTCGATCATAATGACTGTCTGCATATCACCGGCAGAGCCAAGTCGATGATCGTGCTGGCCAACGGTAAAAATGTCTTTCCGGAAGAGCTGGAAATGTTCTTTTCAGAGCTGCCCGGTGTGAAAAATATTATGATCTGGGGCGAACCGACCGAGCGCGGAGCGATTGATCTGGCTGCCCGTTTCCAGGTCGATCCGGAAGCTTTGCCGGAAGGCATCGGTACAGATGATTCCGCCATCAGCAACTGGCTCGCACTTGAAATTCATCGAATAAATCAACATATGACCGAGTATAAAAAAGTCAAATACTTTATCTGGGATGAAAGCGATCCTGTACTCACGACTACTTTGAAGATCAAGCGCAATGATGAACTTAGGCGTATCCATCAGGAGCTGCAGCGACAGAATGTATTATTGAGAGAGGTGAGCGGAAAACGCATCAGCCTAAGTTAGACAGATAAGCTTGATTCTGGTTCAGACAATAAAAACCCTCCGCCGATTATGAGCGGAGGGTTTTTAACAGTTTGCTTTGTCTGAGTCAGAATGTATCCACAAAATATTTGTATTTTGCGAAGGAGGGGTAATTACTCACCGCCACCCATATAAGCTTTAATAACTTTATCATCCTTCTTCAGATTTTCGCCGGTGTTTTCGAGCACGATTTCACCGGTATCGAGAACATAACCGTAATCCGCCAGGCCCAGAGCCATTTTAGAGTTCTGTTCGACCAGCAGAATCGGGATGCCCTCATTATTAAGAACGCGGATAATATCGGCTACCTCTGCCACAAGCAACGGCGCCAGGCCCATCGACGGTTCATCCATCATCAGGAGCTTGGGCTGTGCCATCAGGCCGCGGCCGACTGCCAGCATCTGCTGTTCACCGCCGGAAAGAGTACCGCCCAGCTGTTTATAGCGCTCGCCGAGACGCGGGAAACGGTCAAAGACATCAGCGATCAGAGATTTGCGTTTCCTGTCATCCTTGAGTGTGAAAGCACCCAGCTCCAGGTTCTCGGTCACTGTCAGGTCTCTGAAGATACGGCGACCTTCCGGGATATGGATCAGCCCGCGCTCAACAACACTATGTGCAGGCAACTTGGTAATATCCTCACCGAAGAAAGTGATCTTACCGGTCCGACAAGGCTCTATATTGGAGATCGTTTTTAGTGTAGTCGATTTGCCGGCACCATTACTGCCGAGCAGAGTGACGATCTGCTTGTCACATACATGGAAACTGATGTTGTGCAAGGCGCGAATATTGCCGTAGTATGTGTCAACATTTTCTACCTTAAGTACGACTTCATTTGATTCGCTCATTAGACTGCCTCCTCTTCATCTTCTTTTCCGAGGTATGCTTCAATAACCAACGGATTGGCCTGTACCTCTGCCGGCGTTCCCTCGGCAATCTTAGTGCCGAAGTTGATAACGACAATTCGTTCCGCAACTTCCATGACCAGACTCATATCGTGCTCGATCAGGAAGACCGTGATTCCCAGCTCGTCGCGGAAACGACGGATGAGACGAATCAGATCGTTCTTTTCTTCCCGGTTCAGTCCGGCTGCCGGCTCGTCCAGCAGCAGCAATTTCGGCTGACTGGCGAGGGCGCGTGCCCACTCAACCCGGCGCTGGTTACCATAGGATAGATTCTTGGCAATTTCATCTTTCAGGTCCAGAATGCCGATGAAATCCATGGCTTCTTCAGCAATTTTTCTTAACCTCGCCTCCTCTTTGCGCTCGGAGGGAGTACGGAGCATCGCACTGCCGACGAATTTTTTGCCTAGTCTGTGGCAGCCGCTCAAGACATTATCCATAACCGTCAGATTTTTGAATAGACGGACGTTCTGGAATGTGCGGATGATCTTTCTGTATGTAATGAGATAGGGGCGCATATTCAGCAATGATTTGCCCTCAAAAAGGATTTCCCCTCTGGTCGCCTTGTAGAAACCTGTCAGACAGTTAAAGGCTGAAGTCTTACCGGCGCCGTTCGGTCCGATCAATGCCGTGATGGAGCCTTCCTCAATATCGAAAGTCAATGAATCAACAGCGACAATACCGCCGAAGATCATGGTTAAATCTGTAACTTCCATTAATGCCATTTGATATCTTCTCCTTTCGTTCTCACAGCTCTACCGGCGGCGACGCTTATCCGGCCACAATCCCTGCGGACGGAAGATCATCGCGATGATAAGAGCCACGCCGAAGATCAGCATTCTGTATTCACCGATATCACGGAAGATCTCCGGGAAAATCGTAAAGAAAGCTGCGCCGGCCATAACGCCAGGTACTTTACCCATGCCACCGAGAACTACGGAGAGTAGGATATTGGTGGATTGTTGGAACTGGAAGCTGTTGGGAGAAATGGCGGCCATCTCCATAGCATAGAAGGCGCCTGCCAAGGCTCCTAGTATCGTGCCCACAATGAAGGCCCACAGTTTGTAGTTAACGACATTGACACCCATAGCTTCAGCGGCATCCTGGTCCTCACGCACATAGGCCAGAGCGCGTCCGAAGCGGGAGTCTTTGATACGATTGGATATTACCACGAATATTACCACAAGGACGATAAACAGATAGTACCACATCCAGATCTTGGTCAGCCTAACGCCAAAAAGGTAGGGACGGGGGATACCGGAAATACCGGAAGCGGAACCCGTAAACTCCAGGTTGCGGGCGACAATTCTGACGATTTCACCGAAGCCCAGCGTAACAATGGCCAGATAGTCACTGCGCAAACGCAGTGTCGGTCCGCCGATGATAACGGCGGCAATAAAACCGGTCACAACAACCACGGGCAGTGTTAGCCAGAAGCTCCAGCCAAAGTTCTTGACCAGAATTGCCGAGGTATAGGCACCGACGGCAAATTTTGCCGCATAGCCGAGGTCAATCAGGCCGGTAAAGCCGACAATTATATTACAGCCGAGCGCCAGCAGCATATAGAACATAGCATTCCAGGCGATTTGCAGAATATAGTTGTTAGCCCAGAGCGGTACAGTCAGAACAAAAGCCGCCAGAACACCGAAGATTACAATCCTGACCGCGATCGGGTCCGTAAAGCTGTAGAAAGCATCAGCCATTTTGTCAATAACGCCCAGGAAACCGCTGCGATGCCCTGTTGTCGGGGTTGGCGCGCACGGATTGGTTGACTCATTGACAACGACTTCTTCAACATTCAAATCATTTGTTTTATTTTCCATGGCTACATCCTCTCTACTTCAGTCTTGCCCAAGAGGCCGGTCGGTTTGAAGATCAGCATCAGAATCAACAAGACAAAAGCAAAAACGTCTTTCCAGGAAGAACCAAATACTTGTGTACCGGCAGCCTCCAGCAATCCCAGGAGTATACCGCCGAGCATGGCGCCCGGAAGGGATCCGATACCGCCGATGACGGCCGCCGTAAAGGCTTTCATGCCCATGATATAGCCCATAAAATATTGGATATTGCCATAGTAGACACAGTGCATGACGCCAGCCACCGCTGCCAGAGCAGAACCGATGAAGAAGGTCAGGCCGATGATCTTATTGACATTGATGCCCATCAGACGACAGGTAGGCTTATCCAAGGAAATGGCGCGCATTGCCTTGCCCCAGATCGTAGTGGAAATGAACCAGGTCAATGCGATCATAAGAGATGCCGTAATGCCGAGCAGGACTAACTGGATCCATGTGATAGTAATATTACCGAAAGTAATGCCTGCAGTCGGATTGACCCCATGGATAAAGAACATGAATTCACCATTGGTGATTACCATCACGGTGTTGTAGAGAACCAGTGACATACCAATGGCTGTAATTAATAGCGACATGCGCGGTGCATCCAGCAAAGGCCGGTAGGCTATGCGCTGGATGAGGAAACCCAGTGCGCCGCATAAAAACATGGCTGCCAACATGGCCAGAATGATACTGAGCCAGCCGGTACCCAGAGCTCCGGCAAGTGCGCCGAAGACGGCGAAGCCGATGAAAGCACCGGTCATGTAGATATCACCATGAGCAAAGTTCAAAAGTTTAATAATACCGTAAACCATTGAATAGCCTAGAGAGATCAGGGCATAGAAAGAGCCCGTGATCAGACCATTCATAAGTTGCTGAATAATTACCTCACCTGTAGATAACATTCGATTATCACCACCTAATCATATGCATAAAAAAAAAGCGAATGGGCGCGAGTGCGCCCATTCATTAAGAATTACCATTAGGGCAGATCGATACGAACGAATTTGCCATCCTGGATCTGTACGATCATGAAGTTGGACTGTGCCAGCTCACGGTTATCTGCGAACTTGATCAAGCCGGACATGCCCTTGTACTCGATATTCTGCAGAGTATCGCGGACTGCCTCGAACTCAATTGTGCCGGCTTCTTCGATTGCGGCTTTCAGCAGATAGATTGTGTCGTAGCAGAGTGTGGAGTATCCGCCTGGAGGCATACCGTATTTCGCCTCGTACTTGGCGACATATTCTTCACCGCCTTCGGCCAGTTCGACATAGGGCGGGGAGGTGACATAGACACCTTCTCCTGCCGGGCCGCTGCCGGTGATCAGGTCGACGGAAGATGAGCCGTCACCGCAGACGATAAAGCCTTCATAGCCGCCCTGACGGAGCTGCTTGATGACGTTGGAGCCGTCTGCGTGGTAACCGCACCAGTAGACCAGTTCGGCACCGGCGTTGCGGATAGCTGTGACGATAGCTGATACGTCAGGTGCTTGCTTCTCCATAACCTGTACTGTGACAACCTCAAAGCCTTGGCCGGGTGCTTCGCGCTCAACGATATCAGAGAGATTCTTGGTATAGTCATCGCCCTGGTGGATCGTGGCGAGCTTTGTGACCTCAAGATGCTTGGCCAGGTCTAGCAGCGTCTGAGCGCCGTGAGTGCCCGGGCTGTTGATCATGAAGCTCTGGTTCAGATTCAGGTCGGTGATATTGGTCGAGTTTGCAGCGGAGATCAGCATGACCTTGTCAGCATCAAAGAACTGCTGCAAAGCCGGGATGGTTGCTCCGGAGCAATAGCCGCCGACGATAAAGTCGGGGTCGCCGGACAGGATCTTAGAAGCTGCCGTAGCTGCCTGAGCGGCGTCGCAAGCATCATCTTCCTGTGCCAGAACAAAAGTGTAACCACCCATGAAGCCGCCGGCCTCATTGATCTCATCGACAGCCATCTGATAAGAGTTGAGCATGTCTTTGCCGTAATAGGCTTCAGGGCCAGTTGTAGGCACCAGAACACCTAATTTGAGTTCACGACCTTCGGCTGCGGGCTCTTCGGGCTCATCGGGCTCGTCTGGCTCCTCAACATCCGGAGCGTCGGTTTCTTCTCCAGCCGGAGCCTCAGTTTTATCAGCTGCCGGAGCTTCGGTTTTGGCCGGTTCGTCTTTCTTTGCGCAACCCATAGCCAGGACACTGAAGGCCAGGATCAGGGCGAGCAATAGGAACCATTTTCTTTTCATTTTGCAATTTCCTCCTCTCATATATGCATTATTTTCCCAATGCACAATGAAATTATAATGACAGGGGAATACTCCTGTCGATAAAATATAGGGAATAATCATAATATAACTATATATAATCATCCCTAAAAACCTGGAACAAGTTTATCAGTATTAAGGCAAAAAAGCAAGCAGATTGTAACAGTTGGCTAAGATAAAGGCGGCCGGGCATCGGAGGCGATGCCGAAAAGGATTTGGTTTATGTTATTCTGTGTTTGACAGCCGGACAAACAGGCCGGCTCAAAAAACAGGACAGAGCATGATTTATTTTGATAACAGCGCCACTACACTGCTGAAGCCGCCCGAGGTGTCTGCAGCTGTCAAATACGGTATCGAATCTTTTGGCAATGCGGGCAGGTCGTTTCACGAGCCTATGCTGCTGGCGAACCGGGCGATTTACCGCACCCGCGAGCTGATAGCGCAACTGATCGGCCTGTCCGATCCGCTGGGGGTGGCATTCACTGCTTCCGCCACCGAAAGTCTTAATCTCGTTATCCAATCCCTGATTGAAGCCCAAGATCATGTGATAACCTCAGTGGCGGAGCACAATTCCGTCTTGCGTCCGCTCTATCTCAGAGACTGTCGTCTGAGCTTTATTGAATGCAATGAGATGGGAGAGTTGCTGACAGACTACCCCTGGTGGCTCTTAATCTACAGGGTGTTTCCTCGACGGAGATTGCAACCAGACTCTGGCAACAGTACCGGATAGCTACCAGAGCCGGCAGCCACTGCGCTCCCAGGCTGCACCAACATTTCGCCACGGTTGACCAGGGCATAGTTCGCTTTTCTTTTTCTTATTTCAATACTGAAGCGGAAATTGAACAGGGCATTGCCGCCCTTAAAGATATAGTAAAGGAGATATATTAAATATGGCATACATTATTACTTTCCGATCATGAAACGAAGACGCCCGCGCCAAACACGAAAAAGACATATTGCTGTGCTAATAATGTCTTAGATTTGATGTTATGGCCGGGATTTGTTTCCCGGCAGCTTATACAGGAGGCTCCTAACGATGAAGAAGAACATCCTGATCGCGGACGACAATCAGGAAATTACGCGCATACTGGCTGACTATGTCCGCCATGAAGGCTATATACCTCATATCGCCTCAGATGGCGAGATGGCACTTAAGATTTTTGCCGATCGGGAGATTGACTTAATATTGCTTGATGTCATGATGCCGAAAATGGACGGCTTTGAAGTCTGCCGTACCATCCGCAGGGAATCTTCCGTGCCCATCATCATGGTTACTGCCCGCGGGGATGATTTCGAGCGTATACTGGGACTCGATATCGGCGCTGATGACTATATTGTCAAGCCATTCTCCCCGGCGGAAGTTATGGCCAGAGTGAGAGCGATTTTGCGCCGGGTCGAGGGCCAGGGTGAACAGAAACGCCTGGAAATCTCTGATCTTGTGATCGAAGCGGATCAAAACCGGGCCTTTATCAACGGTCAGAAAATTAATCTGACCGTGAAAGAAGCGGAATTGCTCTTTCTTATGGCCTCCAACCCCTCCCGGGTTTATACCCGCGAGATACTGTTGGATCAGCTCTGGGGGTATGATTACTACGGCGATGCCAGGACAGTTGACTCACATATTAAACGGCTGCGGGCCAAGCTTGATGTCGGACATCCCGGCTGGGATATCTCTACGGTCAGAGGCCGCGGCTATCAGTTTGAGCTTTTAGATCAGGCGGACTAGGCAGACAGACATTATGCTAAAAGGATTTATTAACCGGAAATTACAGCGACAATGGGTATTTTATTTTGTACTTTTGCTGCTGGTTTTTGCCCTGCTGTCGACTCTGGTCTACACTCTGTTTTATCGCAAATATTTGCTTAAGACCTTGCAAGAGGAATGGCAAGCCAGAGGCCGCCGGATTGCGGCTACACTGTCGGAGCATAAGACTAGCTGGGAGACCCAGAGCATGCCGATGGAATCGCAAGGCCATGGCCAGGGACAAGGTGTCGGCAAAAACCAGAGCGATATCAGGCAGAGGCGCAACAATCTCGGCAAGTACAAGCTGTCCCGCAATTCCTATCTTAAAATGCTCAATGATGCCATCCAGGCCAATATCTGGGTGCTGGACCGGGACAGTGGCATTCTCTCGCTGGGTGAGGATAAAGCCTACTCTTTTACCGAACTGCCGGCGGACGCGGTCAGCAATTTGGATCTGAACCTGCAGGGACAGGAAACTGTGTCTACCGATTTTTCCGATTTCCTGGGCATTCCCGCCCTGACTTTGGGTTTTCCGATCATCGAAACTGAGAATACTATTCAGAAAGCTTTGCTGCTGCATGTGCCCCTCAATGAAATTCCTATACTTTATCGTTCATCTTTGCTGGGTTTTTCTGCGGCTTCTTTGATCGCCATTTCCTTGGTTTTGCTGATGGCGTTGATTTTATCCAGGCGCTTTATTGTGCCGATCAAGCGGATTCAGGATACCACCGCGCGCCTGGCGCTTGATGATTACAGCGCCAGAACCGGTTACAACAGACCGGACGAGCTGGGCGAACTGGCGCGGGAGATCGACATTCTTGCCTGCAGGCTGCAGACTGCTCGGGAAGAAAGAGAGCAGGAGGATAATCTGCGCAGGAGCTTTATCTCGGAAATATCTCATGAATTGAGAACACCGGTAGCTGTGATCCGAGGTTCCATCGAAGCCTTGTCTGACGGGATCGTCAGACCGGAAGAAATTCCGGACTATATCGATAATATTAAGAACGATATCAAAGCGCTGGATCGCCTGGTCAATGACCTGCTGGAGCTGTCTCGATTGGATCACAAGGAATTCTCACTGGATCTCAGTACGGTCAGATTGAGCGATATTGTGGCTGATGCGCTGAGGAGTATCCGTCATTTGGCAGCGGAAAAAGCGGTTGAACTGGTTTCCGAGTTGGATCATGATCTGGTTGTGGAGGCCGACTATGGCAGAATCCGTCAATTATGCCTGATATTACTCGACAATGCACTAAAATATTCTCCGTCCGGGAGCAAGATTGAGATTGTATTAGCCAAATCTCCGACAGCGGATGCTGTCTTGTCTGTCACTGATTACGGCGAGGGCATGTCAGAAGAAGTCAGACAAAATATTTTTGATCGCTTTTATACTGCAAAAAAGCAAAATCAGGATATTGGTCTGGGCTTGACGATTGCCGCGAGTATTGCCAAACGCCATGGTATGGCTATGGAAGTTGATTCCCGGCCCGGCCGGGGTTCGGTGTTCAAGTTGCTGATACCGAAATCTCTTCTAAAAAACACCTGAAAAACATATTAATTCCCTTTAAAGGACATGCAGCTCTTATATCCTGAAGTCAGATCAGATGGCGGTAAGCCATAAACCAGGAAAGGAGTTCAAAATGAAAAAGCATCTTTGCAAAATAATAATATCCGCGATGGTAGTTCTAATACTGACTTTGGTTTTGATTTTCCCCTCCACGGGCATATCGGCTCAGGAAGATACCAAGTCGGCAGCTGCCGAAATATCAGAAACAGCCGTGAAGGCCGGATCGGCCAAGCAACGACGGGGACGCGCCGTTGGATCAGACAACAGCAAGATCCCTCCCCGCTTCGGCAATAAGGAAGAGTTCAAGAAAGAGCTGCGCGGGCGAGGCTTGAGTGATGAACAAATTACCGGCAATCTGCGCCTGAGAGATGGGGAGCAAGATCAGCAAGGTAGCCGTCGCCGCCTAAGAGATCAAAGTGGCGATAACTGTGATTCCGCGAACTGTCCCTATGATGGCAATCCACCTGCTGATGGAGTCCCCGGTCGCAACAGAAATCAAGCTTCTGCAGATGACACTGCTCCGGCAAGAGGCAATCGTGGCAAAAATGCCCAAAACAAAGCCAATACACCCGGACGCAGCAATAAGAGCGACAGGAGAGCCAATTGCCCGCTGGGTCAGAATTAGCAAACGAACAGATAGCGCCTTCGTCATTCTTTAAGTTTGATTGGGAAAAAAGCCGGCTCCGGACGAGCCGGCCTTTTTATATCTGGTACTTAAATCGGCTGCTGAAGTGGTTATAAATTATTTGGCAGCTAATGTCAGCAGCAGTGTTTTAAAAGATAACATCTTAGGATGAGCTAACTCTTTCTTTAACGAAAAATTTACGCTATTTGACACATAATTGTTATCTCCGGAATTGACAAATCAGTTGAAAAGGACTTGCTAATAATACATAATGTGGATTAGCCTTCAATAAAACCGGAGATTGAGCACCGGAGATTGAATACCCTCTGCTCTCATCAGTCGGCAAAAAATCCGCAGTTTTAGCTTCTATTCTTCTGGTTTTTGTGGTTGAAGACCAGCTTGTATACTGGAGATATGCATGAAGATTAATTATGATCAACAACAGCCTGTACCGGCGAAAAGCAGGCCTGAAGCGAAAAAAGTAGATTTCCCGCAACGATCGGCAGCCGATGATGGCAACAATAAAATCAGATCTGCACAGCTGACGCAGGCACAGGCCGAAGCCCCCGCCTCTCGTCCCAACAAGAATCCCCAGCGTAAAAAATCTTCATTCGGAGATTCGCGCAGACTGTCAATGCGTGCTTTAGCGATTATCCTGGGTGTTTTAATTGTGCTGATCGCCGGCGCCGGTATCTATTACAAAAGCAGACTAAATCTGATGAAAGAGCCGGAGGAGATATTCCAAGGCGATCCAAGCTGGTCGCCGGATGAATTGGACGTAGAGACCGGTGAACCGGATCCGTCGGCAGAGGAAATAGAAGCTGCGCTGCAGTCTGAGATGGACGCTTTCCTCAAAGATTTCTCTGCTGAGGAGGTAGAGACAGACCCTGTCAACGGCACAGATGATGGCGAGGGCGACGCTGAGGCCACTGAAAAACAACTGCAAGTTTCCGGCAAGCCGATTGGCAGCAAAGCCGGGGTCAAAAATTATCTGGTAATTGGTGTCGATACCGCCGCCAATAATTTCCGCGGTCGATCTGACGCTATGATTGTTGTTTCCCTCAATACCAATACCAAGAAAGTGAACTTGCTATCTCTCTATAGAGGTACTGCAGTCGATATTCCCGGCCGCGGCATAGACAATCTTAATCATTCCTATGCCTACGGCGGGCCGAATCTGCTCAAAAAAACAATTGAGCATAATTTCCGTTTCAAAATTGACGGCTATGTCGTTTTTAACTTCAGAGCTTTTATGAAATGTATTAATACTTTGGGCGGCGTTAATATCAGCCTGACTGATGCCGAGGCCAAAATTGTCGGTTTGCCCGGGGCAGGCAGGTATAATCTCAACGGATCGCAAGCACTGTCTTATGCCCGAATCCGCCGTATAGACTCGGATAGCCAACGCGCAGCCCGCCAACGCCGGGTTATCAACGCGGTGTTGAACAAGCTGCGCGGCAGCAGCGCTTCTACGATCAATGCGTTCGTCAATGCCATTTTGCCCAATGTCGGCACCAATATCAGCCATGGCGAGATAACCCGTATTTTGTCTAAAGCGGGTACCTATCTCAGCTACGGGCGCAACGAATTATTGGCGCCCAGTTTGTCCAATAGACGCAAATACTATAATAAAAACGGACACGAGATGTGGTCATATTCCGTAGGACCGACTGTCAAGCAGATCAGTGATTTTCTTTTTAATTAGGCGCAATACAAGCAATGCTGATTTGTGACTCGGCTCGCAAGACCGGATACGACTACGATATTGCCATTATCGGCGCCGGCGTGGTGGGTACCGCGGTGGCGTATGAATTGTCTTTTTTTCAGCTGAGAACTGTTCTGATCGAACGCGAGAATGATGTGTCTATGGGCACGAGCAGGGCCAATTCCGCCATTATTCATGCCGGCTATGATCCTTTGCCCCACACACTGATGGCCAAGCTCAATGTCGCCGGCGCCGCCCGTATTCCCGAGCTGTGCTCCAGATTGGACGTACCTTATAAGAATTGCGGTTCTTTGGTTATCGGCTTTGATGAAAGTGACCGGGAGATATTGCATGATCTTTATCAACGGGGCCGGGATAACGGGGTACCGGGTCTGCGATTGTTGGACAGGGATCAGACTTTAAAGCTGGAACCGCAACTGGCGCCTGAGATCTGCGGTTCGCTCTGGGCGCCGTCGGCAGGAGTAATTGTCCCCTGGCAGCTCTGTCTGGCTTTGGCGGAGACTGCGGTCAAAGGCGGCTGTGAACTATTGCGCAGCACTGAATTGCATGCGGCTGAGAGCCTGCCCGGAGGCGGATTTGCTTTGCAGTTGCGCCCGACGGCGGAATTTTTCCCTGACTGTGCCGGGCAGAACCGGGAAATCAGGGTGCGGGCGGTGGTCAATGCCGCCGGTGTCTATGCTGATCTGGTGCACAATCTGATTGCTGCCGAGAGTTTTAAGATCAGGCCTTGCCGGGGCGAGTATTTTCTGCTTGACCGCGACACATCGGGCAAAGTAGAGAGAATTATTTTTCAGTGTCCGGATCATAGAGGCAAAGGTATTGTTGTTTCCCAGATGGTCACTGGCAATATTCTGGTGGGTCCCAATTCTCATTATCAGGATTCCCGCTCGGATACAGGAACGAGCAGAGAGGCGCTGGCTGAGGTGCAAGCCGGTGCCAGGCGGTCTCTTCCCGGTCTGCGGTTCGGGGACAATATCCGCAGCTTCGCAGGTATCAGAGCGAATAGCACGGTAGAGGACTTCATTATCGGTGAGGTCAAACCCGGCTGGATTGATGCCGCCGGTATCCGCTCTCCCGGGTTGTCATCAGCTCCGGCGATCGCAACGATGGTGGTTGAACTATTGCAAGAGACATTGCGGGAAGATTTTGAGCGCCGCGACTGGCAACCGGTCCGTAAACGGAACCGCCTGACTGAGCTTACGCCTTCGGAACGGCAAGAGCTGATTGCCGGAGAGCCTCTGTACGGGCGAATTATCTGCCGCTGCGAGACGGTCAGCGAGGGTGAAATTGTGGCGGCTTTGCATAGTCCTGTTCCGGCACTTTCTTTAGATGGTGTCAAACGGCGCACCGAGGCCGGTCTGGGTCGCTGTCAGAGCGGCTTTTGCGGTCCCAGGGTACTGGAAATCATCAGCCGTGAGTTAGGTATTCCGGCCACAGAGGTGATCCTGGACCGCCCAAACAGCAAGATTTTGTCGGACAGGATGGCCGGCACTCCGGAACCGGAGCTGACTGCAGCAGTGTCGGCAGAGGGCACTGTGGGAACGGAAAGCGGACTTGATGCGAAAGGCAATGATCACAGTAACAGAATGGATTGCATGACGCCTTCGTCAAAGACAGCTCGGATTGAATCCGGCCGGTTACTTGATGAGGCGGAATATGATCTTGTGGTAGTAGGCGGAGGTCCGGCCGGTCTGGCGGCGGCGCTGGCGGCCAGGCGGCGAGGACTGTCGCGCATTTTGCTGGTAGAAAGGGATACGGAGTTGGGCGGTATCCTCAACCAATGTGTTCACAATGGCTTTGGTTTGCATTTTTTCCGGGAGGAATTGACAGGACCCGAGTACGCCCAACGCTTTATTGAGCAATTGGCCGGCCGGGATATCGAGCTGGCTCTTGATACTATGGTGCTGGATATCGGCGCGGATCGCACAGTGCAAATGATCAGCCGTGATCATGGTTGGCGGCGGGTTGCGGGCCGGAGCATTGTTTTGGCTATGGGCTGCCGGGAGCGCACCCGCGGGCCGATCGGAATTGCCGGTACAAGGCCGGCGGGTATTCTTACTGCCGGTACGGCTCAGCGCTATGTCAATCTGGAGGGTTATCTGGTCGGCAAAAGAGTGGTTGTGCTGGGGTCGGGCGATATCGGTCTGATTATGGCGCGCCGGATGGTGCTCGAAGGAGCGAAGGTTCTGGCCTGTGTGGAGATCATGCCTTATTCGGGCGGGCTGACGCGCAATCTTGTGCAATGTCTGGCGGACTATGAGATTCCGTTGCTGCTCTCCAGTACGATTACTGAGATCCGCGGCCGGGAGCGGGTGGAAGCGGTGGTAGTAATGGCCGTGGACGAGAACAGGCAGCCGATCCCGGGCACGGAGCAGATTTTTGAGGCCGATACGGTCTTGCTTTCAGTCGGATTGATCCCGGAAAATGAGCTGAGCAAGTCCGCCGGTGTTCAGCTTGATGAGCGCACTAAGGGGCCACTGGTATTTGCGGATATGGAAACCAGTGTGCCCGGTATTTTCGCCTGCGGCAATGTGGTGCAGGTGCATGATCTGGTCGATTTTGTGACAGAAGAGGCTGAGCGGGCCGGCAGTGCCGCGGCGGATTTTGTTTTGAGAGCGAAAGCTGCCGCATTTGAGCAGGATGCTTCCGCTCAAGATGCTGTCGGCGCGGCTGCGCCCGACAGCAAAGAATATTATGAGATTAATGCCGGCAGCGGCTTGTCCTATATTGTTCCCCAGCGGCTGCGTACCGGCTCAACCGGTACTTTGCTCTGTCATTTCCGGGTTGATCGGATATTTGATGGCGACTACAAGATTCAGTTGAACGTGGGTGATCGGGTGATAGCCAGCTTCAAGCGCGATTTTATGCTGCCGGGCGAGATGGAGCAGCTGCGGATTCCGGAAGCTCTGGTGCGCCGGATAGACGGCGATGTGACCGTCCAGGTCGTTCAGGAAGTAGTATAATTAATATATTAATATACCAATTCTGAGGATAAGTGAAGGCAATGGAATTAGTTCAAGTTATCTGTACACTATGCCCGCGCGGCTGCCAGCTCAGGGTTCATCCGGAAACGTATTTTGTCACAGGCAATCAATGCCCCAATGGGGTCGATTATGGCAGAGAGGAACTGCAGCGCCCGCTGCGCACGGTCACTGGCACTGTTGGTGTGGAGAGCGGCAGACTGCGCCGTCTGCCGGTCAAGACCGAGGAACCGGTTCCCAAAGAGCAAATTCCGGCGGTGATGGCGGCGATCAGAGAAATCGTAGTCCGTCCGCCGATCGCTGTCGGTGAAGTAATTATGCCGAATGTGGCCGGAACCGGCATCAATCTTGTCGCCACCCGCAAACTCACGGCTGAATAGATACAGACGATTCGCAGCAGGCTGAACGGAACTGAGGATTATGCGCAGTGCCCCCTCGGTTTCTTGCCTTTGCCAGCTTAGATAAATATTCCCCTTAAAATTCTAAAAATGGTGCTTGACTCTCTCGGCAGAACCTGTTAAGCTATCGAAGGACAAAGAAAGTCAAAGTCAAAGCTTTAAGTCTAAGAAAAAGTGCAGGTGAGAAAATGTCCAATATCAGTGACCGGATCGAACGCATGATTGACGAGCTTTTGGATCAACATGACGGCATTGTCGAGATTTCCCGCAATAAGCTGGCGCAAGAAATCCGAGTCGTGCCTTCGCAGATCAGCTATGTGCTGACCACCCGTTTCTCCAACAGCCACGGCTATGTCGTGGAGAGTAGGCGCGGCGGCGGCGGTTCGATCACAATCAAGCGGATCAGCACCTCGACAGCGGCGCAAGCTCTGTGGCATCTGATCAAGGAGATGCCGGACTATCTCTCGCAGCAGGAAGCCTACCAGATCATTGCCAATCTACGGCGTTCCGGTCTGCTGGAGGAGGAGATTGCTGAGATCTTCAGAGCGGCGATGGCGGATCAGGTCTTCGCAGATATAGACCGCCGGCTGGCCGATCAGCTGCGCTGCCGGATTTTGCGCAATATGCTGGCCGCTTTGGCCACATTGATCTAAGGGAGGAAAAATTATGCTCTGTGACCATTGTCATATCAATGAAGCAAATATACAGATGCGCCTAACGCGCAATAATGAGACTACTGATCTCAATCTCTGCCCGGCCTGCGCTGCCAAGATGCAGCCCGGCAGCGGTGCCTTCCCGCCCCTGTTTGACTCCTTTTTCAGTCACGGCTGGGCCGGCCCTAATCTGATCGGCACAGCGCTATTCGGATCGGAAGCCGGCAGGCAGGCGGAACCGGTCAGGCATTGCTCCCATTGCGGTCAGAGTTATCAGGATTTCCGCACTACGGGTCTGCTCGGCTGCGGCCACTGCTACGAGACTTTCCGCCCCTGGTTGGAGCAGGTGCTGAAACGTGTCCAGAGGGACACCAGGCATGTCGGCCATTTGCCGGGACAAGCTGATCAGTCCCCAGCCGTGACGAAGGCGCCGCCGGGTCGCTCGGCGCGCTGTGCCGGGACACCATCCGCTGCGGAGCCGGAATCGGCGGATCGGCTGAGCATACTGCGCTCGCAGCTGGCAGAGGCGATTCAGGACGAAGATTATACACTGGCTGCCGATCTGCGCGATCAGATCAAAGCTACGGAGAATAAGGCTAAGGACGCAGAGTCACCGCCGGTACCGGGGCAAGACGGACAGGAGCCGGCGGCGGAGCAGCCGCAGGCGGATTAGTTGTTTAGGAGATAATTATGGCTTGGTATATTGAAGCGGGACCTCAGGAAAATATTGTATTGTCCAGCCGCGTCAGAATCGCCCGCAATCTGCAGGAGCTGCCCTTCCCCAACCGGCTGAACCCGGAACAGGCGGCGGAAGTAGAGAAGCGGATCGAGGATTGCTTTCTTGGCCTCTATCCCAGCCGGTCCCGGGCGGACTGGAATATCGTCAGGCTGGCGGAACTGGAGGATATGCAGCGTCTGGCGCTGGCTGAGAAGCACTTGCTGTCCAGGCGGATGTTGGAGCCGGGCTTAAACAAGACGCTGATTATCAGCAAGGACGAAAGTCTCAGCATGATGATTCTGGAGGAAGATCATCTGCGCATTCAGGCCATGCGCGCCGGGCTTGATCTGGAGCAAGCCTATCGGTTAGCGGCGGATCTGACCTGTAAGCTGGAGGAGAAACTGCCTTTGGCCTGGGATGATCAATTCGGTTTTCTGACAGCCTGTCCGACCAATACCGGTACCGGTCTCAGAGCATCGGCCATGCTGTTTTTGCCGGGATTGATCCGCACGGAGCAGATCAGATATCTGACAGATATTCTGGGCAAGGCCGGCTACGCCGTTCGCGGCAGCAGCGGTGAAGGCAGCAAAGTCGAAGGCTACCGGGTCCAGATCTCCAATCAGATGACGCTGGGGCTGGCGGAGAGTGAGATTTTGCAAGATCTCAATCATCTGGTCAAAGATTTGATCCAGAAAGAACAGGAAGCCAGACAGCAGCTGCAACGGGCGGATAGCGCCGGTCTGGAAGATCAGGTCTGGCGGGCCAAGGGCATTTTGGAGAATGCCAGGCGCATCAGCTGTGAGGAGGCCTGCGGTCTTTTGGCTGAGCTGAGATTGGGAATCGGTTTGGGGATTATCGAGCATATACCGCTGATTTCGTTGAACCGTCTCGATGCCAATATCGGCCCGGCCAGTCTGCAGCAACTCAGTGGCAAGCCGCTGTCGGCCGCGGAGAGAGATCAGGTCAGAGCGCGATTGATCCGGGATGAGTTGCTGGGCGCAAAGCGTCAGACGAAATAACGGCAGTATTTGACTTAATGATAATAATGGCAGTCCTGCGGACCGCATCAGGGACGACAATCGGTAAGCGCCGGTTGCCCGACCGGGTGGAGGTCTGAGAGGGGAGCGCCTTCGTTATAAAAATTGTCAGGAAAGGGTAGGAATAGATAGATGATGATAAGATTTTCAAGGAGAGCAGGAACCGTGCTGGGTTTTGCCTGGCAGAAAGCCAAGTCTTACCAGTTGGATTATATCGGCTCGGAGCATTTGCTGGCCGGTATTCTCGAGGAAGGCGGTCTGGCGGCTTCGCTATTGAATGAGGCGGGCCTGACTTCGGAGCTGGTGGATAATAATCTGACCAGTCTGGCGCAGCGCGAGCCGGTGGAGCAGGAAACGCCGGAGGATCTGGACGGCAATATGCTGATCAATATGATGACACCGCGCACAAAACAGGTGATCAATCTGGCGGCGCGGGAGGCTCAGGCCCGAAGATCCAATGTGATCGAACCGGAATATCTGCTGCTGGGGGTTTTGCGCGAGGGGCAGAGTGTGGCTGTGCGCATTATGCAGGCTGCCGGGATTTCCAGCCGCGAGCTCTATCAGGCGGTGAGCCAGATTCTGGCGACTCGCGAAGAGCCTCTGTCGCCGGAGTCCGAAGCCGAAGCGGCAGGCAGCGCTATGCCAGGAGCCGGCGGCGGTATGGCCGGTGCGGGTACGGCTGGCGCAGTATCCGGCCAGGGTGGACGCAGCAAGACGCCGACGCTGGACAAGTTCAGCCGCGATCTGACAGCGATGGCCCGGGAAGGCAAGTTCGATCCCATTATCGGCCGCAATGAAGAGATTATTCGCGCTGAGCAGATTCTCTGCCGCCGGACTAAGAATAACCCGGTTCTGATCGGTGAGCCGGGAGTGGGCAAGACAGCGATCGCTGAGGGCATAGCGCAGAAGATAGTCAGTGGTGATGTACCGTCGCTGCTGCAGGGCAAGCGGCTGGTGTCGCTCGATCTGACCGGTATGCTGGCGGGTGCCAAGTACCGGGGCGAGTTCGAAGATCGTCTGAAGAAAGGCATTGACGAAGCGATTGCCGAGGGAGATATCATTCTCTTTATTGACGAGCTCCATACCATTGTGGGCGCGGGAGCCTCGGAGGGCTCAATCGATGCTTCCAATATTCTCAAGCCGATGCTGGCCAGAGGCGAAATGCAGGTGATCGGCGCGACCACCATTGACGAATACAGAAAACATATTGAGAAAGATGCCGCGTTGGAGAGACGTTTCCAGCCGATTATAGTTGAAGAGCCCAGTGAGGAAGATGCTGTCCAGATTCTTTTGGGGCTGAGACCTCATTATGAGGATCATCACCAGGTCAGAATCTCGGATGAGGCGATCGAAGAGGCGGTAAAGCTTTCGACCCGTTATATCCAGGATCGTTTCCTGCCGGATAAGGCGATCGATCTGATCGACGAGGCCGCAGCCAAATTGAGACTCAGCCATTCTCCCGATCTGTCGCAGCTGAAGCAGAGCGAGAGCGAACTGATGCAAGTGCTGGAAGAGAAGCAGAAAGCCGTCGACGCTGAGAATTTTGAAGCAGCCGCCGAGCTGAAAGAGCGCGAGGATAAGCTGAAGGAGCAATTAGAGGCGCTCAAGTCCAAGCCTGCTGCCTCAGAGCGCAAAGACTGGCCGGTGCTGCACGGTGATCTGATCGCCGGTATCGTGTCCAGCTGGACTAAGATTCCGGTTACCAGACTGACGGAGACCGAGCAGGAGAAGCTCAGGAATCTCGAAGCCGAGCTGGGCAAGAGAGTGATCGGCCAGCAGGAGGCTGTCACGGAAGTGGCAAAAGCCATCAGGCGCGGGCGTCTGGGTCTGAAAGATCCGAATCGTCCGACGGGAAGTTTTATCTTCCTCGGTACGACCGGCGTCGGCAAGACGGAGCTGGCAAAGGTGCTGGCGGAAGTGATGTTCGGCTCGGAGAATGCCATGATCAGGCTGGACATGTCCGAGTATATGGAGAAATTCGATGTCTCGAAGCTGATCGGCTCGCCGCCCGGCTATGTCGGTTACGAAGAGGGCGGCCAGCTGACGGAGAAAGTCCGCCGCCAGCCCTACTCGG
>MTKW01017711.1_pt1 | contig 33243 bp, 34 predicted proteins | sample 1042761 | NCBI WGS metagenome assembly MTKW01 (sample SAMN06205366, study PRJNA360243) | anaerobic digester metagenome | biome: Wastewater treatment plant; feature: Anaerobic digester sludge; material: sludge; isolation source: anaerobic digester fed with sludge from wastewater treatment plant ...
GGCGGTTAGCCTGTGCACATTTTGGCCGCCGAACTATGCACTTTCTACTTGCCAAACAGACACTGCCCCCTGAGTTTGGACATATAGAGGTATTCCATCATCGCGAGCTGGAACCAGCCTTCGGACCTCAGCATTCTCGACTATGTCTTCATCAGTTGCCAGCTTGTCGGGAACGGTCGCCCCTATGAATGCTATTTCATCTGGCATGCAGATTTCTGCGTATTGGCACTGGGTATACCGGTTTTCATCGGGGGTTGGAGCTGGCGTTTTTGAGGACGTCAGTGTTTTTCGGAGCCCGAAGACCGAATCATAGGTGCGTGCAATGAGCGTGCCATCGAAATCTATGCTGATGATCTTCTCTGTATCTGTGTAATGAACCAGTCCAGAATTGCAGAGATGAGAGTTGGCCCTCAGCACCAAGCCTTGCAAACACAGAACCAAGGCGTCAGCTTCAAGGAAAGTAGCCTCCGTGCTAGCGGCCGAATGTGTTCGTACAGGCAGACTTTCGCCGCCTCTGTGCTCAAGTCTCTCGATACCTACTGATACTCCTACGGCATCCCATGTCATCCACGTCTTGGACGACTGAGGCGTAATGCCGGTTCTTCCTGCGCCATCTGCATCTCCATAGTCGCTATCTGGCGCTATTTCGCCCTGAGCCCATTTGAGATGCGCCAGCCTTGGGCAAAATATGAAATCCTCCAGCATCTCGTCGCTGACAACGATGTCTATGATAGGCTGTGAGCCAGTGGTATTGTCGGGTTCTTCGCGGGTGAGCAATGCCGTGCCTCCTCGACATCCTGGCTTCTTCTGAGGGAAGAGCCGAGCTATGATCTTTCACCTATGCGCTTGTTTCTCCACAGAGATATGGGGCACTCTTGGGTGTACATGGGGGCAGATCACGTAGATAAGCGGCCCGGCCACTGCTTTCCTATCTGTTATTCGCAATGTGGTTCCAAACTGCAAATCCGATGATTATGGGCACAATTGCCGCCGGGCATGTTACCGCGGCAATAAAGCACATTACAATACACCCGAGCAGCCTGTCAGTACGGGCTTCTACGCTTCGTGGATAATCAGGATCCTCTTTGACTTTAGCCTTGTACCTCTGAATCCTTATGAACTGAAGCAGCTTGTGTAGCTGGAGCAGTAGCCAGTGCATGTGCTCACCTCATGCCATCCTCTTATCGTCATACGAAACTCATTACTCCTTCAACTATACGCACAGGCCCTATGGCAGAACTGATACTCATTGGCTTTGGCGTAGCTGTCTGTTGTTGCTCGGAAGCTGATTCATGCCCTCCCAGGCTTCGCACACGAACTATCCTAGCATTGCATTTGGCCATAGGCAGAGGACTGTCCTAATTGAGCCACGGTTCTTCAACCATGGAGACCAGTAATGGTAGGGTCGGTCTTCACATCGTAGACCTATAGGTTTCAATGGAGCCACGGTTCTTCAACCATGGAGACAAGTAGCACTCTGCGCCAGACAACGGCGGGATATAAGTAGGTTTCAATGGAGCCACGGTTCTTCAACCATGGAGACCTCCCCACCATGATGACTGGCTTTGAGATGGAGCGTTTCAATGGAGCCACGGTTCTTCAACCATGGAGACACTAGTAGTAGTTGTATTATAAAAGGCAGGTGATGTTGGTTTCAATGGAGCCACGGTTCTTCAACCATGGAGACCCCCCACGTTTTTCGCAGGGGTTGAGCTGCGCATTAGTCGGCGACTTCGAGCACCTTCCGCCCCTGAACCGAAACCACACGATTCTTCGGCCGCAAAGCGGGTCACGCGTCGCGTAGCTGTGTGTTCATGTTGCGAGCACCTCCCGGCATTTTGGTCTGTTTCGGGGTGCTCGAAATTGGAAGCATCTGGTGACCGGACACCTTCCTTACTATCCCTGCGCAATCCTCAACCATATTATTCGCCCGTTGTCTGATTACTCCTTCATCTGTCGCGAGGCTTTCCAAGCAAAAGGGGATAAATCGCGCACATGCCTGAGCCAAACCTCGCACGGCACCCAAATCTGTTATTTCATTTATAGGCCTGCAATGACATCGAGCCAACTGCACTGGTGAACAAGGACCATCCTATACCCATATAACCGCCATGTTTCGTTCAGAAGCAATGAAGGCGGAGCGCGGATTCAAACCAGCCAATCTCGCCCGAGCAGCTTCCGACCCCTGTCCGCGCTGTCTCCACACTCACATCGTCCGATGCTCGAACCATAACTGCTCGAAAACGCTCGGGTACTTCTCGAGGCTACTTGATGGTTGCCTGGGACCCGAACGGGCCAGTTTTTCGCCTTGAGGAGACCCACAAAACGTTTGGTTTACTGGAAGAGGTGCGGCCTCAGGTTTCTGGCCCTCCTCAATGCGACCCGAATCGCCAGAGTCCCCCACAAACGGTCTGCACGGTATAGATCCGCCGCTATGTCAATTAAGAACTTCTCGCAATAGAGCAGCGACTCTTCACAGGTTTAGGTTCTTTGCTCACGCGATTGGCCTTCGTATTGTTGGACGACTCCTGCAAACTGAGAGCACAGCAGCAACTTGGGCGAATCAACCCCGCAAGCGGGAACCTGCGAGGTTCAGTGAATGCGTATCCACCCCTTCCTGCGCACGGATTTCTCCCAAATCCCCCACATTTTTGGGAGGGCTTCTACGTAATCTGACGAAATACTGAATAAATGACTGAATCTGCAATACTGCTCTCAATCATGTCTACGATTGGAGGCCGTGGGATGGCCGAGCCTATTTTGGAACTTACTCAGGGCATCGACCTCAAAGTTGTAACGCCGCTCTTCCTCGGCAATGCTTCGCAAAGCGCGGCGGAGCTGCGCCCGCCTTCCGTCAAAGGCGTCATGAGATTTTGGCACCGGGCAACAGGGCCCGAGGGCCTGGAAACGGAGGGCGCTCTCTTCGGCAGTTCAGGAAAGTCATCTTCCGGCCAAGCGCCATTCCTTATCCGTGTGGACGCCGCAGGGTCGAGTGACCGAACTCTCGACCGAGTGGAAGCGCCCTTGGCTTACCTGGGCTACGGAGCCATAACGAAAGGGAAGAGTCGCTCCTTCATTCCTCCTGGGACCGATATCAAGCTTAAACTTGTTTTCAAGCCCGGCGTATCTTCAGACATCGAAGACGGAGTATTGCGCAGCCTCAGGCTGATGAACTACTTCGGCGGACTGGGGGCGCGCAGCCGCCGCGGCTGGGGTTCAGTCGTGCTTGCCGACGAATTGCCAGCCGACTTCGATGACCTTGTGTCTCGCCTGCAACGCGAGGTAGACGCGCTCAACATTGGCGAAACCCAGGAAGCCAGATACACATCTTTCAGCGGCGGATCGCGCGTAGTAACGTTTCCGGCAGGCAGATCGTGGAGGGAAGCTCTAAACATTGTTGGTAAGCAGATGATGGATCTCCGCAACCCCAAAACCAGTCCTCCCGACTACCCCTGGGCAATTCGAGACGTGCGCCTGGTGTCGGATTATGTAAGGACTGGCGTTGCCAAACAAGCCCCGTATAGAGCCATGTTCGGGCTGCCCCACAACTACTTCTTCATCAGAACGAAAGACAAGGTTAATATCGAGGGGGCCAACAAGAAGTTTTCAAGGCGTGCAAGCCCTCTTTTCATCCACGTCCATCATATGCATAACGGGGAGTACGCCGTTGTGCTGACCTTCCTGCCGGCGCCGCTGCTACCTGCAGGGCAGAAGATAAGCATGAGCACACGAGGGCAGCAGTCCATTACAGTTTCCCCTCCAACCAGCTGGGGAGCTGTTGAAGGCTTCCTTGATCACATGGCTGAGCAGCCGGGGGCTAAGGAGGTGCTGATATAGCTGTGGAACCCATTGACGGCAACAAGAATCCAGCAACTGAGTCGTGCGGACTGAGACCGGAAGATCATACGGGCATCGTCGCGCATTCGCCCTCAAGCGAGCGGGTTCTCGATTTCACTATAGCTCCCGTCCAGGGCTTCGTCGGGCAGGCCAGGCGAACCAGGGATTTTTGGGCTGGCTCATACCTCATCTCTTATCTTACCGCCCACGCTATCAAGGCCGTTCTTGAGGTTGGAGCGACCGATCACGACGAAACTGCGGCACAGACGGGGAACAGAATCATATTCCCCCACGTTGACGATGACCCGCTTCTCGCTGCGGTTATGGGAAGTGTGACGCCACAGTCCTGGACAGACGAAGGCGCTCGGATTGCGTCCCTGCCGAACAGGTTCAGCGCCGAGTGCAATGATCCGGCAGCTGCGGGTGAGGCGGCCGCCCAGGCCGGCAACGAAGCATGGCGCGACTTGGCTCTGGCGGTGTGGAAGGCAGTCCGCGCTCGTCTGATTCGGTCCTTCAGATACTCCGATGTTCTGCCTGAGCTCGCTTGTGAGGATTGTCTTCCGCCGACATGGTCCCGCCAGATCGAAAACCATTGGGAACTCTACTGGGTTGCCGGAGCGGGGCCTTCCGGGGTTGATCAACGAAAGAACTGGCGCCAGATGCACATGTTCGATGAAACCGGAGAGGTCTGCACGATGTGCGGCGAACGAGTTATCGCGTTTGGAGCGGAATTGCCCAGATGGCAGGCGCGTCAGATATGGCATGGAGCTGGCGGGGTCATCGATTCAATAAACAGCGAGGGCAGCAGCGACAGATGGGATCTCGCGCTCGACCCCGATCAGAAAGAACGCCTCTGTGCGGTTTGCATGGTAAAAAGGATATTCCCTTACATCGCGCGCGAGGCAATCGGTTGGCCAGTCCCTGTCAGCTTTCCGTCCACACATGACCTGGCGCGTAGGCCCGGAGAGAAGGCAAGCTCTGATGCCGAAGATCTAGCCCTTCCATACTACGCGATCCTCTTCATGGATGGCGACAGCATGGGCAAGCACTTAAGCAGCAAACCTGAACGGACAGGCCAGATATCCAAGGCCATTTCAGATTTCAGCCGAGCGGTGCCGCAGATTGTGGAACGGGAATACCGTGGCAGAGTCGTGTACGCTGGCGGCGACGATGTTCTGGCGCTCCTTCCTGTCGACGAGGCGCTTGATTGCGCTGTCCGCCTTCGCCGGGCGTTCGAGGGAAGCAGCAAGTCATCTGGGGTTCCAATGACTATCTCCGCTTCCATCCTGTGCGTGCACGCAAAGAGCCCGCTGCAGGCTGCGTTTGCGGCTGCACACCGGCTCTTAGATGACATAGCCAAAGAAGGAATAGGCCGCGACGCTTTCGTGATCCAGGTGCGGAAGAGAGGGGGCTCTCCGCTTACGATCGCAAAGCCATGGGAGGGCAAGTCATGCCATGGCGCTGCGGAGCGGAACGACGGCCCGGGGTGGGCCGAACGCATTGACGAACTGAGCGGCCAGATATTCGACTCCGATGGAGAGGGCTACTCCTCGAAGTTCCTGTACAGCGCGGCAGAACTGTTGGAACCCTTTGCCCGTCCAGCCAAGGAATGCGGTTCGGAGGGGCCCTCCTTTGATGCGGCGAACATGATCCCTGTCTTGGCAGCCGAATATTTGCGTGGGCCAGGCGCCTTGCTCCAGATCGATTGGGATGAATCTGTCAGGAGGATGACGGAATTATACGATTTGTGCAGATGGGAGCCGCGGGAGTCAGGCAAGATCCGCGACCGCGCTTTGCAGCCTGACGCATTGCCCATGGTGAGGTTTCTGGCAGAGGCGAAAGGGGTGAAGTAGATATGGCGGAAAAGCTCTTTCTCTTTGGCTGCGAGGAAAGCTACTTCTTTCGGGACGGAACGCCGTTCACTGCCGGCGAAGACACGTTCCTTCCGTCAAGCTTCCCGCCTAGCTGCAATGTGGTGTATGGCGCAGTGCGCACTGCCATAATGCGCGGCCACGGTCTGGATTTCGGGGAATACGCCCAGGGCCGGTGCAGCGTGTGCGACTGTGAACGGGAAGGCTGCGAGGTTTTGAAAGCCATGAGCGGCAGCGCAGATGACCCGGAGGATCCGGGAATGGACTTGATTGGTCCGTTCGTGACTCGTAAGACAGACAGTGGAGTGGAGCGACTGTATAAAGCCCCGTCCGACTTGGTGGAGATAGAATCTGGCGCTCGCGAGATCGAATTCGGTCGATTGCGTCCATCTGCAGAGCCTGTCATTAGCGATCTTGGCCGCGTCTTCATGCCCGCATCTAGCGTGCGATGCAAGTCCTTGTCTGATGTATGGATAAGCGAGAGCGGGCTTTGGGATTACCTTGTGGGGGCCGACGTCGGCCCGGGCAAGGCCTATTACTCGGCTGAAAAGGGCGGGGCTATAGAACAAGGACGGGCGTTCCTATTGCGTGAGGAACGGATCGGAATAGCCAGGCAGAGAGCTACCCGCGCCACTAAAGAAGGAATGCTCTATGCAATCGAACATATCCGCCTTGCCCATGGGCCAAATGGCAGGTTTGGAATGGGCGCGCGCGTTCGCGGATGCCCTGACGTGCCTATCCCCAACGTAGTCAGGCTTGGCGGGGAAGGACGTTTCACAAGCCTGGAAGTGAAGGATTCGAAGCCGTTCTCTGCAGACGGCATCGCCGAAGCGATCGACCGAGGCCCTGGCCTATTCGGTGAGCGCGGTTTCAAAGTGGTTTTCATGACCCCAGTCAAGTTCTGCCCCAGCGATGATGGCGAAGATGGCCAAGGCCGGCTTCCGCCGGGGTTTGCAGAGCGCGAACGCGACGGCGCGTTGGTCTGGGAAGGGGTTTTGCAAGGCGTGCAGTGCACGCTTGTCAGCGTGTGCTCGGACAGGCCTGTTCGCATAGGCGGTTGGAATATGGTGCTCAACCAGCCCAAACCGCGATTGGCATACGTGCCGGGTGGCGCTGTGTACTACTTTACTACCCCCCATACGGGAGCGGAGGTCGTTGCGGCGCTGCACGACACCAAAGTTGGAATGGACACTCGCATAGGTTTCGGTCACGCAGTAGTCGGGAGGTGGTAGTTTTGGATACCGCAAAAGGAATTCTGTTTCTCTATGGCCAGAGTTGGCTCCATCCGGGAGCGGGAGCGAGCACCGGAGTGATTGACTTGCCTGTCCAGCGGGAGGTGCATACGGACTACCCATTGATTCCTGCGTCCAGCGTAAAGGGGAGTTTGCGCGAGGCCGCTGAGGGCACAGTCTCCCAGGACGTCGTTGACGGCCTATTTGGACCTGAAGTCCGTCGTCCCGCAGCGGGCGAGGCCCGCGGCAAGGAAACGCATTTTGCCGGCGCCCTCACTATGGGCGACGCCAAGCTGCTCCTTTTCCCAGTAAGGTCGCTTACCAGGTCGTTCTTTTGGGTGACGAGCCCGCTGGCACTTGCGCGCCTTTGGCGGGACCTCAAAACAGTCGGCATAGACCCCGGCTGGGATGCGCCGCTCGAGGTAGAAGACGCCCGGGCGCTGGTGCCAGAGAAATGCAAAACTTTGTCCCGTCTCTACCTTGAAGAGATGGACTTCGACCCCAAGGGAGATTCGACCGTCTCAGCGATAGCCGAGTTTCTCGCCCAGAGGCTTGATGGCGGGGCAATAGGGGCGGCTTTCAATGAAAAACTCAAGAGCGATCTTGCTGTGTTGAGCGATGATGAGTTCGGTTACTTCGTTCGCTACGCCACGCAGGTTTCTGCCAGGACCCAACTGACATCCAACAAGACTACTGACAAGACCATTGGGCCCGATGGCAAGGTGGAACAGGGCAATCTTTGGTATGAGGAGACATTGCCTCCCGAAACCGTTCTTTACATCCCGTTGATGGCCAGCGCGGCCAGGGGAGGCGGAGCCCAGGCTCAGCTCTCAACTGGAGATGCGGTAATGGACAAGCTCGACCGCGAGGTGCTGGCGCATCGCTTCATCCAGCTTGGCGGGAATGAGACATTAGGGCATGGTTGGTGTGCAGCCTTCCTTGTGAGGGGGGATCAATAATGCGCACGCTAGAACAGGAGCGCGCGCTGTTCGCTTGGGAGCGTATCAATTCAGTATGCATGGAGCATCCAACACAAGCTAAAGATGTTGCCATGCACATCAAGAAGATGCCGGCAATGGTGCTGGCGAACGGGTTGGGCCAGGCCTTGGCGTTTCTGCTGCAGAAGGACGAAGGGAATAGGTCAGGCCCGGAGTACATAGTCTACGACATGATTGCGGAGTGGATTGTGGAAGAACGCAAGCTATGTACGGGGCCCAGGGCTGACTTGATGAGCAGGCTGATTCAGGGTGACAGATTCCTCTACCGGCAGGCTCAGGAGGAGACGTGGGCTTTGTTGGTCTGGCTCAAGAAGTTCGCTGAGGCCTATATTGGAGCCGGCGAAGGCTTGGGCAAAGATGGCGTCCTGGGCTCAGGTGGCGGGCGACGCCATGGAGGGGAGGCGCGATCGTAGATGTTGCCTCTCTATAAGGGCGCACAAGAGTGGAGACAAAACCGCCAGGATCCCAATCTTGGGTTGGAATATGACAAGTTCATAGACGAATGGTCGAACACCGGCGGCGAAACGGGAGTTAGGGTTTCCATGGGCTCAGACGGCAAGCGGCGTTTTTACGATCGATTTGCCGCCTCCCCGGGCAACTACTGTTCCGGCCTTCTTCGGGACTACCGGGAGCGCAGGCATGGGCTCCTATGGGAGCTGGGCGGCAGGGTTGTGCGTGCCAGGACTGCGTGGCGATTCGTGTCGGGCCTGGGCGGCTCGCATCCACTGGAAGCCGGATTCATTTGGCACCGCACACTGGGAGTTCCGTACTTGCCGGGCTCCTCTGTGAAAGGAATGGTCAGGGCCTGGCTTACCCATTGGCTTGGCAGGGCTGACAGTGCGGCTGCTGAGCGCGCGAGGACCCGGGCTGCGGAGCTTTTCGGCGACACTGAGACAGTAGGCATGGGACGGCTGATCTTGTTCGATGCCATGCCAGAAAGTCCGCCAAGGCTGGAAGTGGACATCATGAATCCTCACTATACCCCTTACTACTCTAACCCCAAAAGCAATCTCCCCGGCGATTACTACTCGCCGACGCCAGTCAACTTCCTTGTTGTTCCGGCAGGGCAGTGGTTCGAGTTTGCGCTGGCCCCTGCAGATTCGAGGTGCACTGAAGACGATCTGGCGGAAGGAGTCCAGCTGCTTCAGAATGCCCTCGAGATCATCGGCTGTGGCGCGAAGACAGCTGTTGGCTATGGAGTATTCGGATCCTTCCAGGACCAGACAGACGACATATTTGCCGAATTCCGCAAGCAAGAGGAGAAAGCCACGCTTGCGGGGCTGTCGCCGCTGGAGAGGAAGCTTCGGGAGCTGGAGATCGCTGTTGAGGAAGAAGGGCCAACGGCACAGATTATCCATGCAACTATGGAATTGTATTACGAGATGAGCTCGATGAGCGATGACGAAAAGCTGGTCGTCGCGCGGACGCTTAAGAACGTTTGGACGGCTGCCGGGCGTTGGTCCGGCAAACTCAGCAAGAAGCAAGCGGATAAGGTGGCGGAAGTAAAGAAACTCTTGTGGGAGGCTTGAGGATCAATGGCCCGAGAAAGAGTACTGGTCTTTGCGCCGGGAACCATGCCGAGGGAGGCAAGTTACTTTCTACCTGAGAGCCCCGGTGTGCTTGAGACGACGAACCTGGCGCCGATCGCCCTGGTTAAGCTGGCGAAAAACGTACATGGGAAAGAATACCCTGACAGGGTAGTGGCGCTCTGCACCAAACGGGCGATAGACGAAACGCTGGAGACTATAGAGTCGGGCTTTTCCGAGCTTGACATCGCTGTCGAGCCTCACAAGGTTCCCGATGGCAAGGACGAAAACGAGCTCAAGGAGATAGTCAGAATACTGTTGCAGGCTATTCCGGATGAGTGCGACTTGACGCTCGACATCACCCACGGTTTTCGATCGAGCCCATTCGTCTTTTCAGTCGCCGCTCAGTATCTGAGCTTCCTGCGGCCGTCGGTGACAATAGAGGGGCTTTACTACGGCATGTTGAGAAATACTCCACCAGATTCGCCTGACGCAGCGCCCCTGGCGCCCTTGGTGGATATGAGCGTTCTTCTTGAACTCATGGATTGGGTGTATGCAGTGCGCGTTTTCCGTGACACCTACATGCCGCAGAAGCTGGCAGACATGATGAAGCAGGCTCAGAGCTCTGACGAGGTGGAGGGGATCATAGAGTCGATAACGAGATTTGCAGATGCCTTCGAGTTGGGCCTGCCGATCGAGCTTGCTGAGCGAGCTGTCGATCTCCGCAAACAGGTGAGCCCTCCATTGCCCGAAACGCTGGAGTCAACCGTCTTGCTGCCCGATGAGTTGTTCGGGGAGGTCTCAAGGCTGGCGGCAGGCTTCGCTCCTGACAGAGGAGACCGAGTCCCGGATACACTCACCTGGGAGGAGATTCGGAGACAGGCTCGGGTCATAGATCGATACATCGAAGCAGGCCATGCCGTAAATTCCGTTGGAATGATGCGAGAATGGGTCATGTTGATGGTAATATACCACAACGGCGACAGGGACAAGTGGCGGACTCGCGAAGAAAGAAAAGGAGCCGAAGATCTGGCGAACAGAGGCAGATGGGCATCGCGGGAGCTGCGCAAGATAAAAGAGCGCGTATGGGAACTGCGCAACAATCTTTATCATCATGGCCACGAGGCCACTGACAATTTGGATGTAGATCAAGTGGCCAACCGAGCTCAGCGAGTTTGGGCCGACTTGAGGCCCTATATGAATCGCCTGGCTGACTGGAAGATAGAGCCCTGGGGATACTAGCGCTTTTGGAGGATGGGCAATGATAGTAGTAAATTTCTCGCACCCGCTCAATGAAGAACAGCAGCGCCGGATAGAGGCACTTACTGGCCAGACAATAGATGCAGTGTATGACATTCCGTGTCAGCTCGACCAGGGCAAGGCGTTTGCTCCGCAGATTGCAGACCTTCTCGATGCCGTGCCTGCCAAGGCTGAGGACTGGCAAACCAATTCGGTGTTGGTGAACTTGCCTGGTCTGCACAACGCAGCGGCATTGGTAGTGGCTGAACTTCATGGACGCATGGGACATTTCCCTGCTTGCGTGCGCATTAGGCCTGTGGCGGGCAGCGTGCCCACAAAATTCGAAGTGGCGGAGATACTTAACCTGGAAGCTGTGAGGCAGGAAGCGAGAACAAGACGGTTTCCGGGGGGCGCAGATAAGTGACTGGCATTGTTGGAGTTCGATGCAGTGTGGGCCTCCGCTTTCGTCCGCCTGCAGAAGAGACCTTGCTTGTGGGCGAGATGTGTAGACGGGCGATTATGAGCCAGTACGGCACGGCTAATGGGGGAGCAGTCTCGCCTGTCCTATCGGGAAAGGACGGGTCGGGAAAGCCGCTTTCCGGCCACCGGCACGCTTTCTACCTGGCCCATGACAGCGACAAAGATGGACTGCTTGACACGGTGTTTGTGTACAGCGCTCGAGGGTTCGATTCTTTTGAACTTGACGCGATCGCCAGAGTCAGGGAAGTCTATCTGGGACCTTGTTGCGAACCCATGGAGCTTAGGCTGTCGGGCGTGGGAGATGCGGAGAACATCGCGCAGCTGGGAACTATCTTCAGGCCTTCGCATGTTTGGGTGTCGCGTGCTCCCTACGTCATGACCCGTCACCCGAAGCGGACGCGGGCCGGAGCGGCAAAACTCACCAAGGCCGGCAGGCAACAGGATGGCCCCGAAGATCAGGTGGCCAGGGAATGGAGGCAGCGTGTGCGCGACGATTGCAGCCTGCCGGCGCTCGTTGATGCGCAGCTGCTTGGTGATTGGATATCGCATGGCGCGGTTGCCTCAAAGAAGCCATATCGAATAGTCCGCACTTTTGGCAAGGTGCAAAGTCCGATAAGGAGGCCTCTCAGATTCAGGCTAACATTCGACGGCCTTCTGATGGGACCTGTGGCTTTAGGGTATGCATGCCATTTCGGACTGGGGTTGTTTGTGCCTGAGACAGCGGAATGTACGCCGCCCTGAGTACAGATTTCTATTCCCATCATGGCATCTGGTATGAGGAGGGAAGATCTTTGCACACAATGGACAAGATTATCCACCGTGTGAAGCTTTCATATGAGGCTGTTCGTGGGTTTGCAAAAACCAGCTTGTCGATGATCGATGATCTAATTGATCGTGCATCGCGTGGACAGGCAGTATTGGACTTGCGCGCTGTAGAGCGAATCCGCAATCAAATCCGAAAAGTCTTGCCTGCGGGATACCGAATGATGAAGGCTAGCGTGATTATTCCGGCAGGCCTCATGTCGTTCTTTCGCGGCCTTCGGGCTGCTGATGCAGACATCCGGATTCTCGGCATTGGCAGGCACCGTTTCTTCCTTTTTCACTCCGCATTGGGAGTGGTTGTATTGCGCTATTTCTATCGTCTTTGGCGAGAGCATGAACAGGAGGACAGTCAGCCCAATCTGCTGAAACGCTCTATAACCAAGGTGGCCGGCGGCGCGTTGAGCGCGTATGCGTTGGGAGTCGGGGTCCATCTGGCGATTGACGTAGTGCAACCTAAAGCTGTTATCTTCCCGTTCTTCGGGTCTTTGGTGAAAGGCACACTCATAGACGACAACATATGGCTCTTAGGCAATTCGCTGTGGGCCTTCAAGATAGCGAGAGACGTTTTCGTAATAAGCTTCGCTCCTGAGCTCGAATCGGCAAAGAGATTCGTCAGGGAGCAGTTTGCGGACTGGGCGGAATATGGGTACCAGAGCAAGGCTTGATAGCGAATAGTTGTGGCTGTAAGGGCAGGGCTTGCAGCAGGGTTTAGCGGCCGTGCCGAGACGAGTGCCATGCCCATAAGTCCGGTGAAGAGCAGGGCGGCATAACAAGGGAGACCGGACTGGATCGACCCCCTAAGTTGTCGAGCAGTGCAGCGCCTTGCGTCTGCATTAACCGAGAGTAGATAACATATGGAGCTAGCTGCTTGCGCACAGCCAACATGTCCTGGCTTAAGCGCGTGTTTTGCTGCTAGCCGGCGTGGCGTGGGTGCACTGGGGGGAGCAGTCAATACCCGTCGGCCACATGCACGTCGCGTAAATGCATCCAAGCGTAAGCAAACCCCATGAGCGACGTGTTCATTTCCACGTTGTTCAGCCATACTCTCCTGCCTGTTGATTTCTGGTGGCGCACATCGTGAGATGAAACCATGGGAGAATTCAGGCGTTCCAAATACCTGATCCTGTACCAAATGGTCTGGATTCAAGGCATCGACGGCACATTCTTCAAGGACGTGTCGGCCCGCATTTTTCTAGAGGAATTTTCCAATCTCGCTCAACGTACAAGGTACAGGGCGTGGGGCACTTTGTGTCTCCTCCTGCTTCGATGCTAGTGAGGGAAACCTGGCTGCGGTCGGTCGCCCGAAGAAGCTTACCAGCAAGGCTGTGAGGCCGTGTTTGATCTGACAGAATCCGTCCCCGCAAATCATCAACCAATCTCTCGGGACGTAGCTGCGATCTCAAGGCAGAGAGGTTCCGATTGCTCTGCCTAGTGCCAGCACAAGATTGTGAATTTGTGCATTGCTTGAGGCGCGGGAACGATCCGCACGGAAGCTATGACTGGTGTTCGGATTAGGCGCAAACCGGGCTGCAAGGACCGAGCGCGTTCTCTCCATTCTGGGGGCTTCCAGTGGCTCTAGCAAGCCACCGCGTACAGGGCTAACCTTGCGGGCACTAAGGTCGGCTGGGAAGTCCCCGCAAACACGAGCCGGACTTTTCAAGCGTGTGATGTAGTGTGCCAGGACTGCCGCATGCTGCGGAGACTTTATGGGAAGGTAGCCGGGATGGGCTACTGAGTTCGCCCCTATGGTGACATCGATGAGGCATAGACGGAAACGGCTCGGGCCAAGATAGTTGCCGACCAGCCTGGAATGCCTCTCGGGGATCCTCTGGCTTCAGTTTAGGGAGGATGCGGAATCCCTTTTGAGGCACTCTACCATGTGTGAACCTAACAGAATCGCGCGTCAATGGCGGTCTTGACTGAGCTGCTACACCCAATCCGGCCTGTTGGACATGCTTGCTAGGCGTCGTACGTCAGTAGCGCCTGGATCTTGGCTACCACCTCAGACATTGTGTCTTGTGGCACATGACCGATATACTCGGCTTCCCGAACCTGCGAATCAACGCTCTTGAGCTGATCCGAGAGAACCATGCCTTGTATGTTGCCCTCCTTCGGGATCTGTACCTCAAGAGGATCTCCTTTGACCTGCGTGGTAACTGGACGCACACGCGCTAGACCTACTCGACGATTGCAGGCTGCGGGAGACACACCTCGAGTCCAGCTGTCTCACCCGTTGCAACCTTGGCATGGATGTTCTCATCAGTTATTCGCGCCAGGAGTGCCGTTTGAACCCGCGAGCTCAGCGGCCGCCCGCTGGATGCGCTTGTTAGCCTGGTTCTTGTCGCATCCATGGCCGCGTGCGAGGAATGTCGGCTTCCAGCGGGCCTGACGGACCAAGCCAATGCCATAAGGTGTAGATACAACCATGACTTCCAGGTGGTTGCAGATAGTCTATCCATAATTATCAAGCCCTTGCTGACTCTCGCTTTTCCCAAGTGGCCGGTGGTGGCTCCCAGCGGATGCCGGATACCATTGGCTTAGGGTGCCTTCGGTCAATGATGAGGTTGGGACTATGGGTGTGGGAACCGTGTTCTTAGAAAGGCTGGCGGTAGGCTACCTGCAAGCATAGGGGTGATTTTTCTGACTCTCGAAGGAAATAAAGACATATTGGAGTATATTCTATGTAAGGACATGGGGATGCCCTAATAGGGCACATAGGCGCGGGGAGAATGCTGGTTGCTCGTGTATTGATCAGGCGATGTTATTTTGGCTTTGCCGATTATCCTAAAAGTGAAGTATGGTCTGGAAGGGGTGATGTATGCCCATCATGTTGCCGCGAACCCCAAGTGATGGAGGTTTCCCTGGGAGGTTCGCGCAAGTCCTGTAGCTGGACAGTCGGAAGATTCTGCTTATCGGCACAGCACACTGCCTTGACTCTTGACAGGCATTCGCGGAACTTGGCGTCAAACTCCAGGTAAACTAGCAGATTTTCAGGCTACAGTCGCACCCCATGCGGGTGCGTGGATTGAAACGCCCCTTGCCGATCTGTTGAGCGAGTTGGATAGGTCGCACCCCATGCGGGTGCGTGGATTGAAACACTCAATGCAAACGGCACGATGCGCTCCGCAACAGTCGCACCCCATGCGGGTGCGTGGATTGAAACAACGAGTTTCCAGCCATCGAATCTTACGCCGTGAGTCGCACCCCATGCGGGTGCGTGGATTGAAACGCCGATGAGCGTTTTCACTCGAGCATCACGGGAAGTCGCACCCCATGCGGGTGCGTGGATTGAAACTAGAACTACCTCGTCGTGGACGTGGAAGGTTATGTCGCACCCCATGCGGGTGCGTGGATTGAAACTCATAGGAACGGGAGAACGGAAGCCTGCACAGACAGTCGCACCCCATGCGGGTGCGTGGATTGAAACGTGCGTCCTCAGGAGGATTGTTTCGGCGGTTCCGTCGCACCCCATGCGGGTGCGTGGATTGAAACACCCAGGAACCCTGCGGGGTCAGCAATCGGCGTGTCGCACCCCATGCGGGTGCGTGGATTGAAACATGCCGCTACCGGGGCTGACCGCCAGCTCGTCTCGTCGCACCCCATGCGGGTGCGTGGATTGAAACAGCCCTTTAGGGTGTCGGTTAAGCACTCCGAGAACGTCGCACCCCATGCGGGTGCGTGGATTGAAACTGATACATGCCATGTCTGACTTCAGGAGTTCAGGGTCGCACCCCATGCGGGTGCGTGGATTGAAACTCTGCTTGGCTAGCCTGATCAGCCGCCCGTTTGCGTCGCACCCCATGCGGGTGCGTGGATTGAAACAGCTTCGCGGGCAGCCTGCTCAGCCGCGGTCTTTGTCGCACCCCATGCGGGTGCGTGGATTGAAACGAGGGTGATATGGTGGCCATTAACTGCAAGCAACGTCGCACCCCATGCGGGTGCGTGGATTGAAACGCGCACCTTGCGACGGACGCTCTCGTACCCTGACTGTCGCACCCCATGCGGGTGCGTGGATTGAAACTAAGCCCGTTTGCCGGCATAGGGAGCGAGGGGTAGTCGCACCCCATGCGGGTGCGTGGATTGAAACTTGCCATGTAACAGGTCGAACACATCCCATGATAGTCGCACCCCATGCGGGTGCGTGGATTGAAACTTTACTTTCGAGATCCTGATCCTGTGAACCCATACGTCGCACCCCATGCGGGTGCGTGGATTGAAACACAAACCAGATCCCCAACAACCTCGGCGCAAATGTCGCACCCCATGCGGGTGCGTGGATTGAAACGCCATCCCTGCTGACGAGCAACTCAATGCCCTCCGGGTCGCACCCCATGCGGGTGCGTGGATTGAAACACGGAAGGGTTACACGACGCCACCGGAAAGCGCACGTCGCACCCCATGCGGGTGCGTGGATTGAAACCGTTACGAGCCAGGAAAGATCAGGATCAGAGTCGGTCGCACCCCATGCGGGTGCGTGGATTGAAACTCGAAGCCATGTGGAGTCAAGTCCTTGGAGCTTGGTCGCACCCCATGCGGGTGCGTGGATTGAAACTTCGGGGCATGGCATACATGCCTACTGGCTGTTGTCGCACCCCATGCGGGTGCGTGGATTGAAACATCCTCCAACTTTGCCGCGAGTTCCTCCAGTTCGGGTCGCACCCCATGCGGGTGCGTGGATTGAAACGGCTGATCTGGGCATAACGCCAGACACACCGGAGTCGCACCCCATGCGGGTGCGTGGATTGAAACTCAAATACCAATCCACATTGAGGTCAGTCATGTGGTCGCACCCCATGCGGGTGCGTGGATTGAAACCCCGAACGGCACCACGATGTCTGCAGCACTAGGTCGCACCCCATGCGGGTGCGTGGATTGAAACAGGTATTTGACCATGTGCTTGCCCATGATGATGGTCGCACCCCATGCGGGTGCGTGGATTGAAACGGTCAATGCGGTCTACAATTTTCATTCCTCGAATGTCGCACCCCATGCGGGTGCGTGGATTGAAACGGTCAATGCGGTCTACAATTTTCATTCCTCGAATGTCGCACCCCATGCGGGTGCGTGGATTGAAACCGTGTCGTTGGTGTAGAGGTTGATGCGGACATACAGTCGCACCCCATGCGGGTGCGTGGATTGAAACCGCTACAGCGGCCTTCGGCACATCATGAATCACGTCGCACCCCATGCGGGTGCGTGGATTGAAACGCTTTTTGATGCGCCGGGATTAGCGGCTCCCGGCGTCGCACCCCATGCGGGTGCGTGGATTGAAACAGATTGAAGGCGTCTTACAATGATCTCTAAATCCGTCGCACCCCATGCGGGTGCGTGGATTGAAACTTTAAGTGCCTCTACCAGTATTTGATTTGTGGCGTCGCACCCCATGCGGGTGCGTGGATTGAAACTCGCAGATAGTCGCATTCGTCCAACGCAACTTCGTCGCACCCCATGCGGGTGCGTGGATTGAAACCATACTGTGCAGTTACATGAGACAGGAAATACTGGTCGCACCCCATGCGGGTGCGTGGATTGAAACAAACCGGCATAGTCACGACGGCCAGGATTATGGGCGTCGCACCCCATGCGGGTGCGTGGATTGAAACTGCTGGGCTTGGGCGCTTGTGTACCCCCGGTGCCTGTCGCACCCCATGCGGGTGCGTGGATTGAAACTGCTCAAGCGCGGGATGAATCCTCTAACCAGTGAGGTCGCACCCCATGCGGGTGCGTGGATTGAAACTTGCCCGCTTGTGCGATTTCCACGAATTTCGCAGTCGCACCCCATGCGGGTGCGTGGATTGAAACACCTAGAAACTGCACTTGGTACCTACTACATGCGTCGCACCCCATGCGGGTGCGTGGATTGAAACGCCGTTTGAATCTCTTCATTGCTATCCAAGGCGAGTCGCACCCCATGCGGGTGCGTGGATTGAAACGCCAACACACCACAGCTCTTTGGCCACCCAACGCCGTCGCACCCCATGCGGGTGCGTGGATTGAAACTCCCTGCGTGTGATCGTGCGAGCAAAGGGCATCGTCGCACCCCATGCGGGTGCGTGGATTGAAACAATTCATCATCCATGACATCACCGGGGTAGATGTCGTCGCACCCCATGCGGGTGCGTGGATTGAAACCGATTCAGGGATTCCGCATTCCGTTCTGCACGAGTCGCACCCCATGCGGGTGCGTGGATTGAAACGTGACTTCAGGCATTGACAGGTGAAACGGGCTGGGTCGCACCCCATGCGGGCGCGCATATTGGAGCAAACTGGAAAGATACTATGGAGATATCCTAAAGGGATCCAGTGTTCCCGTTATGGTTGCCATGAGCGCATAGCTGACATGAGCACGTGCCTGGGCAGGTGGGCCAGCGCAAACGAGATGGCTCCTAGGGCGCTCGTGTTGGCCTCGGCCGTAGTTGCTGGTGCCTCTCCTCCGGCAGCGACTCGTCTGGGCCCTTCAAGTGGTGCAGCCTCGGCCATATAGCTTCCAGTTCGGCCAGGTAGGCTGCGAGCGTGAGAAAATACCGGGCAGCGACGTCTGTCGGGTCGTCTGTGACGCGCGGGAGGCTGTGGACGATCAGCTCGGCCACAAGCGATGGCGCATGAGCAGGCTGAGCGGATATCCCAATGCCCAGTCTGCCGGGATCATGGCTGTCTGGATCTTTGGGTGAGGACAGCATGGCAAGCGTTGCGCGGAAGATGGCGTAGAAGGCGCCGTCCAGCATTACAGCTATAGGGAGGCCTGTGGTTATCAGAGAGTCCAATACGGAGTGCGACGGGATGATTGTCTCCGAGAGTATCACGTGGTTTCTGCGCCCGTTTGAATCGACGACAAATGCAAGGCCTGTGAGGTGCGAGGCTGAACCGGCAGATGTCTGGACTGCGATAGGGCGAAGCATGGATCGGCTTCCGGAGGCCGTTGACCGATTCCCATTGTATCGAGGTTTCTCCGATGCCTACCTGTTCGCGGTCTCGGCGGCGTCGATTGTGCTGCCGCCCCCCAATGCAGCGACACAATCAGGGTTGAAGCGGATATGGGCGATTCGAGTCTAGCCACGTCTTCTGCGGGAGCTCCGGGCCTCGCGCCCCCAAAAGAGCGTCCGCCTATGCTCATTAGCTCCTTGAACGCACTCCGCAGCGTGAGAGCTAACCATCTCGAATCATTGGCGATGACGAGTGCCCGGCGGTCACAGCTTGCCGCGTGCTTTCCGATCATGTCCTCGGTTTCGAGCCTGAATGAGTATCGGTCCCCGAGAGAGCGCTCGATGCGTTCCGCTGCGCGCAAGCGCAATTCGCTGGCTGATTGGCCATGGGTCCCGCGTTCGTCCTTCAAAACGGTGATCTTCTTGCGCCTTGTCAGTTCGCTCTATTCACATGCGCAGTGCAAGTCACGGAGGGGAGATGGTGCTGTTGGTTTTTGCCGGGGCTTTCTTTGGGCCAGGGCTCGACCGCGGCTCGGAGATGGCTCGGAGGCTATTGAAGTGGGGAGCGAATGTGCTCAGCTGTCTACCCGGCGTTTGCACGATCATGCATTCGCAACCTTGGGGCGAGTGGAGTCGTCGAGCTGTAGTTCGCTGAGGTGCTGATGATGGTTGTCTCACCAGCCTTGATCGGATTGCCTGTCGTCCTCTGGCTATTGTAGACCTACTGTCATGCCTTGCTGAAGAGGATACCTTGATCCGGGATCGGCTGTTGCGAAGTAGCGTTGAAGCGGCAGGGTAAGACGGGTTGGCTAGACATGAATTGTACACAGAAAGAACTACTCAACTGGAGCCGTAGGGAGACCTTGGATGATGCTAATGTTATTTACACGTTACACAAAGTATGATACCATTGGTCATGGTGGCAGACGAGCTCAGCAATCAGGCGAAGATAGTTATTACTACTATAGAGGTTGAAATGTCATTGTCGTGCTCATTAAGGAGCGCGTGGGTTGAAATGTGTAGCGTGTCAATAAGGTCGCGGGAAAACGGCCACACGCCACGACGGTGTAGGGGTTGAAACAAGAAAATGCCCGGTGTCGGCATGATCTTCGCCTGATTGCCTCGCGGCCTACTCGGGCGAACGGGGCGAATTGATGAAATCCATGAAGGTCTCTTGGGATGGTTAGCGTAATAGTAGACTAACTGCAATTAGACCACCTATCTGGTTACATGCAATAGATGTTGGAGCAATGCGTCAAAGCAAATGTAGGCCGATTCACCAGATGCGGAAGGAGTGACTCTGGTGACCGCTTACTATGCACATACGAATGGCATTGATAAAGCCGACTGGCAGCTGGTGGAGGAGCATCTCATATCCACAGCCAAACTGAGTCGGGGCTTCGCCGCGACATTCGGCGCAGACGAGTATGGATATTGTGCAGGCCTCCTACATGACCTAGGGAAGTTTAGCGATGAGTTTCAGCAGCGTCTCGAAGGCGCCCCTATAAGGGTGGATCACTCTACTGCGGGAGCCCAAGAGGCAATGAATTTGTATGGGCGGGCCATTGGTACTGTTCTGAGTTACGTCGTTTCCGGACATCACGCTGGTATACCTGATTATGGCAGCGCAGCGGACTCTCCATCATTGGCTGCGCGCTTCCAACGCAAGGTTTGTGATTACGGTGCTTACAGGGACGCCAGTCTTTCGTTTCCCCATAAGCGTGCTATGGCATTACCCATATCTCTTCTTGAAGGCCAGGAAGGATTCAGTCTTCAATTCTTCATTCGAATGCTCTATTCTTGTCTTGTCGACGCAGACTTCCTGGACACCGAAAGGGTTATGGATGGCACGAAGTCCGATGCTCGAAGAAGTGAGTATCCTTCAATTCATGAGCTGGAACTCCGACTTGATGAACACCTCAAGAGACTCAGTGTTTCAGCTGAGGACACCACGGTCAACCGATATCGTGGGGACATTCTCAGGGCCTGCATAGACAAGGCCCAATGCGAACCCGGGCTTTTCAGCCTGACAGTTCCCACGGGCGGCGGTAAGACCCTTTCATCATTGGCCTTCGCTCTTAAGCACGCCTCTCTCCATGGACTCGAACGAGTCATCTACGTAATTCCGTTTACCAGCATCATAGAGCAGAACGCCAGAGTGTTTCGCAAGGCATTGGGTGACGAAGGTGTCTTGGAGCACCACAGCAACTTCGAATTCCCGGATGAAGACTCTGAAGATTGGAACGAAGAAGTTGCAAGGTTGCGGCTTGCCACGGAGAACTGGGACGCCCCTGTGATTGTAACTACCAATGTCCAATTCTTTGAATCGCTATTTGCAAACCGCAGTTCACGCTGTAGAAAGCTTCACAATACAGCACGAAGCGTTATCATTCTGGACGAAGCTCAAATGCTTCCCACCAACTACTTGATGCCATGCCTTGCCGCACTTCGTGAGCTTACTGATAATTACGGCTCTACGGTCGTCCTGTGTACAGCCACTCAACCAGCCTTGGGAGATTTGATGCCTGAGAGTGTGCATATTCGCGAGATAGCTCCGGATCCGCCAGGCCTCTATGAGGCCTTCCGCCGAGTACAGGTGACGCAACTTGGGCCGATGGACGATGATGACCTCGCATTCGAGCTCAGTCAATGCGAGCAGGCACTGTGTATAGTCAACTCGCGAGCTCATGCGCGTGAGCTTTATCAGCTTATCTCGGATCAGAAAGGAGCCTATCATCTTAGTGCTTGCATGTGTCCTCGGCATCGCAGTGAAGAGCTGGACGCGATACGACGCGCCCTGAAGGACGGCGCCCCATGCCGTGTTGTCTCAACTCAGCTTGTGGAAGCCGGAGTCGATCTGGATTTTCCTGTTGTGTTTCGTGCGTCGGCCGGGCTGGATTCCATTGCCCAGGCGGCTGGCAGGTGTAACAGAGAAGGCAAACTGACGACAGGAGACCTATTCGTGTTTCAACCCGTTGGGCGTCGATTGCTGGGCTGGTTTCAACGAACTGCCACCGTTGCCGACATGGTTCTAAGACATACCGATGATCCACTTGGCTTGGGAGCAGTTGAAAGCTACTTCCAGAGGCTGTACGACATCGAAGGCGACGGGTTGGACAAAGAGCGAATCATGGAGACGGTAGGCGAAGAATGGAAGCGACTGAGTTTTCCCTTTGCGCAGATTGCAGACGGATTTCAGGTCATCGATTCAAACACTGTCACAATCGTGATTCCATGGGATGACGATGTGCAGGACTTGATCGACAGAGCAGCTTACGCGCCGTCATATAGGCTATTTCGAAGACTGCAGCAATACGTTGTGCAGGTATACCCCAATCAGTTTGCACAGCTGGAACGGTGTGGCAAGGTGCGTACCCTAGGGGGCGATAAGGGGGCAATTCATGTACTCACTGATAAGTCATGCTACACAGAAGTGGGATTGGAGATGACAGAGGATCTTGATGCAGCTGGAGGGGCATGGTTTGTGTGATGTAGTGCACTTCAATTGCAGAAGGATCGGAGAGGAGGGGGAAGATGGGATACGGAGTCACTATCAAAGTATGGGGAGACTACGCGTGTTTCACCCGGCCTGAAATGAAGTCGGAACGCGTCAGCTACGACGTGATTACGCCTTCAGCTGCTCGAGGAATCCTTGAGGCGATCCACTGGAAACCAGCTATTTGCTGGGTTATCGACAGAATCCATGTATTGAATGAAATCCGGTTCGACAACATCAGACGGAACGAAGTGGGCAGCAAAATCCCGGCCAAAAACGTAAGGGCCGCGGCGAGCGGAAAAGATGTAACACTATGTCAGTATGCGTCCGAGGATCGACAGCAACGCGCCTCATTGGTTCTCAGGGATGTGGCCTATGTTATCGAGGCACATTTCGAAATGACTGATGAAGCCGGCCCGGATGATACGCCGGAGAAACACCACAACATCATCATGAGGCGTGCGAGGCAAGGCCAGTGCTACCACCGCCCGTACCTTGGGTGTAGAGAATTTCCGGCCTTTTTTGAACTTGTGGAAGGACCGATTCCGCCATCACCCTACGCGGGAGAGCGGGATCTTGGTTGGATGCTGCTAGACATAGATTACATCGACGACATGACGCCGCGCTTTTTCCGCGCTGCGATGCATGACGGCGTAATCGATGTGCCCAGGATGCCGGAGGGAGGGGGGATAGCTTGATACTTCAAGCGCTGTATCAACTATACGAGCGTCTGTTGGACGAACCCGATTCGGGCATACCGCCGCCGGGGTACAGCAAAGCGCGGGTTTCCCACGCACTCAATCTATCGGAGAGCGGCGAGCTTCTCGATGTGATCGACCTGCGGGATCAGGACAATGGCCGGAAACTTGTCGCCAAGGACATGGATGTACCGAGGCAGGTCAAGCGGACGTCTGGAATAAGCGCTAACTTCATGTGCGACAATAACGGCTATGTGCTCGGCGTGGTACAGGGGAAGAACAAGCCAGTTGAAATTTCCGAGAAGAAATATGGTGCCATGCATGATCTGCATGAGGATATCCTCGGAGATGTGAATGATCGCGGTGCGCGCGCGCTCCTTAGTTTCCTGCGGTCATGGAATCCACAGCAGGCGGAAGGCCATCCGGTGTTAGCGCCTGTATGGGATGACATGATGAGTGGAGGCAATATTGTCTTCAAACTCGACGGTACTACTGGCTACATACATCATAGACCTGCCATTCGCAAGGCTTGGGAAAACAGAATCGAGCACATGGACCACGAGAATACTGGTCAGTGCCTTGTAACGGGCAAAAATGCGCCGATTGCGAAAGTCCACGACAGTGTTAAGGGCGTTGTTGGCGCACAGAGTTCTGGCGCTGCCCTAGTTTCTTTTAATTTGGATGCTTCCACTTCATATGGAAAGAAGCAAAGCATCAATGCTCCAGTCAGTGAAGAAGCTGCCTTTGCATATGTCACGGCATTGAACTACTTGCTTCGAAGAGATCAAAACCGCCTTAGGATTGGCGACACAACTACGGTGTTTTGGGCGGAACAGCCCGCCTACTTGGAAGAGAACATATTGGCTGAATTGCTCGATCCGACGGCAGATGCTGAAGGGGCGACCAAAGGGAAGGATCCGGTCGCCAAGGCAGAAATGGCGGAGTTTCGTCGTGACCCTCAGGCCACGAGGATGGTCAGGGATGCGTTGGCCCGAGTCGCCCAGGGCAGGCCGCTTGAGGAAAGCATGGTGGATGTTGACAAGAATGTTCGGTTCCACATCCTAGGCATATCTCCTAACAACGCGCGCCTGTCGGTCAGATACTGGCATGTTGACACATTCGGGAACTTGCTAGAGAAGATCGGCCAGCATTATTCCGACATGGCCATAGCTCTACCCCCGTGGGAGACGGGATCGTTCGCAGTATGGACAATAGTTAACGCAACTGCGCCGTTGATTGACGGCAAGCGCGACGGAAAGAGTGCATCGCCACTCTTGGGCGGAGCGCTAACAAGAGCAGTATTGCTCGGAACTGATTATCCCCACGGCGTTTATACGGCATTACTCGGACGGATCAGGGCGGACCAGGAAGTCAGTCCCGTGCAGGCGGCAATGATCAAGGCCTGTTTGGTCAGACATGCCAGGATATCAGGATCTAGAGCGAAGGAGGAGAATTACACAGTGAGTCTTAATGAGGAGCGCACTGATGCTGCGTATCTCTTGGGCAGGCTCTTTGCGGTATTGGAGAAGGCGCAGCAGGACGCCGCGTCCGGCGGCAAGCTCAACGCCACTATTCGCGACCGCTATTTCGGGGCAGCGTCGGCCACGCCGCAGAGCGTCTTTCCGGTGCTGCTGAGATTGGCACAGCATCACATGGCCAAATCTGAGTATGGGGGAATAGTGGACAGGCAGGTCGAGGCCATTATCGGTGAGTTCGATGGTTTCCCGACCCATTTGAACCTCGAGGAACAAGGAGATTTCATTATCGGCTATTATCATCAGCGCCAGGCATTCTATGTCAAAAAGCCGACTAAGGTCGAACAGACGGCAGAGGAGGGTCAATAATGTCTAAGGTCATCGACAAGCGCTATGAGTTTGTGCTTTTGTTTGACGTCGAAAACGGCAATCCCAATGGGGATCCAGATGCGGGCAATATGCCCCGGATTGATCCCGAAACCAGTCTGGGGCTTGTCACTGACGTGTGTCTCAAGAGAAAGATACGCAATTACGTGGAGTTGACAAGAGATGGTAAGGAAGGTTTCGAGATCTATGTCAAAGAGGGCGTGGTTCTAAACGCTCAGCATCGCAGGGCATATAAGGCTCTGGGGATTGAACCGAAGCCGAAGAAACTGGGTAGCGAGGATCTTACCCGGTTTATGTGCGCCAATTTCTACGATATTCGCACTTTTGGCGCTGTGATGACAACCGAGATCAACTGTGGACAAGTTAGAGGACCAGTCCAACTCAACTTCTCGCGTAGCATGGACCCCATTATTCAGCAGGAGATAACGATCACACGAGTGGCTGTAACTAACGAGAAGGATGCCGAGAAGAAGGACCGCGAGATGGGTCGAAAGCACATCGTACCGTATGGTTTGTATCGCGGTGAAGGCTATGTGTCTGCTCCTCTAGCTGAGCGTACTGGGTTCACCGATGACGATCTAGATGTGTTGTGGGAAGCGTTGATCAACATGTTTGACCACGACCATTCAGCTGCCAGGGGCAAGATGGCTTCACGCAAGCTCTTTGTCTTTGAGCATGAAAGCAGAATCGGAAATGCGCCAGCCCACAAGCTGTTCGATTGCATCCACGTGGCTCGTCGAGATCTTACAACGCCAGCGCGGCGGTTCGATGACTACGAAGTGACGATTGATGAGGACGCGTTGCCCGACGGGGTCAGGCTGATTTCGCTGATATGATTCGAGGCTACGACGAGGATAGCCTGCTGTTGCTCTCTGGCATACAGCACCTTGCGTTTTGTGAGCGGCAGTGGGCGCTCATACACATCGAACAGCAATGGGCGGAAAACGTGAGGACTGTGGAAGGACGGCAGATGCATGAGCGGGCGCATGATCCCTGGTTGTCAGAATACGATGGCGACCACATCGTCGCACGCGCTGTGCCGTTGGTTTCGCGCAGACTTGGGATTTCAGGCCAGGCTGATGTAGTGGAATACTGGCTTGCAGGGGAAGGTGTTGACGGTGGAGCCCCTCTGCCTGGTCGGGAGGGGCTATGGATACCCAGGCCTGTAGAGTACAAACGCGGAAGGCCCAAGAACGATGACCGCGATGAGGTGCAGCTATGCGCCCAGGCTATCTGCCTCGAAGAGATGCTTGGAGCGAAGATTCCAGAGGGCGACCTTTATTACGGGCAGACCCGCCGGCGCCAGAGAATTGTCTTCGATCATGCGCTGCGGAGCAGAGTGGAGCAACTATGCTTGCGCATGCATGAGCTATTTGATCTTGGCTGCACGCCGCCTGCTTCTCAAGGCAGACGTTGCTCGCTCTGCTCTCTTGTAGACGTCTGCTTGCCTGATCTTACGGTGAGGCCACGCTCGGTAAGGGCGTACATTCGAAGACAAGTGGGATCTGATGCCGAGTCGTAGTGGTGGCAAAGTGCAGATTTGTGCTACGTGCATGTTGGCTGATGGAGGGATGTTGTTGCGGAAGCTGTTGAACATGTTATACGTGACAAGCCCAGATGCTTACCTAAGCCGGGATGGCGAGAACGTAGTAGTGCGGGTAGACGGCGAGGACAGGTTCCGAATGCCGATTCACAATATTGAAGGCATTGCAACGTTTGGGTACTCGGGGGCCAGTCCGGCGCTGATGGAACTATGCGCAAAACGCAATGTGGCGCTTACGTTCTTGAGCGAGCATGGGCGATTCATGGCGCGAGTTACCGGGAGGGTATCCGGTAATGTGTTGCTTCGAAGACGGCAATATAGGATAGCAGATTCGGAGGAGGAGTCAGCACGCATAGCTTCCGTTGTGATAGTAGGCAAGATTGCCAACTGTCGCACAGTGTTGCAGCGCGCTGTACGCGATCATGGTGCTAACATCTGTGCAGATGAGGTCACAGCTGCGTCAACTGCATTAACAGACTGCTTGATGGGGATCATTGAAGGCTTACCCCTGGATACGCTGCGAGGCATCGAAGGCGCAGCGGCCAACATTTACTTCGCCGTATTCGATCATCTGATCCTCAACAACAAGCAAGACTTCTTCTTCCATGAGCGCAATCGTAGGCCACCTAGGGACAACATGAATGCTCTGCTATCATTTCTGTATACGTTGCTGGTTCATGATGTTCAGGCAGCGCTGGAAACCGTGGGCCTCGATCCTCAAGTAGGGTTTTTGCATCAAGATAGACCAGGCCGTCCCAGTTTGGCGCTGGACATGATGGAGGAACTGCGTCCGTTCCTGGCAGATCGTCTAGCGTTATCCTTGGTTAATCGCAAGCAGATTTCGCCCTCAGGATTCCAGACCCTTGAGTCAGGCGGAGTGATCATGGATGATGAGACACGGAAGACTGTGATAACGGCTTGGCAAGAGCGGAAACAGGAGAAGATAATGCATCCGTTTCTTGGCGAAAAAATGGAGATTGGCTTGATTCCGTATGCTCAAGCAATGCTGCTTGCCCGCCATTTGAGGGGAGACTTGGACGCATATCCGCCTTTCTTTTGGAAGTAGGGGTGATATGAGATATGATGGTATTGGTTACCTATGATGTTAACACGGAGGATCGTGAAGGTCGTCGACGCCTCAGAAAGGTAGCCAAAGCTTGTAAGAACGCGGGTCAACGGGTTCAGAATTCTGTATTCGAGTGTTTGCTGGACCCTGCACAGTTCGCGGATTTCAAGTTCAAGTTGGTTGGGCTGATACATCCAGAGAAGGATAGTCTGCGGTTCTACTTTCTTGGCGCAAATTGGAAGGGACGCGTGGAACACATCGGCGCCAAACCTAGCTATGATCCCGAAGGGGTGTTGATCACTTGAACCTGCACCGCGAACCCCAAGTGATGCCGATTTCCCAGGGAGGTTCGCGCAAGCCATGTAGCTGGGCAGCCGGCAGATACTGTTTAGCCGCATGGCACATTGCCTTGCCTTTTCACAGGGGTTCGCGGAACTTGGCGTCAAACCCCAGGTAAACTAGCGGATTTTCTGGTTACGGTCGCACCCCATGCGGGTGCGTGGATTGAAACTGTCTGTAGCCAATCATAAAGGCGGGGTTGGCAAGTCGCACCCCATGCGGGTGCGTGGATTGAAACTGTGCTCATTATAACCCCGACACCCACGAGTGTGGTCGCACCCCATGCGGGTGCGTGGATTGAAACTATAGTTACCATATACCATAAAACACCGTCAAAGTCGCACCCCATGCGGGTGCGTGGATTGAAACCTCCTGATACCTGCCCATGTAATACTCGGTTAGGGTCGCACCCCATGCGGGTGCGTGGATTGAAACGCCAACTCCTTGTGTGTATACGCAGCCCCTAGCATGTCGCACCCCATGCGGGTGCGTGGATTGAAACAGCTTCGTGCGCGTGCCCTGGAACATGAATATCATGTCGCACCCCATGCGGGTGCGTGGATTGAAACTCGCTGTCTGCCGCGAGCTCTCAGGCCAGTATGAGTCGCACCCCATGCGGGTGCGTGGATTGAAACTCAATCGCTCTTCGCGCATAAATTAAAGCCTCCTGTCGCACCCCATGCGGGTGCGTGGATTGAAACCCACTTGTGGTGCGGCTCGACTCGTGGGTTAGGGTAGTCGCACCCCATGCGGGTGCGTGGATTGAAACACACACCCGGATGGATCACGGCACTGGGCGCATTGTCGCACCCCATGCGGGTGCGTGGATTGAAACAAGCAGTTCCGGTGTGAGGCGGATGCTAATGGTGTCGCACCCCATGCGGGTGCGTGGATTGAAACCAGCTCTTTCTCCGGCATAGGGTAGGGGCTTAAGGTCGCACCCCATGCGGGTGCGTGGATTGAAACTTCGAGACCGTCTACGGCTTGAGCTCAACGACAAGTCGCACCCCATGCGGGTGCGTGGATTGAAACACAGTGCAAGTCAAGAACACGAGTGAGGACTGGCGTCGCACCCCATGCGGGTGCGTGGATTGAAACTCTATATCGTGAGTGGACACGATCGGTTGTGTGGTCGCACCCCATGCGGGTGCGTGGATTGAAACCCAACTAATCCACTCGCTCAGTTGGTATCAAGGGTCGCACCCCATGCGGGTGCGTGGATTGAAACATTAGCCCAGTTCCGCAAGGAGCTGGGCCATATTGTCGCACCCCATGCGGGTGCGTGGATTGAAACTATTGTGTGACCAATCACATGGGGCCTGTTATTGTCGCACCCCATGCGGGTGCGTGGATTGAAACACTCGTGAGGAGCTAGAGGGCGAGAAGCGTGGACGTCGCACCCCATGCGGGTGCGTGGATTGAAACTCGCCCAAGGCAGAACAGCCTACCTTTGCCATTCGTCGCACCCCATGCGGGTGCGTGGATTGAAACATACAGTGCGTGTCCAGGATAGCCCTTGCCAAGGTCGCACCCCATGCGGGTGCGTGGATTGAAACCTGCAGATGAGCTCCTAGCATGGGCAGAGAACGGTCGCACCCCATGCGGGTGCGTGGATTGAAACGCGCGCGTGGGAGTGACACTTCCAAGGCCGGTTGTCGCACCCCATGCGGGTGCGTGGATTGAAACCCCCGCGGCTGATACCCTCGGCGGAGGCACCGCAGGTCGCACCCCATGCGGGTGCGTGGATTGAAACCGACCTCCCAGTAATCGCGCACACGAAACTCTCGTCGCACCCCATGCGGGTGCGTGGATTGAAACATTCTGGATCTCAATCAGGTTGGCCTCGAGGTTGTCGCACCCCATGCGGGTGCGTGGATTGAAACACCGTACTCGAGGATGGTCTCACCGGAATACCGGGTCGCACCCCATGCGGGTGCGTGGATTGAAACTTGCCGGACGCGGTGTGCGCGCCCTGACGAACGAGGTCGCACCCCATGCGGGTGCGTGGATTGAAACAATGCCTTAGAATCGATTATGGCGGGGGGGGTAGTCGCACCCCATGCGGGTGCGTGGATTGAAACTCCATCGTCGACGAATCCCCTGCATGCTTGCCGAAGTCGCACCCCATGCGGGTGCGTGGATTGAAACGTTGCTGGAGACGTGCACCGGTTCGCCGCAACTGGTCGCACCCCATGCGGGTGCGTGGATTGAAACCAAATACTCGAGGGTTCCCCAAAGCCTTACGCATTCGTCGCACCCCATGCGGGTGCGTGGATTGAAACACTATAATTACAGCACAGGTGAGACTATTGTTATTAGTCGCACCCCATGCGGGTGCGTGGATTGAAACCCACGAGTTCACGAGGCAGGTCATCCGCCGCTAGTCGCACCCCATGCGGGTGCGTGGATTGAAACTTGCCGGTTCTCCGGGTCTGTGTCTTTTCGCCTGGTCGCACCCCATGCGGGTGCGTGGATTGAAACTAAAGCCTGATCGATAAGGCTGGTTGGCACATCCGTCGCACCCCATGCGGGTGCGTGGATTGAAACTTATATATAATGCTCTTGCAAGCCCCGACAACGGTCGCACCCCATGCGGGTGCGTGGATTGAAACCAAGCGCCAGAGATATCCGGTCCCAGCCATACTGTCGCACCCCATGCGGGTGCGTGGATTGAAACATCAAGTCGTCAACAGGAGGGAACACAAATGGATAGTCGCACCCCATGCGGGTGCGTGGATTGAAACTGAGCTCGGAAATAGCATCGAATACAGCGCGATGTCGCACCCCATGCGGGTGCGTGGATTGAAACATAGCAGGTATGGCCGCGGGGATCGTTGGCTGGTGTCGCACCCCATGCGGGTGCGTGGATTGAAACTGGTCAACACGCAGGACGGCCGACACTTGGCCACCGTCGCACCCCATGCGGGTGCGTGGATTGAAACACGAGCTTCTTTCAACCGCTCTTCGCGCATAAAGTCGCACCCCATGCGGGTGCGTGGATTGAAACCAGATGGTGCTCCATGTCGAGTGAGCAATGGGGGTCGCACCCCATGCGGGTGCGTGGATTGAAACTTGCATCTTCGCCAGACAGTTCCTTCCAGGAGGTGTCGCACCCCATGCGGGTGCGTGGATTGAAACGAGCTAGAGCGTGAAGGGCTGACAGTAGAAACCGTCGCACCCCATGCGGGTGCGTGGATTGAAACATCAGCCACGAATAGGCAACATCTCCTCTTGGGGTCGCACCCCATGCGGGTGCGTGGATTGAAACGGCGACAATGCGACTATGAGATGGTATGTGAACGTCGCACCCCATGCGGGTGCGTGGATTGAAACTGCAAAGTCAAAGCACGCTGCAAGGCCCGGGCAGGTCGCACCCCATGCGGGTGCGTGGATTGAAACGCTTTTTGATGCGCCGGGATTAGCGGCTCCCGGCGTCGCACCCCATGCGGGTGCGTGGATTGAAACTTGGTATTCTGGGCATGGATGCACTTTGCTTGTGTCGCACCCCATGCGGGTGCGTGGATTGAAACCGCAGACATACGTACGCCGCCAGTACCTCCCCGTGTCGCACCCCATGCGGGTGCGTGGATTGAAACTGCACCGTCCAAAATCGCGTCAAAGAGGTCATCGTCGCACCCCATGCGGGTGCGTGGATTGAAACCCGATGCGCGCTATGGCCACAATGGACAGCTATGTCGCACCCCATGCGGGTGCGTGGATTGAAACCTCCAAAAGCTGGATTGTGGTACTGGTGTACATATGTCGCACCCCATGCGGGTGCGTGGATTGAAACTCATATCCGTTGGAAACGCGGTCATCAACGACTTGTCGCACCCCATGCGGGTGCGTGGATTGAAACGCATAGGGCGTAGACTTGTTGTCATTGAGCAATAGTCGCACCCCATGCGGGTGCGTGGATTGAAACACAAATCCGGCGGTTAATAGCAAGACTCAAGAAGTCGCACCCCATGCGGGTGCGTGGATTGAAACCAAATATGCGGTCATGGCCTGCAATGTCTGAGATGTCGCACCCCATGCGGGTGCGTGGATTGAAACCAAGTCATATCAAACACCTCCTATAATTACCACGTCGCACCCCATGCGGGTGCGTGGATTGAAACTTAGTCACGCCGAAGAAATCGGCCGTCTTAGCTGGTCGCACCCCATGCGGGTGCGTGGATTGAAACCTCAAATATTGAGTGCAGGAATACGACAACAGCACGTCGCACCCCATGCGGGTGCGTGGATTGAAACATCGCCGCCCTCCGCCCCCTCTCACCATACCTGGGTCGCACCCCATGCGGGTGCGTGGATTGAAACAGCACCGTACAGCATGGCGTATCGAAGGCACGTTGGTCGCACCCCATGCGGGTGCGTGGATTGAAACCATGCCATGCCCTCATAGGCACGCCGTCGATCGTCGCACCCCATGCGGGTGCGTGGATTGAAACTGGGCGGTTATACAGTTGTATATCTCGCTACCAAGTCGCACCCCATGCGGGTGCGTGGATTGAAACTTACGCGAGAATACGACTCTGATCCTGATCTCTCGTCGCACCCCATGCGGGTGCGTGGATTGAAACCGTTGAACCAGGAACTGTGATTTGAACGCGGCCGTCGCACCCCATGCGGGTGCGTGGATTGAAACGAACGGGGTATACCTCCTGCAACGCAGTATGCAGGTCGCACCCCATGCGGGTGCGTGGATTGAAACCAATAAACCATTCGCCAAGCAGGGCAGCAAGATGTCGCACCCCATGCGGGTGCGTGGATTGAAACCTGCATCCATACCGATGATGCAGTTGGAAGCGTGTCGCACCCCATGCGGGTGCGTGGATTGAAACCGAGAAACAACATTAAGGAACTCGACCTTGCCCGTCGCACCCCATGCGGGTGCGTGGATTGAAACCGGTTCCGTCCTACACCATCGTCGGGACCGATAAGTCGCACCCCATGCGGGTGCGTGGATTGAAACCACTATCATTCCAGGTGCTCCGCGGAGGAGCTGAGTCGCACCCCATGCGGGTGCGTGGATTGAAACACTGAAGCCCTCATCCGAAACAACCAAAGCAGTCTGTCGCACCCCATGCGGGTGCGTGGATTGAAACCATGCGCTCATGTTGGTCTCATACCACGCCAACAGTCGCACCCCATGCGGGTGCGTGGATTGAAACACGATGCCATTCCTTCAGATCCCGAATCATTGCGGGTCGCACCCCATGCGGGTGCGTGGATTGAGATCCCGATCTCTGCACATGTGGAGGACATCCTCGAGTTTCGGCGAATCGATTACTTCCGACGGCGGTTCAAA
>MTKW01004561.1_pt2 | contig 33108 bp, 35 predicted proteins | sample 1042761 | NCBI WGS metagenome assembly MTKW01 (sample SAMN06205366, study PRJNA360243) | anaerobic digester metagenome | biome: Wastewater treatment plant; feature: Anaerobic digester sludge; material: sludge; isolation source: anaerobic digester fed with sludge from wastewater treatment plant ...
ACCAGCCCATCATTCCGTCGTTGTCTTACTTGCCGTATACCCTTACGTTTTATTCCCAAACCTCAGCATCATTCAGGACAGAACAAAGGATTATGCATGATACTATTCGCTCCGCTCAAGATTCTTCGCTGCGCTCTGAATGACAAAAAAATAATTGTTGTCATCCGGAGGGAGCGGAAGCGACCGAAGGATCTTAACCACTACAAGTACCTCCACCCATCATCCGGAACGGAATACCCCCCCCGGTGTTGCTCCTGTCCACATATTCTACTGTTGCTTATGAAGAAAAGGAAGGCGCTTGCCCAAAAACCCGGGATTCTTCGCTTCGCTCTGAATGACAAGATAAAAACGGAATGACAAAAACCACCCTGAATATCAGGGCCCTCTCCCTCTTCTTCTCTTACTGAATAAACACCTCTAAAAACGTTTGCCTGAGCGCCCCGACAAAAGATTTACTCAATATTGCATTAAAACCTGCACCGACTCACGCTCAACACCGACCACTCCGGCAGCCGCATCGATAACCTGGGCGGTCTCGATCTCGTTCATCCCCTCGGTTCTGACCATTACCATAGCCATATCATCGCGGTAGAAAAAGAGGGCGTCATCAAACCCCTGCGCCTTGATCATATTCTCCAGCAGCAGTTCCTTCTCCATCAGATCCACCAGCGCAAGCAGATTTTTTTCCGCCTCCCGGCGTGAGCTTTCACTGGCCTTCTCGTTATTGATCAATTCCTCAAGAAGCTCTTTCTCCTGTGCCCGCACCTTGTCACGTTCCAGGCGGTATTCGGCAAAGAAAGCGGCGGCATCTTCAATTTCAAAATTCTTTTTCTCCACCAATTCCGACAGCGGATCCACGTTATCTTTCTCTTTCCCGTCATCGACTACCTGAATGTTTTTCATCTCTGACTGCAGTCCGGTAATCAGAAAATAGGTTGCCCCGGCCAGAACTACCAGGGTAATGATCCATAAGACTTTTTTCAAGGGTATCAACTCCTTGGGTTAATTTGTTTGGCTCCCGGGGCTTTTGGGACAGGCCCCGGCCCATTTAATTAATATGCAGGGTCGTATTATTCAAGAACCATCTATCCGGGGCACGCTAACCGCGCGGGAGGACCACGATACGATGATGCGGCAATCCGAGCAATGAGCTTAAGGCTTCGATTACCTGGGCCTTGAGGCGCATATCCTCTACCCCGCTGGCCACCACCAGCACCCCCCGATATTGTTCTTTCCGTTCATAGATTACCAGCGGTCTTTCCCCTCCTCCCGTCTCCCGCAAGATGACGTAGCCGTCTTTCCGGTTATTCTCGACAATCTCCCTTGATCCGCCATCGCTGTCTTCCTCCGTAGTTTTGCGTTCGGAACCTTCGCTGATATCGGCAATGATCAGCTCCGGCCCCGACTCCACGGTGAGGAAGACCGCGGCATTGCTGATCCCTTCTATCTTGTTGAGGATGCCGGCTATCTCCCGCTCGATCTCGCTGCCGCTCCTGTCCAAACCCGGAATACCCATCACCTCGTTGGCCCGGCTTTCCGGATCAGGTTGTCTGCGCTCCGTCGAAGTTTTGAACAGGGAGCTGAGCAGTAAAATACCGATCCCGACAACCAAAAGAATGATCAGCCCTTTGTTCAGTTTACTTTTTACCCCGTCGCCCTCCATAAAAAAAGCTGTCCGGAACCGCTGACCGATATTCATCATCATTCACCCCTTTCTGTTGATTTGAAATGACCCGTCAGTTCCGGGCAACAATCACAATTTTTACTTTTGATGTCGGCACTTGCAGTAACTCGGCAATCCGGCTCTGTAAAAACTGCGGCTCGGCAACCGTATGGTCACCCTCCGCTTCCATGGAGGAAGCATCCTCCTTCGGCCGTCCGCCGATATCGATGGGCGGTATCGCCTCGATCCTGATCCTGCCGCCGCCTTCAAGCTGCTCATTGCCGGCGCGCGGTTCACGTGGTTCAGCCAGGAATACTTTGATCAGGCTGATATCTTCAAACTGCTCGTATATATTCCGGGCCCCGTCGGGCCGCCCCCCGTCCGCCGGCTGATGATCAAAGACTATCTCAAGATCGGTCAGCTCCCAGCCCTCCCAATCGCTGATCCGGTCTCTCAAGTACTTGCCCAGTACCCTCTGGCATTCATGCACCGCCTTCTGCCGGTTCTGCTCCAGCATAAGCTGCCCCTGATCGGCGATCAGGCCGGCATCGTCGTCATCGGTTACAGACCACTCCGCCATAGCAAAGACATCGGCGAAATCCCGGCCGGTAAACTCGGATATGGCTTTGATAACCATGAGCAGGATGATCAGGCCGATAACCATCCTCAGATAACGGCGGTAATTGTCCCCCGGAACGAGCATGTCGAGGATGATGCCGACCATGGCGATAAGGACCAGCGTTCTGACCAGATCTCCCATTATCTCCAGCATAGGCCCCGTTCTCACCTCATCCCCATAATATACCGGCCGGCCGGGCTTCAAAGGCTGAAGCCGCGGCTATCCGTGCCGCCGCCCACCCGATTTACCGGAGCATAACCGTCAGGTTGCCCACGGCCACAATGACCACAACCGCAATAAAGAAGATCAAGGTAACCCCGGCCACCGAGGCGATAATGAGCATCAGACTGTTGCCCATGGCGGTCAGGCAGTCGCCCAGACCCGATTCCCCGACAATCTGCACCAGGGCAGCCACCATCCGGTATATAAAAAAAAGAACAAACAACTTCAAGATCGGAAACAGGGCCAGCATAACCAGCACGATGACGCCCGCCAGGCCAAGGCCGTTTTTAAAAAGAAGCGAAGCCCCCACCACCGTCTCAGCGGCATCGGACAGAACCTTGCCGATAACGGGAATAAACGTGCTGCTCAGATATTTGGCGGTCTTGAGGGTAACCGCATCTCCCATCACCCCGGTCAACCCTTTTACACATACGAGAGTGATAAACAGGGTGATCATCAACCCCAGCGTCCAGGCGCAGAGGTCTCGGAAAAAATTGGCCAGTTTATCCACCTTCAGCCGGGGTGAAATACTGTGCACTAGAGCCAGAACGGTGCTGAAAAAAATTAAGGGGAAGACAAAATTTCTGATCACCATGCTGAAAAAGTTGATGCCGAATATTACCACGGGCTGGAAGAGCGCCGCTGTCGAGAAGCTTCCCAGGGACGAAAGCAGAACCATCAACACCGGAATCAGGGAGAAGATAAAGTCAACCATGTTGTCGATCGTATCCCCGGCCAGATCTATCGCCGCCGTGAAACCCGGCAGAATCAGCGCAATCAACACCAGCAGAACTACCCCCTGGGTTACCCAGGCGACATTCCTGCTCTCAAAGGCGGCCTGAAGGTTCTTAAGGAAGGCGGCAGCAACGGCCAGGACCAGCAATTTGCCCATAAAACGGACATTCAACAGGACCTCTCCGAGCAGAAAACGCGCCAGCCCGGCGGGGATCTCCCGGACATTGAATCCGCCCTCTCCCGGCTTGAACCAGCCGAAGACATCGCGCCAGTGAATGCTCGGGAAATACTCCTCGGCCTCCTGCTCCACCTCCCTCCAGTAATCCTCCATAAACTGCAGGTCAACGATCTCGGATACATCCTCCGTTTCACCGGTCACATCTTCCTGCGCATGGGCGCGCAAGGGGATAACCATGATGGCGGCAAGAAAGAGAACCATGAAGCCGGTATAAAATATGGATCGAAATTCGGCCGCTCTGTGTTGCACCCGGCAAACCTCCTTTATCTTGAGGAAAAGCAGCAATGCTTCCGGCCACCGCGCCGCTGCCGCCCCCGCCCTTGCACCGGAAGTCTAGGGCACCAGCAGCATGATGCTCTCGATTACCGCCAGCACGATGGGTATGGCGATAACCAGAATAATCACCTTGGCGGCAAAATCTATCTTGGAAGCGATACTGCCGGCACCGGCATCACGGCAGACCTGGGCTCCGAACTCGGCAATATAAGTGATGCCGATGATCCGCATCAGCGATTGAAGATAGATGAGATTCATCCCCGCCCCTACCGAGATATCGGTGATAACCTGGACGACGGACACCACCTGCATGATGACGAGCAGGATGATGATCAGGCTCCCGGCAATGGCAATCTGGATGGCTATCTCGGGCCGATATTCCCTGATGATGACAACCAGGACCATGGTTAGCAGGCCCAATCCGACTACTTGTACTATTTCCAAGATGCTTCACGCCCTCAAAAAAGGTTAAATATGGTCTTCATCGTTTGAAAGAGTTCATTGATCAGCTGCAGAACCATGAGCAAAACAATGACCACCCCGACCAGGGTCAGCATCTGCGCCTGTTCCTGCTTCTCGGCCTGCTTCAAAACAATATTCAGGACGGAGATAAAGATACCAATACCCGCTATTCTGAATAACAGGTCAATATTAACTCCTCCCATGGCTTCCCCTCCAAAAGATCCCGTATTATATAAAGATGATCACCAGCACCAGCCCCCCCAGCAGACCCAGGTAGCGCCACATCCGTTCATTGCGCCGGCGCTTCTCCTCTGCATGGTGCAGAGCATCTTCCAGAAGGCTGAGTATCAATCCGATCTGTTTTATCTGCCCTTCCCGGTCAACCATCCCCAGGGAGGTTCCCAGCTGCTCCACAATGCGGCGGTCATCCTCGCTGATGAACAACCGCGGATAAACTTCGCCCAGGGCCTTCCGCCATGCATCCTGGGCGCCGATGTCTCCCCCGGTTAAAATCAGTCCTCCCGCCCGCTCGAAGATACTTCCCACCGCTCCGCCGATCCGTCTGCTGATATTCCTGAAGGCGGCCGGCAGCGGGGTGCCCGTATATGAGATTTCGGCCGAGAGCAGATTGAACGTCTGGCGAAATTGCTGCAGCTGGTGTAAACGCAAGGTAAAGCTCCTTGCCTTGAATTCACCCCACAGATAGCATGCCGATACGACGCATAGAGCACCGCTCAATTTAAAAATCCATCCGTTCATCGGTTGAAAACCACCTTATCCGTAACCGGGTCAATAATCTTCTCCACCGTTCCCACGCCGCGGCTTCTTCCCAGCACCACTATTCGGCGGAAAACGCCCTGCCCGAGCATCCTGTGCAGGCTTGGCCGCCGCGAAAGTTCTCCGGGGTGGGCCGCATGGGCGGAGGTAATCACCGTGATGCCGGCATTGATAACCTCCTCTATCGCTTCGGCGTCCTCCTCCCGGCCGATCTCATCGGTGATGATTATCTCCGGAGACATCGAACGCAGCAGCAGCATCATCCCTTCAGCCTTCGGGGCGCAATCAAGGACATCGGTCCTCATCCCCACATCCATCTGCGGCACCCCCTCATAACAGCCCGCAATCTCCGAACGTTCATCCACCAGCCCGATCTTGAACCCCGCTATACCCTTCTCCGGAAACCCGTCGCTCAAACAGCGGGCCAGATCGCGCAACAAAGTGGTCTTCCCTCCCTGCGGAGGAGAGATAATCAGCGTATGACAGATCCCGACCTTGATGCCCGATCCCCTTCGCCTCCGATCCTTATCGCCTCCCCGCACCGGAGGATCGGCGGGCATTTTATCCATCAGAAAAGGGATCACCTTGAGCCCCACCCCTTTGATCTGCCGGGCGATGCGAAAATTAAGGCTGCTGATGTGGTGAAGAAATTTGATCCGTCCCCGATCCATTACCGCCTCCCCGCAGAGCCCGATGCGGTGTCCTCCCGGAATAGTCAGGTACCCCCGCCGCAGTTCCTCCTCAAAAGCATAGAGTGAACAGTTGCTGATCAACTGCAGCGTCTTATCCATATCATCCCGGCTGACGATGTAGGCGTTTTCGGCTTCGCGGTGGGGGACCACCAGGCCGTCCTCATCAAGAAGGGCCTCCCCGCCGGTCCAGTTCAAGGCCAACGGCCGCCTTTCACGCAGACGGATCTCCTCAACCTGGTTCCACAGGCCCGGCTCGACTTTGGAGAGGAGATCCCGCAAAAGGGGCGACAACAACGGAATAAGCTGTTCGGATACCACTTTTCGGGACATCTTTTACCTCTCTCTTTTTTTCATAAATATTCTATCCGCCCGGCATTTATGCTTTGGAGATAAGCTTAAAACATAGAATTATGTGGAAAAAAGCCGGAGAAACCAGAGGTTCGCTTCCGCCCTTGACAGGGGAAAATATCTGTGGGGAAGATATATTTCACGTTTTTGTTCCGGGCGGGGCAGAGAAAAGGGAGCGGCCTCCCGCTCCCCATAAAAAAATCCCCCTGAAAACAGGGGGAAATTATTTATAATAATCATAAATTTTTACCAAAGTTTTTTACTCATCGTTATCATCGATAACTTCCTCATCAAAAGAGATCTCTTCTTCATCATCCTCATCAAAGCCATCAAAATCATCATCCCATTCATTGATCAGAACAACTTCTCCGCAGTTGGGACAGAGGATTTCAAGATCCTCATCTTCATCGAGGACATCATCATGTACAAAAATCATCTTGGCACAGTTGGGGCATTCAAAGTGAAACCCGTCTTCCGGATCATCATCAAAATCATCATCTTCTTCATAATAATTATCTTCCAATTCCATGAGGTCTTCATCGACGGCCTCCAGATAATCCACCAGGTCATCGTACCCCGCATCGAGGTCCAGCAATTCGTCGGCGATCTGTTCCAGGGCATCAACAATATGGACCAGGACGCGCCCCTCTTTTTTGGACTCATCCAACCCCAACCCGTCAATCAGACCCCGGATATAACCTACCTTTGTCTTTATTTCATGCATTTAGACCTTCCTCCCATCTTTAAAATGATATCGATACCCGCTATATAACAGCATAAATATATTATTTCACCAAAGAGACTACATATACTGCCGGCGGCCTTTAATCCGGCGGATCGCATCTTCCTCTTTACCGGCAACCGTCCGTCTTTAGTATGATAACAGAACCAAAGATGATAATCAATAGATGGAAAGAAACGTTATAAATTGACAGACAAATACCCGGCACACCGTCTCTAAGCCCGCTCCAGGTAATTCCCCGAACGGGTATCGATCCTCAAAATATCGCCTTCATTGATAAAGAAAGGCACCTGCACCACCAGGCCTGTTTCCAGCGTGGCCGGCTTGCTGCCCCCCGCGGCGGTATCGCCCCGTACCCCCGGATCGGTCTCGATAACCTTGAGCTCCACGGTATTGGCAACCTCCACCTCGATAATCTCCGCGCCGTAAAAGACCAGAAAGATATTATCGTTCTCCTTGATATACTTCGTCTTCTCACCGATCTGCGCTGCGTTGATGGAAAGCTGTTCATATGTCTCGGTGTCCATTACAAAATAATCATCGTCAGCCCGATACAGGAATTGCACTTCTTTACGCTCCAGATGGGCCTTGCTCACCTTCTCGCCTGCACGAAAAGTTTTCTCGGTCGTCGCGCCGGTACGTAAATTTCTCAACCTGGAACGCACAAACGCGGCTCCCTTTCCCGGCTTGACATGCTGAAACTCGATCACGGTATAGATCTCCCCATCAACATCGATGGTGAGGCCGGTATGAAAATCATTGGTGGAAATCATCGTTAAGCTCACTCCTTGCCTTAAGATATACTGTTGCTTCGTTTATAATACCTATAATACCAGATTCCGGGGGCTGTGGGTCAGGATTTCGGCTCCTTCTTCGGTTACCAGCACCATATCTTCGATCCGGGCCCCGCCCCAATCACTGATATATATCCCGGGCTCTACGGTGATGACCATACCGGGAACAAGGGTCTCCTTCCCTTTTACGGACAACGTGGGCAGCTCGTGCGGCTCCAGCCCCAGGCCATGCCCCAGCCCGTGGCCGAAATTTTTACCGTAGCCGGCCTGGGTGATTACCTCCCGGGCCAGCAGATCGACCTCCAGCCCCTTTACCCCCTCATGCACACCCTTTATCGCCGCCTGCTGCGCTTCCAGCAACACGTTCCAGATCTCCTCATGTTTTTTTTGCGGGGCGCCCAGATATACCGTGCGGGACATATCGGATACATAGCCGTCCAGCTTCACGCCGAAATCGATGGTCACCGGCTCATCCCCGGCCAGTTTCTTCGCCGAGGCGATCCCGTGGGGCCATGCACTGCGGTAACCTGAAGCGACGATAAAATCGAAGGCCGGGCCCTCTCCGCCCTTCTTTCTCAGAATATACTCCAGTTCCAAGGCCAGATCCTTCTCCCTGATCCCCGGCCGGATCAGAGGGCTGATCTCATCAAAAGCTTCGTCCGTCACACGGGCGGCCTCTCTGATTATCCTGATCTCGGCGGCATCCTTCACCGCCCGTATCTGTTCCACCATCTGCTGATGTGCTTCCAGGGGAACGCCCGCCCTTTCCTTCAACCACCGATAATCTTTATAGGTGATGTGCTCACCCTCTACCCCTAGATTGCTCCACCCTTCGCTCTTGATCAGTGCGGCCGTGGTTTCGCTGAAGTGTTTTTCCAGCTCCACAATCTCCATATGGGGCGCCTGGATCCCTGCCTGCTCCAGATAACGAAAATCGGTAAGCAAAAACGATCTTTGTTCACTGATCAAAAGATAGCCTTTGGAGCCTCTAAACCCGCTCAGATACAGGCAATTGGCCGGTGAAACCACGAGAAGGGCATCGAGCCGGTGGATGGCCAGCTGCTCTCTTAGCCTGTTTATGCGCTGCATGTAATTATGTTTTACGATCAGGCTCGCCCCCTTCTGCACTTGATTTGTTTGGATCGGAAATACAGTTAAAGCAGAGCATACAGGGCCCGCAGGCCCATAAGGTAGCTCTCTTTCCCGAAACCGCTGATCATACCGTTTACCGCCGGAGAGACAACCGATTTGCTGCGGAAAGATTCGCGCGCGAAAATATTGGAAAGATGGACCTCCACCACGGGAAGGCCGACCGCCTTCAGCGCATCGTGCAACCCAATGCTGTAGTGGCTCAGGGCCGCCGGGTTGATGAGGATCCCTTTGCATTGTTGCGCTGCCTCATGGATAAGATCGATCAAATCCCCCTCGTGGTTGGACTGGTGGATGGAGAGAATTACCCCCAAATCCGCCGCCAACCGCTCCAGCGATGCATTTATCTCTTCCAGGGTGGTGCGGCCGTAGATTTCAGGTTCACGCTTCCCCAGAAGATCAAGGTTAGGCCCATGCAAGACCATGATTTTACCCAAGTGATGCATCCTCCTGTCCCTTTTTAATTATAATCTATATCANNTCCGTAAGTACGGTGAAGGCGGCAAAACTCCTGTACAACGGTTCGCGCCGGGACAACAGCTCCACGATACGTCCATAGGGATCCTCGCCGGCAAGGAGCGGCCGTACCAATCCGCCCACCCGCCGGTATATCTCTTCCGGCGAGGCGCAGAGCAGAACAGCCGGGCCGCGGGCCAAGAGGGCACGGCGGTTTTCTTCCCTCAGGACGGCCCCGCCTCCGGTAGCGATGACCAGTTCCCCGCGCGGAAAACGCCCCAGCTCTTCGATGGCCCTGGTCTCCAGGCGGCGGAAACAATCCTCGCCATCCTCGGCAAACAGTGCCGCGATCGGTTTCCCCGCGATACGCTCCACCTCGGCATCGGTATCCACAAAAGTACGACCCAGCAGAGCGGCGAGGCATTTTCCGACCACACTCTTACCCGTCCCCATAAAACCTGTCAATATGATGTCCTTATTGGCGGTGATGATATTCATGGACTGACTCCGTCGGTAAAAAAATATACGGTCCTTACTTTAACTATTCTTGAAAAATATGATTTTTCCTCTACCAATTTTCGGGAGGATTTTCCGAGATCCGGATCCTTCCCGTGGCCGGAAAAACAATGATATAGAGGCACTCTCCATGTTCATTGGCCAGGCCGATGGTCCCGCCGCGGTTGGGAGCGCCCCGGCGATTGAAGGAGAGCAGCCGGAAGCCGCCCGGATTGGATGTGGGAAAATTGTTGGCGCAGGTCGTTATCCCCGCGGGCAGTTTGCCGGTTGTATTCTCACCCGGTATATAGATTATATATTTATCATGCTTCCCCGTATAAAACTCCATCCGGCAAGTTTTTCCGTAGGCAATGGCCGTCTGCTGGACCATGGTCATATCCGCGACCAGAAGGCGTGCCGCCCGATCAAGGTCCCGCCGCCCCTTCAGGCGGTTGACCGAAGGGATAACCATCAGGCTTACCAGCCCGATGATCAGGAGCACAATCAGCACTTCAATCAGGGTGAATCCCCCATCATCTCGCGGCCCCGGATAAGAAGATTTATCATTGATCGGGATCATCATCGGCCGCCTCCCGGGGGTGTGATTGTTCCGGCACCGATACAATCAGGGAGAACAGGACATGCAGGCGAGGCCAGGGATTGAACACTGTTCCTCCTCCGCCCTCCGTCTCTTCCGGCCGGACACCGCCGGTGAGGGAAACATCCCGGACCAGGGTCAGATAAGGAAAATCCTCTATCTCCTTCAATAAATCAAGCAGCAGCTTGTCCGTGGCGGCGGCAGCGGAAAGATCGATATCAAGCGCGGCAAAATTATCTGCGTCCCCCTCTTCCGATGCCTCGATTTTAACCCGGGAAACAGTTATGGCGGCAGAGGCAAAAGTCTCTTCAAGGCGGGAAAAAGCGGCGGCCAGGTCGTCTGCATCCGCAACTCTTTTGGGGGACCGGGCCAGTTCCCGACGCCCTTCCGTCCGGCGGCTTTCAATCTCCGCAGCGGACGAGAGGCGACATTCAAGTTCAGCGCGCCGCGCAGCCAACAACGATGCCTCGGCGGAGAGAGCCTTAAGATCAACGATTAACGGGGAGAAGATCCGGGCTCCGCCTATCAGCAACAGTATCGCTGCGCCCACGAGGAGGATTAAATATATGTTTTTCTTGCGCCCATAAGGAATCGGATTCAATCGATATTGCTCCCTTCCTTCCCGGGTCTACAGGATAATCGGAAGTCATAAAGAGCCTGCTCGTCAGGATAAAGAGATCCGGAACGATCTCTGTCTTCTCCAACCCGGTACTTTGCATTTTCAAGCCGGACATCTTCCAGATAAGGCCGTTCCTTTAATGATGTGATCAACCCGGCCAGCGCTTCCATGGAAGGGGCCCGCCCCTCGATGATGATCCTTTCTCCATTGGCCGCATGAAGGAGGTTGATCTCCGCTACACCGGCGGCGGCGTAAATGCCTTCAAAATAGCCGCTCCAGTTGACCTCCTCCTTGCTCAATGCTTCGATCCGGGCCATCTCCGCCTCGATCCGTTCAATTTCTTTCTCCATCATGCTCAGTGGTTCGGCCTCCGAGAGCAATTTTTCATTCTGCACCACGGCCGCGGCCACACGTTTCGCGAGATCCGCCCGGTACAAAGATAAACCGTGATAGATGCCGGCCATGAGGACCGGAATCATCAGCGCGAGCACCGCCGCCAGAAGAGGGCGACCCAACCGGCGCGGCAGCGACGTCGCCCCTCTCTTCAGGTTAATATCCCTTTTCATTTATCCACCCCCGCAAGGCCAGACCGCCGGCCACCCCGAACAGGCTGTCACCCCCGGCGGAAGGGACGGGCTCGTGTACAGGATCGTTTTCTTTATGGAAGGTAAACACGGCAGGTTCGGGCATCCGCTCGTCGTCCATAAAAGAGGCGAGACCTGCGGCAGCCCCGCCGCCAAATAGCAGCAACTCATTGAACTCCCCGCCACTCTCCGGTGCCTGATAAGCATAATACTCCAGAGCACGGTGGACCTGTGCGATCGGTCCGTCCACAGTTTCTCCGAATCCGGCGGCAACACCGGTCCACCCCGCGGTTTTTTTTGCCACGACCTCATGAACATTGGACCCATGACCGTGCAGATGCCGGGCCCCGAAATTCAGGAACCGTGAAAAGAGATAGCGGCCTTCCTCCATTATCACCAGGATGCTGTTCTCTTCACCAATATCCAGCAACAGTCTCTTGCCGTCCCCGGTGCCGGTAAAAAAACGGGCTGCCCGGCAGAGTGCCAACGGTTCAATTTCGACACCGGCGGGCCTGAAGCCCGCTCTGCTGACGGGCTCGAGATAACCCGCCACAATCTCCCGAGGCACCGAGACCACCCCCGTCTCGACAACGCGTTTGCCGTTCGAGCTTCTCTCCCCCGTCACGATATAATCGGTGATCATCTCGTCGGGAACCGGATGGTATCTTGCCGCTTCCCACCGCACTGCGGCGGCGATCTCCACCGGGGACATCGCCGGCAGGGTAAAGGAACGGAGAATTACCGTATTATTGCCGACGCAGAGAAACGTATCTCTTCTCTTTAGCTTCAGTTCCTTGAAGATCTGCCGCAATTGACGGGAAAGAGCCTCCCCATCGGCAACCCGCCCCTGCTCGATGACACCATCCTCCAGAGGGAAAATACCCCGGCGATGGACGATAATCTGCCCCCGCTCATGCCGGAACTGGACCAATTTAATCTGCACCGATCCCAGATCCAGACCCACGGGAGAGAACCGGTTCCTGAAACGGGAACCCCACCGGAACATCCTTCACCACCCCTACCCTGAAACTGTCATTATATCCGAAACCCGCCCGCTTACTCCTCAGCGAGCAGATATGGTTTGAACCATTGGCGGATGACATAGCGGTCCGGCGGAAGATAGGGCGCATATTCAGGGATCAGATCGCAAATCTCTCCCTGACAGACGATGGTATGCGGCCCCTGCAGAAATATTTCCCCGGCCGCAACCGTTCCGTGCACCTTCCGGTAATCGGCCGCCCCGCCCGCCCCTTTGCCGGCCGTCTTCAAACTGAATGTATCCTCGGCCACACAAAGTCCCGTAATCTCCAGAACGGTGTCCCCCGTATCGGGGGGGATATCTTCATCAAACAGACATCTTATCTCGCGGGCGACGATGACCCCCCTGACCGACTGTCTGCTGCCCTCGCCAATACCGGCGCGGCGGTAATGACGAAGGGTAAGCACACCCTCGACAATGACGACCCCGTCGAAGGAGAGCGGATTAACGGGGTAACCATCGCTGTCGATGGTATTTTCCAGCGTAAGATCACCGTGCACCCGGGTTACCCTCCCGTTATGGAGGTGGATGTTGTCATTGTTCCATACCTCTCCGCCCGGCCGCTCGATGATCGGCCCCCCCTCCGCACCGCCCGCAGAGCTCTGCACCTTCTTCAGGAAAGAACACTTGAAATCATTAAAATCGAAATTTAGATGGGGGACCGATCCGAAACCGGCGCTCTCGGGAATATGTTTTTTATATGAAGCCGGAGGAAGATAAACCCGGTAGTACCCCCCTTCCCCGCCGGGACCTTCGCCCGGCACAAACAGGCCTCCTCCCGTCCGCTCGTCCGCCTCCACATAGACGCACGGCTCCCCGTATCGTGTATCCCAGGTGACCCGGCGGGAGATCGGTACACCCGAACTGTATGAAAGATAAGGCCCGGCAGCCCCCGCTGCGGGGAGCTTTCTGAAAAAGATACGCTCCGCCCGGGCAGCGGCCTCCAGATGAAGTCGCCCGTGAATATGCACATCGCCATATATTCCCGCCATGTACGGGCCGCCTTCCGTCTCCGTCGATAACCCTTTGAGATGCAGTAGCCTCCGGCTGATGAGTGCCTTGGTGTAAAGAGGTTCTCTCTCTGCCAGCACCCATAAATCAAGAGTTCTTTCCTGCCTGTTCTCTTTTATAACCCCCCGGGAGCAGATGAGGACCTGGTCCGCGGAAAGTTGAGAAAGGCTCTCGTACCCTAGGGGCAAACGATGTTCATATGTGCTATCATGACGCAGGAAAGTGACGTGGAATGATCCCTGCTCGGGATGGGCGGAATTAAAGGCTTTGCCAACCGGTTCACGGCGATGGGGATTATGCCGCAGCACGGCCACCCCGGTCTCTATCCCGGCCTCCGCCACATAAAACAGATTCTGGGCCGTGGCGAATTCCTGCACCGTGCGTGCTTCAACTAGAGCGTATTGCATCAGGGCCAACCCCATCAGGGCAACCGCCGCCCCGATGATCAGGACTAGGGCGAGTACCGCCCCGCCATCGTCGGCCGGACATTCCTCTTTCCCCCCGCAACCTTTTTTCTCCATAATGCTCACGCTCCTTTGCCCAAACATCTCCTTTTACTTCCATTGTTCCACATTGCTACCAAAGCAGATTGCGCCGCAGCACGCTGCTTCTGAGCGTCACCATACGGCCGTCATCACCTGTGGCGCTGATAGAGATCAAAACTCTGTTTTCCATCTCGTCGATATAGCGGAAGTAAATTTCTTCGATATTATCGGCCAGCGGAAAGGGGGCTTTGTAGAGGGGATAGATATCTTTCTGCTCCGTTAAGAGGACGCTCTTGCGCAGATACAGGGTGTTATTCCGGAGCCAGATCGTATAGAAGGTAAAGTGGGGCCGGTATTCGCCTTTATATTGATCCCCGTAAAAGCTATAGTAGATCTGCTTGCCCGCACCCGGCTGCGGGCATTCTTCACCGGACCAAATACTCTCCCATCCCTCGCCGATCCAGATCCATTCCGCATGGCGGAGGTCCTGCTCTATCTCCCGCAGGGCCATACGCACGCTCTGCTGGTTCTCTTTGCTCTCCACGCCTCTTTCCCAACTCCGGAGCCCCATAAAATACAACGAGAAAGCACCGGCTGCAACCAGGCCCACCAACGCCATGGCAATCAGCAACTCGACCATCGTCAGGGCCCGTTCATCATCTAAAAAAAATAATCGGGCTATCTTTGGGGGATAAATCATCAGTTCACCGCCGGGCAAGAATGGTGACCGGTGATATGCCGGTGCCTGGCTTGCCTTTTAGTTGCCATAATAGACAGAATATTCCTGCCTAATTATAGTGCAGAAAGAATTTTAAGTCAATTATTAGCAAATTTTGGAGCATGCCAAGATACTGTATGTTTTAAAAAGAACCCCCCCCATTCGCATTAGCTATATGTGGGCAGAAGCAAATCCGGGGCGGGGTTATATCATTCCGGATGATGAAAGCGGCACTAAGTGGTTAAGATCCTATCTTGGGTTTTTGGGCCAGCACCTTCATTGCTCCATAAACAACAGCAGAATATGTGGACTGAAGTAACTCCGGGGTGGGGTTATATTATTCCGGATAGATAATGGAGACGCTATGGTGGTTAAGATCCTTCGTTCCATTCAGTAAAAATCTACAATAACTTTACTCTAACCAAATATTGTGGAAGGTGACGTGGGGAAAAAGTAGAAAAGAATATCAGGCAGGGCAGGAGGCGGTCAGCGGCTGACCAACAAGGCCCGCTGTTCGAAGGCCATCTCATGACGGGAGTTTTCCCGGCCGTTCCAGTAAACGGTGACCGAAACCATAGCTCCGCTCAGGGGGGTTACTTCGCCCGGCACAGCCATATCTTCCGGGCTGATGATCGTCGTTCTTCTGTAATCGGCATACCCTTCAATCTCGCCGTAATCCTCGGTGATCGGCTCCCCGATGGCGTAGCCTTCCCCGGCGATAACCGTAAAACCCCGGCTTTTAATCTCTTCGATCCGTTCCTGTGCTATTTTCACGGCTGTGGTCCGGCAGCCGCCGGCATGGAGAAAACCGGTACCCCCGACAAATATACCGACGATGGCGGGGGTCAATATCCCGAGCACCGCCAGCGCTACGAGGACCTCCACAAGGGAAAAACCTTGCTGCGCATTGACCAACGCCCGGTACATCCTGTAAAAATCATTCAAAACCGACATACCCTTCACCTTTCCCCGCCTTCATATAAATTACGCTTTTATAAAAGATCCAGATTCAACCAGTGCAGGATCTGCTCCCCAAAGAAGACCTGGATGGCAGCCGCCAGCGAAAGAAAAGGCCCGAAGGGGATCATATCCTTTCTGGAAAGCCGCCGCAACAGGATCATCAGCAGGCCATAGACCCCGCCCATGATAAAGCCCATCATCATTGCCGCCAGGACCCCGTATTTCCCCACAAAAAAACCGACCATGATCATCAGCTTCAGATCGCCGGCCCCAATCGCACCGCGTGCTCCGATATAGATGAGCAGCATGACACCGCCGCCCAGCAGCATGCCCCATCCGGCCTCAATCCAGGACGATAACGCCCGGCCGGCGGGATCGAGAAGTTTTGAGATGATCCCCGCCGCCAGCCCGATGCCCAGCAGCACATTGGGGATACGCCGGAAATCAATATCGATAAACGAGATGGCCAGCAGCAAGCACAGGAAAAAGAGGAGCCCCAGCGCCTCCGGATGGATGCCGATATAGCGGGGAACAGCCACGAACAGCAATCCGGTCATCAACTCGACCAGGAAATAGCGCGGGCTGATCCCGGCCCCGCAGTGCCGGCAACGGCCGCGGCAAAGCAGATAGCTCAGCAGGGGGATCAACTCCGCAGGCCCCAGACAGACTTCACAGGAAGGGCATCGGGAACGGGTTTTAACCAGAGAGATGCCCCGGGGAAAACGGTAGATCACCACGTTGATAAAACTGCCGGCAACGAGACCCAGAACAAACCAACCTGCCATGTACAAGTAAGACATTTACATTCTCCCTATCTTCGTGAATTTCAAGCCGATTTACCTTATTGATTATAATATACACCTTCGGCGCAACTTCTTACAAGTTTACCTTCGTGTCGATACCCGGGATCGATTCCAAACGGGCTGGCCGGGATCTCGTCAAGATAACCGCCGGTCACCAGCTCGTGTTCGCGGTCATGGGCATAGATACCGTCGTCATCCGGGTGTCCGGGGTGAACAGGAAATTCACCATGGTCGCGAAAGTACAGATCATACGCCCCCTGCAAAAGCCGGGTATTGACCGTATCGGCTTTGATCCGCGCCTCCCGGGCGTGGCCGGTGAAGACGGGCACGATGACGGCGGCCATAATGGCTAGGAGGGCGACGGTGACCAGCACTTCCAGAAGGGTAAAGCCGCCCTCGCCTTTATCTCCCCTTTTATTTCGGGACACCGGGAACTCACTCCCTTCGGTTCAAAATACGGCAGGCCGGGATCCCTGTTGATCCATCCCCAAAGTAAGGCTATTGACCTTCCTTGATTTTGGCGGCTGTAACCTTGCCGCTGTGCGGGCAGATCCTGTATTCCACCCCATCCGCTTTGAGATCCTCCAATGAAGTTCGCAGGTAAGGCTCTCCCCGGCTCTGATCATAGAGGTCTTCCAACTTCTCGGGATACTCGTTGTGATCATGGTAATAGAGATCCACCGCACCCTGTATGATCGCGATGTTGGCCTTCTCCACGCTCTGACGCGCATCATCGATGCGCCCCCTGAAAGCAACCACTGCTACCGTGGCCAGGATGGCCATGATCGCCAGGACCACCATCAGTTCCACCAGGGTGAACCCTTTTTCTCCAAGAACAATCTTCCTGATAATTCCCAACACCTCCGCAAATATATTCTAGATCCCCTCGTAAATACCAAAGAGGGGCAGAATGATCGAAAAGACCATTAACCCCACAAAGAAACCTACAAAAACAATGATGGCCGGTTCGATCACCGTTGCCAGGCGATCCACGGAATAGATCAATTCACGTTCAAACAGATCGGCCGACCGGCCGAGCATCCCCTCCAGATTGCCGGTCTCCTCCCCCACCCTGATCATCTCGACCATCATCGGAGGGAAGAGGGCTCCTTCCCCCAGAGATTCCGCCAGAGAGCAGCCGCCGCTGATATCCCGGCCGACCCGGTCCAGCGCCCGGCCGTAAATATGGTTGCCGATGATCTCTTTGCCCAGCTCCAGGGCGGAGAGGATATCCAGACCGCTGCTTAACAGACTGCTCATCGTCCGTGCAAAACGTGCCCAGATCATCCTTTTATAGTTGGAGGCGTAAATCGGCACGCGCAGTTTCAAGGAATCCACAAGTCTCTGCCCACGATCGGTCTTCTTGAACATCCGGAAAATCGCCGCGGCAACAGCAACGATGATCAGAACTGTATACCGGTAACGGCCGAAAAAGCCACCCGCCCCGATGACCGCCTGCGTAATCAACGGCAGTTCGATACCCATGGTGGAGAACATACTCCCAAAGGTAGGTAAAATGTACAGAAACATTACCACCAAAACCAGAAGGGCCACGATGGCCACGACAAGGGGGTAGGTCATCGCCCCGCGCACCCTCTCTTCGAGATCGCTCTGTCTCTCATAATGCAAGGCCAGTCGTTCCAACACCTCACCAAGAATACCCCCGGCCTCGGCAGCGGCAATCATGCCCGTCATTACGGAGGGAAAAACTTTGGGGTACTGCTCCATCGCCCCGGCCAGGGTGCTCCCCCTCTCGACACGGAGCGCCACCGCCCCGATCGTCCGTTTCAAAGTTTTGTTTCCCTCCCCGCTGCCCAGTATCTGCAGGCTCCTGACGACCGTCAAGCCGGCGGAGATCATCGTGGCAAAATGGCGGCAGAAGATCATGTAATCGCGTGATTTGATCTTTTTTAATGAAAGCTCTTTCTGCAGCGATTCCATAAAAGAGGCCGCTGCCGGTTGCTCCCTGATATCAAGGATGACCAGTTTCCGGCTGCGCAGATAGGTTGCGGCCTCACGCACCCCCTCCGCGCGGTGGAAACCTTTCCGCGTCCGCCCCTGCCAATCCTTGGCCCGGTATATGTAGGTGGGCATCTTCCCTCTCCTCCCGTCATATCATCACGTCCCAGCCCCGGCCCCTCTATAATGGGGGTCTGCCNNAGTTTCAACAGACTGGCATCCATCAACTGCATCCCCTTTTGGCCACCGGTCTGGATGATTGAATAGATCTGAAATATCTTGCCCTCACGGATATGATTGCGGATGGCCGTATTGGCGATAAGCACCTCCGCGGCGACAACGGAGCGGCGACCGTCCTTATGCCGGAGCAGTTTCTGAGCGACGATCCCCAGCAGCGTATTGGCCAGCTGGACCCTGATCTGCTGCTGCTGGTGCGGGGGAAAGACATCGATGATCCGCTCGATCGTCTGGGGAGCATCCACGGTATGCATGGTGGCCAGAACCAGATGGCCTGTCTCCGCCGCGGTGACGGCGACCGAGATCGTATCCAGATCGCGCATCTCGCCGACCATGATCACATCCGGATCCTGCCGCAGCGCCGCCCTCAGGGCCCGGGAAAAAGACAGGCTGTCCCGGCCGATCTCCCGTTGGTTGATCATGCTTCTTTGCGCCTTGTGGAGATATTCGATAGGATCCTCCAGGGTGATGATGTGACGGCGATACTGACGGTTGATATGCTCGATCATGGCTGCAAGGGTCGTGGACTTCCCGCAGCCGGCCGGACCCGTAACCAGAAAAAGACCTTTGCGGTAGCCGCATATCTGACCGATGGCTGCGGGGAGACCGAGGCTCTCGATCTGCGGGACCACCTCCGGGATAATGCGCAGGGCGATCGCCGTATCCCCTCTCTGCCGGTATATATTCGCCCGCACACGTTCTCCGCCCGCGGCAACATAAGAGAAATCAACCTCTCCCCGGCTCCGGAAACATTTTTTTTCCGTCTCGCCCATCATCCGTTCCGCCAGCAACGCGATATCTTCCGCCGTCAGGATGCCGTACCCAGCGTCATCAGCTTCCCGGCCCGGAGCTGCTTCTCCCAGCGGATGCAGCTCCCCGTAAAGGCGAAGCATGGGCGGCAACCCGGTCGTGAGGTGCAGATCGGAGGCTCCCTCTCTTACGCTTTTTTGCAGAAGCAGATCGATATCCATAACATTCTCATCCATCTATGCACCTCCGCTCGATCTTTAAAACTCGCTCAAGGCCACTCTTTTTACCTCTTCCAGCGTTGAAATTCCTTCCTCCGCTTTCAACAATCCATCCTGAAACAACGTGCGGCATCCCCGTGCCAGCGCTTTCTTCTGCAGCACGGCCGGGGTTGTTCCTTCCATAATCAGATCGCGCATCTCCGGCGTGATCGGCTGCAGCTCATGGATCGCCGTCCGTCCGCGATACCCTCCGTTGCACCGGCGGCAGCCCCTGCCCCGGTAAAGTATGGCCGGCAACTCTCTCTCGCCGCCCAGAGCCCGGTAGAGTTTCCTCTCCTCTTCGCCGGGCCGATACTCTTCCCGGCAGTGAGGGCAGATCTTCCGCACCAGCCTCTGCGCCACCACCCCCACAAGCGTGGAGGAGACCAGAAAGGGAGGCACCCCCATGTCGATCAGGCGCGTTACCGCCTGGGAGGCGTTGTTGGTATGGAGGGTGCTGAAGACCATGTGACCGGTCAGAGAGGCTCTCATGCCTACCTCCGCCGTTTCAAGGTCACGCATTTCCCCGATCATGATGATATCCGGATCCTGCCGCAGAATGGTACGTAGCGAGGCGGCGAAAGTAAGACCGATCTTCCTGTTCACCTGCACCTGATTGATGCCTTCCAGGCGAAATTCAATCGGATCTTCCACGGTGACGATGTTGTAAGCAGGGTTATTCAAATAATTCAGCGCGGAGTAGAGGGTTGTGGTCTTGCCGCATCCCGTCGGTCCGGTCAGAAGGATAATGCCATGGGAATGGCGGATAAAGTCCATAAAGAAATCTTTGTTCCGGCGGGAAAATCCAATCGCCTCCAGAGGCAGGACGATCCTCTCTTTTTCCAGGAGGCGCAGCACCATCTTTTCACCGTAGACGGTGGGCAGGGTAGATACTCTTATATTCACGCTGCGGCGACCGCGCCGCAGCTTTATCTGGCCGTCCTGGGGAAGCCGTTTTTCCGCGATATTCATCTGGGCCATGATCTTGATCCGGGAAACGATCCGGGCATGGCTCTCTGCAGGGGGGGTGAAGTAATCGTAAAGAAGGCCGTCCACGCGCAGGCGCACACGCATTCCCTCCTCGGCAGGCTCGATATGGATATCACTGGCCCCTTCGGAGACTGCTTTCCAGATGATCGAGTTGACCACTCTGACAATGGAGGCCTCGTCGGATGGAAATGGCGCTGCCGGGTCTGAAACCTCCCCCCGTCCCCGGCCGGCCGTCCCGAAAGCTCGATCCAGCGCATCGCCGAGTGCACGTTCGGAGGCGATCACCGGTTCAACTTCCGCCGCGGCGACGATGGAGACATCCTCGATGGCGATCCTGTCCGTGGGGTCGGCCATGGCCAGTATCAGACGGCGCCCCTCCCTGCCGACGGGGATAACATGATGGCGCCGGGCCAGTTCTTCGGGAACGGCGGCGGCCGCCACGGGATCCGGCTCATAGCTGTCCAGATCGATAAACCCGAGATCCAACTGCTCCTGCAGGGTCTCCATCAACACCTGCTCGGAAACATACCTCTCCTCGGCAATGATACGGCTCAGCCTCTTGCCGGACTCTCCGGCCTTGTTCAGGGCATCTTCAAACTGCCGGGCGGTCAGCGCTCCGGCCTCTACCAGAAGCTCGCCCAGCGTCCTCATCCCGGATTTAACCACCTTGAAATAACGCTCCATTCCTGTCTGATTTTCCGGGCTCGCGTCGATTAATGATGAAGGTCTGAAACGGCAGATCAAAACGTGGAACGTTGCAAGGTTTTATTGAAGGTCAATAGCCCGGCGCATGGTCTCCAGGGGGGCGCCCTTCCCCGCCCCCGCGGTAAAGAGTTCAAAAGCAAGGACAGCCTGCCACAGCAACATGCCTTTTCCATTGAAGGCCTCTCCTCCGGAAAGGCGGAACAATCGCATCATTTCGGTCTCTGCCGGCGCATAACGCAGGTCGACCAGGATGCGCCCGTCCGGTGCCCCCTCCTCTTTGCGGCAGGCGGCCGGAATTTCTTTCAGGATATCATGATCCGAGGCCAGACAGTAGACGATCAATGAAGATTTCCGCAGTTCTCCGGCCAGCGGTTCCTCCTGCATGGGGACTACGCGCGTACCACTGAACGAGGTATGCGCCGAGATCAACTCCTGCAATTCCTCGGCATGGGCAAGGGTGCGGTTGGCTACCGTCAAAGACTTCACGCCTTCCCGCGCCAGAGCAAAGGCTATGGCCCTGGCGGCGCCGCCGGCGCCGATAATGAGGACGCGCCGTCCGGCAGGGTCCGCTGCCGCGCCGGCATTTTGATGCAGAAAACGGCAGAACCCCGCGCCGTCGGTGCTGTAACCATGCAGGACGCCCCCTTTGTTTACCACGGTATTTACGGATCTGATCAGGGCCGCCTCCGGGGAGACAACATCGAGATATTTTATCACCGCTTCCTTGTGGGGGCTGGTAATATTGAGGCCGCCAAAACCAAGAGAGCGGGCCCCCTCAACCGCGCCGCCAAGTGCATCCGGACCGACATCGCAAGCGATGTAAGCGCCATTCAGGCCGCAGGCCCGGAAGGCGGCATTATGCAGGGCGGGAGAAAGCGAATGGCCGACCGGCCTTCCCAGCAGAGCATAGATCGTGGTCTGTGCATCGATCATCGGCAAGTATTGAGGGTTGCCCCTGTCCATCTTTCAAGCTGCATCCTTCCCTGCATTCCCCCCGGCCCGGTACGGATCATGTCCGCAGCACCCCGGGAGGGTGCAAATTTCCGGAACTGACGTATCAGGTAAATAATGCAAGATTATTGTGTATTGATTTTAAAAGAAAGGAAGATAATTGTCAATATTTATAAATTTATTGAAGATCGTCTTCTTTTTTGTGCAGGACGGCCGGATAAAGGCCTTCTCTCTCCATCCTCCTGAGGACCCGCCTCTCCAGCATGCGTGTTACCCTGGTAAAGAGCATGTCTTTCCCCATCTGCTCGACAAGGATGGTCAGCAGCCCCAGCCGGTTGCCCCCCAGTACGTCGGTAACGACCTGATCACCGATTACCGCGACCTCATCCGCCTCCAGCCCCATCCTCTGCAGGGCAAGACGAAAGGCCTTCCGGCGGGGCTTTACCGCATACCAGATGGCGGAAACATCCATTTCCTGCGCCAACTTTCCGCCTTTGCCCGGCGTGCTGTTGGAGACGATATACAATTTAAAACCTTCTTCTTTGAGGCTGTTGACCCATCTGCACATCCGCGGGGCGACATTTTGGCAGCCCAACGGGACAAGGGTGTTATCGAGATCCAGAATGATGCCCCGGATCCCCTTCTGCTTCAGATAGTTTGCATCCAGATCGTAGATGCTCTGTAAAATAAGGTCGGGATAAAACTTCTCCCACATGCCGTAACTCCTTTCGGGCTTCACCGTCCAGATAAAAATATTCATGTCTTTTCCCGGAAAAAGGCGCCGGAGAACAAAATATGTTGAGATCTATATCATTATAGGTTATAAATAATACAGTGTAAAGTTGCGGTTCAGGGATAATATTACATCTAAAGGAGAGTCTGTTAATGTATAAAATTGCCGTTATTCCCGGGGACGGAACCGGGCCCGAACAGGTTGACGAAGGTTTGAAAGTGTTGGAGGCGGCGGCCGCCAAATACGGTTTTAAATACGAAACCGCGAGCTATGATCTTGGAGGCAGGTTCTATCGCCGGACCGGCGAGGTCTTGCCGGACAGTATCCTCGAAGAACTGAAACAATTTGATGCCATCCTGCTGGGGGCTATCGGCGACCCCGAAGTCAAGCCGGGTATTCTGGAAAGAGGCCTGCTCCTGAAATTGCGGTTTGAGCTCGACCTCTATATCAATCTGCGCCCCGTAAAACTTTTTCCCGGCGTTTACTCGCCGCTCAAAGAGAAAGGCCCGCAGGACATTGATTTTGTGGTTGTGCGTGAAAATACCGAAGGACTCTATGCCGGGGGCGGAGGTTTCCTGCGTTACGGCACCGCCGACGAGGTGGCCATCCAGGAATCGATCAATACCCGCAAAGGGGTGGAGCGCTGCATACGTTACGCCTTTGATTATACCAGACGGTTCCGCCCGCGCCGGAAGCTTACGCTCTGCGGCAAAACCAATGTTCTCACCTATGCTTTCGATCTCTGGGAAAGAGTCTTTAACGAGGTGGGCGGCGAATATCCGGAGATCCGGAGAGATTATGCCCACGTGGATGCGATCTGCATGTGGATGGTAAAAAACCCGGAATGGTTTGACGTCATCGTTACCGACAACATGTTCGGCGATATCATTACCGATCTGGGAGCGATGATCCAGGGGGGGATGGGGATTGCCGCCGGCGGGAACATCCATCCCGGCAAAGTCTCCATGTTCGAGCCGATCGGCGGGTCGGCACCCAAATATACCGGTAAGAATGTAATCAACCCGTTGGCCGCCATATGCTCGGTGGCCATGATGCTGGAATTTCTGGGCGAGATCGAGGCGGCCGGAGCCATCGAATCAGCAGTGGCCACGGTGTGCGATAAACACTTGAAGAGCCTCAATGCAGGGGGGATGGGTTACTCCACCGCCGCCGTCGGTGATCTGGTAGCCTCAATCTGTGCAGAGTAACAGCGGGGCGGTGACACCGGCCCTGCATCTTTGCTGTGAAAGGCCTTGGCGCCCATGATTTTGGGGGAGCTCGGTTTGAGGTCCCCTGTTTCCGCCGAAGGAGGCCATAAATGAAGACTGTCTACAATCATTTCAATCCTCTGCCCCTGGGTGCCGTAAAACCCGGGGGATGGCTGCGATCAACCTTGAAAGCACAGGCAGCGGGCCTGACCGGGCTTCTGGATACGGTACCGCCACGCCGGGGGTTCAGGGCCAATCCGGTAACCGAAAAGAGCATCTGGAGGGGCGGCAACACCGGCCGTGATCTTCCGGGCATGGTCATGCGCTCGGAACGGGCTCCCTATTATATCCGCGGCCTGGTGGCACTCGCCTATGTCCTGAATGATCCCGCGCTAATCGGCAAAGCCTTGAACTGGCTCGATTACTGGTTTGAGCACCAGGAAGAAGACGGCCGCCTCCGGGCGCGCGGTGTGAGCGATTACGAGTGGTGGCCGAGGATGCTCATCCTCGATGCGGTCCGCTTTTACTATGAGGCCACGGGCGATATGCGCAGCATAACTTTCATGCAACGCTTCTTCCACTTTCAGCAGAAACATCTCCGCAGACGCCCTTTAACACGAAACATACGTTACTACCCCGAATGGAAGAGCTGGGCCATGCTGCGTGGAGGCGATAACCTGGATACGGTGGCCTGGCTCTATGCGCTGACCGAAGATCACGGATTGCTGAAGCTGGCCCGGCTCATCAATCGCCAGACCTTCCCCTGGGAGGATTTCTTCCTCAACAAAAACAGGATCATCACCCATGCGGTGAATCTGGCACACGGTCTGCGTAAACCGGCCGTCCAGCACCGGCTGTGGCCCGATGACCGGCTGATAAAAGCCGTAAAGACGGGGCTGCGCAAGGTTAAATATCAGCACGGGCAGATCAACGGTTCCATCAGCGGAGACGAGATCACGCATGGGAAAGGCGCCACACAGGGGACAGAGCTGTGCACCATCGTGGAATTGATGAGAACGTACGAAACCTACCTGAGCGCATTCGGTTCACCCGAGTACAGCGATGCCCTCGAACTGCTGGCTTACAACGCCCTTCCCGCGGCCATCGCCCCTGATTTCCGCTCACACCAATATTTCTCGCAACCCAACCAGATCTACTGCACTGCCGGCCGACACGGTTTCTTTGTCAACAACCTTGATTTCTTCGGGAAGGCGGGGTGGTACCACGATGCTCTGCCCTTCGGGGCTCCGTCCGGTTATCAGTGTTGCTTCTATAACATGCACATGGGCTGGCCGCTATTTGTGTCGAGTTTATGGATGAGATACGGAAGTGACGGCCTGGCCAAGACGGCTTACGGCCCCTGCGAGGCGGAAGCCTGCATCAAAGGGGTGAAGGTGCGCCTTACCGAGGAGACCGCTTACCCGTTCGATGATCGGGTTCTGATTACTTTTCACTGTGAAGAACCGCTGTCCTGTGCCCTTCTGCTCCGCATCCCGGGTTGGTGTGCAAAAGGAACCGCCGTGGTCGGGGAGGAAGTTTACACGGGGAGCTGCGGTTCCTATGTGGTCATAAGACGTAACTGGCGGGACGGCGAACAGGTTCTGCTCGAACTGCCGGCCACCCCCGGCACCGTAACCGCGCATCGGGGGGCCGTCTCTGTAAGACGGGGGGCACTGGTCTTTGCCCTGAACCCGGAAGAAATGTGGGTTCCGGTTGATGACCGCGCCGCATTTCCCACCTTTGAGGTGGTCCCCGCCGCGGAAAAACCGCATAAAAATCATGGGCGGTGGTCCTTTGATGAACCCCCGGCGTGGAATTACGGCCTGGAAAAGGATGATGTCACCTTCGAAGTGAAGAAGGGCGATCCGGCGGGGCTGTCCGGAGATGACGAAACTGAAAAAATGGCAACCCCCTGGACCCCCGGCAACGCCCCCATTAAATTGAAAGCAACCGCAACACGCGTCCCCGCATGGACGCGGCAGGACACGTTGTTGGCCGGGCTGAATGCTGCGCCGCTGCCCCAAAACCCCGCCCCGGACGGAGAAGAGGCGGAAGAGATAACACTGATCCCCTACGGCTGCGCAAGGCTGCGTATCTCCATATTTCCTGTTCCGGACCGCAAAAATAAAGAGGAATAAAGAAGCCGGGGGCCGCCGGAGTTAAACCGCTCTCTAGGAACGTGCCTTGAAATGGTGGCGCCCCGATGTGTATTTCCGATCTTCCGGCCTCTTCTTTTTTTCCTTCTCCCTCTCCTCTTCCCGAACTTTCTTTCGCTTCTTCCTTTCAAAATAGGAGATGGTCAGATCGATCAGACCGAAGACTGCCATCCCCGCAAAACAGAGCCAGCCGAACCAGTCGCCCCACATCACCACCGGAGTATTGCCGGTTCCGATCGGAATATCGGCCACCAGTATCTTCCTCTGCGGTTCTGCGGAGAGCGAAAACTGGATGAGTCTCCCGTACGGATCAATGATCCCGGAGGCATGGTGGGCATCGGCTTTGATGATCGGAAGGCGGTTCTCTATCGCCCGGAAGACATAATGGGCCAGATGCCGGGAAGCAAGGTCGTAGGATTCATTTGAAGGCACGGCGAGGATACGCGTTTTTTCCTGCGTCAACTCGCGCAGCCCCCGCGTAAAATTTATTTCCTGTGCGTTGACGATCCCAAGGTTGCCGATGAGCGTCTCGAATGTTTCCCCCAGAAAAACCCCGTCCGGAGACAGGATCACGGCTTCATTCATTTTTTCTTCGGGATCATGGTAGCCCACCACCAGGAACGTATCCATCTCCTTGGCATAGTCCTGGAATATCTCCATCCCCTTGTGCTGAGGATTAAAGGGCAGCGCCGCCTCATTCCACACCACCAGCTGGGCACCGCTTTCCACCGCCTTGCGTGTTATATCCAACAGCTGTTCCAGGTCTTCCTGAAATTCGATGGTCTCTCTGGTAACCTCGATCGTCTCCCCGCCGACCTCGGGGCGGTGCTGATAATACCCGGGCTGGATGGCGGCCACGCGCAGTGCCGGCGGAGGATCGTCAAAAAGAACCATGCTGTAACCGGCCCACAGAAGAAAGAGAAGTATCGTGGAGTACAACCAGATCTGAGAACCGATTCTGCTGACCGCGGCACTCTCTTCCTGCGGCGCCCACCGGCCGTCCATCAGGGCAATCAACATCTGGGCCAGGACGAGATTAACGAGGATGATAATAAAGCTCATCCCGTAAATACTGAAGACGCTGACGGGCTGGATAAGCCAGTACTGTTCATAGAGCGAGTTGGCCAGCAAGGCGGAGGTCCCAAGTGGTGAAAGGCACCCCCTGATCAGTTCAAAGGATACCCAGGTTACCGTACCCTCGATGATAAACCAGCGATAATGTGAACGGGAATGAAAGGCTCTCTGGCGTAAACCGATCAGCAGGGCGATGAATCCAAGCACGTAGGGGAGATAGCCAAGAAGTTCGGTCCCCGTGCCACTATCGACCCCCCGGTAAAAACTCCAGAAGAAACCTCCCACCCCGAGACCCATGGCCAGACCCGCAAGGCGGCGGGGCATGATACGATGCACCGATACCAGGATCGGCACCATCCCGCAGAAGATGAGCGGCCAGATTTTATAAGGCGGAAAGGCCAGCACCAGCAAGACGGCACCACCCGCCGCCAAGGTCATACCGGCAAATGTTCTGAAGAAGAACACCAGCGCCTGCATAAACTTTCCGGGTTCATCGGCGACATTCTCCCGCCGTCCACCGGCAGCTTCCTCATCCTTTTTGGCCATCGGACAGTAATACCCCGCTTTCCCCTGCCGTAATATTATGAATTTCCCCTTAGCTCATCCAGTACCTGCCCGAGGGCCGTCAGAAATCGTGCGTTTTCTTCGGGCAGGCCGAAATTGACCCTGATATAGGTGGGGAATCCGAATATATCCCCCGAACGCACGATCACCCCGCGTCGGAGCAGCAAATCAAAAACACGCCGCGCGTCGAACCCGGTATCGATAAAGAAAAAATTGGCCTGGGAAGGGACCGGTTCGAGACCGATTTCCTCCAGCCCCCGGGCTACCCGGATACGACTTTCCTTTACCAGATCGATACTGCGGCGCAGATGTTCCTCATCATCTAAAGCCGCCAGTGCGGCGACCTGTGCGGCATAATTTACGTTAAAAGGCTCACGCACCCTGCCCAGATCGGCAATCAGCTCCGCCGGCGCCACCCCGTAACCGATACGCAGTCCGGCCAGCCCGTATATCTTGGAGAAGGTCCGCAGCACGATGACAGGTGCTCCCTGCCTGACATATTCCAGGCTCTCGGGATAATCCGAAGAGGTGACATATTCGGCATAAGCTTCATCGATGACCGCTATTACCCCCTCCGGCAATTTCCGGATAAATTCATCCATCTCGCGGCGGCGGACGATGGATCCGGTAGGGTTGTTGGGACTGCAGACAAATATAAAGCGGGTCCGGCCGGTCACCATGGCCAGCACCTTTTCCAGATCGTAACTGAAATCGGGCTTCAGGGGAGCAAGTTTAACCTTTCCGCCCATGATACGGGTTACAAATTCGTACTCCGAAAATGACGGAGAAGGCATGATCGTTTCATCCCCGGGTTCCAGATAAGCTTCAGCCAGCAATTTCAGAACCTCATCCGAACCGTTGCCGAAGATCAGCTGATCTTCTTTTAAATTCAATCGGGAAGCCAGTGCTTTTTTGAGCAGATAACAGTCACCGTCAGGATAATATTTAATCTTGGGCAGCACTCCGCTCAGTGCTTCCAGTGCCTGCGGGGATGGACCCAGCGGGTTTTCATTGGAAGCCAGCTTGATGACATCGTCCAGCCCCAACTCTCTCTTTACTTCATCGATAGGTTTACCGGGAACATAAGGCTTGATCTGATCCAGACAGGCCCTTCTTCGCGGAAGTTTCAATACCATTCCCTCCATTCTCTCTTTCGTTAAACATTATATCAATAAAGGATCGATAAAGAAAGAATCGCTGCAAGTAAATGGTGGAGATTCCCTTCTCTTGGCGGTTGACATAATATTTACTGTTTTATATAGTCGTAATCGTGATATGTTACGATATCGCAATATGTTTTGACCATTTAAAACTTTAGGAGTTGTTTACATATATGTTTAACAAGACCTCATTCATAAAGCCCGGATCAGCAGACCGTATAAAAGTCGCTTTTCTCTTCATGATCATCATCACCGGCCTTATCTCTTCCGCCATCGTTGTTTACCAAAGGGCAACACCCCCCGCACCGCCGGAAAACCTGAAGGTGGAATCCTTTACGGATACGGCGGCAACCCTCTGCTGGGAAACGTCCGGAGAGAAACGCGGCCCGGCTGAATATTACATCTACATCGATGGGCGGCGTGCAGGGTACAGTACCGAGGTTACATATACGGCCGCGGGGTTATCCCCGTCCACAACCTACCGGTTCCACATCAGGGCGGTCAATGCGGCGGGAAGTATCTCCCCGCCGTCGGCGACGGTCACTTTAACGATGGCCGGGGATAGAGCCGATTCTTCGGCACAGAACAATCCTTCGCCCGCAGCCGAGTCCGGCCCCGAAGAGGCCACCGTTGCGGCGGCGGCATCCGTATCCGGCCCCGATCCCGATATGAAGTCCGTCCCCGACCACCCCGACAACAGTTCCTACAAAGTGGTCGGCTACTACGCATCATGGGCTGCTTACCAGGGTTTTTCCCCCGATCAGATTGATGCCCGCAAGCTGACCCATCTTAACTATGCCTTTGCCAACATCGGCAATGACCTGAAAATTGCGCTCGGGTATCCGGATATTGATATCGCCAACTTCAACAGGCTCAACGATTTGAAGAAGGGGCATCCTCACCTGAAAACACTCATCTCGGTCGGCGGCTGGACCTGGTCGAACCGCTTCTCCGATGTCGCCCTGACCGATTCATCGAGAACGGCCTTTGCCGAAAGTTGCCTGCAATTTATTCTGGACTACGGATTTGACGGCATAGATCTGGATTGGGAATACCCGGTCGCCGGCGGGCTGCCTGCAAATGCATGCCGCCCTCAGGATAAGCATAACTTTACCCTGCTCCTGCAAAAAATACGGGAAACCCTCGATGCCCGGAGCGCCGTTGACGGCCGGGAATACCTGCTGACCATCGCCGGCGGCTCCGGAATCTGGTACACCGGGAACACCGAGTTGAACATGTTGCACCGGTATCTTGATTTTGCCCAGATCATGACCTACGATATCCATGCCTACTGGGATAGCTGCACCGATTTCAACGCCCCCCTCTACGATAACACCGACCAGTCTCCCCAGAAAAAATGGAGTGTCGATCAGGCGGTCAGGGCCTGGGAAGATGCCGGTTTTCCGCTACATAAATTGGTGCTGGGGATCCCTTTCTATGGTTACCGCTACCATCCCGCAACCAACGCCAACAACGGCCTTTATCAAAATTTTTCACAAGGGTCCTACATCACTTTCAAGAGCATCGCCGACGGCTTCCTCAACGCACCGGATTATGTGCGCCACTTCCATCCGAAATCCAAAGTGCCCTGGCTCTTCAACGGTTCAACTTTCATCAGCTATGAGGACGATGAATCGATCCGGTTCAAGGCCGACTATATCAAGTCCCGGGGTCTGGCGGGCGCCATGATCTGGGAATTGAGCCACGACCCTGANNTGACGACCGTCCGTCACCCTTAAATTGTACTTTTTAAAAAAGCATAAACGGGTTTATTTTTGAATATATCTACATGGGGTGATGCTGATGTTTACAATTATCAATCTGCGGTCGAAGTGGATAAAAATTGCATTCGGGGTCGTGATCATCGGGCTTCTGATCAGTCTGCCCTACTTTTTCGGGCTGCATAAACGGCTTTCCCTGGTAACCCAGCCCGAGAAAAACCTGCTGCCCATTTATTACGTGGAGACGCCGGAGAAGAAGATCGCCATCTCCTTTGATGCCAGCTGGGGGGCGGAACGTACCCCTAAAATTTTGGAGATCCTTAAAAGATATGATCTCAAAACAACCTTTTTCGTTACCGGCATATGGATAAAAGCATACCCGGACTGGATCAAGCAGATAGCGGAAGACGGCCATGAGATCGGCAACCATACCGCATCGCACCCGCATATGAACCAACTCTCCACCGATCAGATCAAGGAGGAAATGAAAAAAGTGGATGATATGATCTGCAAACTTACCGGGAAACGCCCCAAATTGTTCCGCCCTCCTTTTGGTGAATACAACAACAACGTGATTAAAACAGTAACTTCGCTGGGGTATATCCCCATCCAATGGAGCATTGATTCTCTGGATTGGAAGAACCTGAGCAAAGAAGCAATTATCGAAAGGGTCACCTCCAATCCTCACAACGGCGCCATCATCCTTTTCCATAACGATGGACTCAACACACCGGATGCCCTCCCTGAAATCATTGAATTCTACACCNNCCCCTTGAATTTTCCGTCCCGGCCGGGATCAACGGCCAATTTTACCTTCCCGCTGCCCAACACGTGGTTTATCCATCTCCTCGCGGCGGGAACAGGTGCAACTTTACACGGCCTGTTTGCTGCTCTCCGATCAAGGAAATTATCGTGCCATCGTGCCGGGATGAAAGAAAATTAATGGGGATCCCCGCAAAGGCAAGCGGGTATCCCCATTTTACAATACAAATGCTTATTATGACCTTCAATCTATCTCCATCCGATACGTTATGGACGGGTGTACTCCATCGGCCAGATCTCGGTCTGCTCGGGCAGCAGCTTGGCAGACAGAGGGAACACACCGCTGCACCGATTTATGGCATAAGGAAAATCCATGTTCAGAAAATCTTCCAATGTCCCGATAGGGCTGTCGGCATTGTCAACAGTAAGGTAATGGATGGGGATGACCACGGACGGTGATATCCGGGCGATCACCTCCAGAGCATCTTCCGGCGAGATTGTATAGTAGCCGCCCACGGGAATCATCAATACATCCGCCTTGCCGATGAGGCCGATCTGATCATCGGTAAGCAGATGCCCCAGATCTCCCAGGTGTACCAGCCGCAGTGACGGGGTTTCAAAGACAAAGATGCTGTTTTTCCCCAGGTTCCGGCCATGCAGGGTGCCGCCGACGTTATAAATACGGGTCTCTCCCAGGCGATGATCGATCTCATTCCAGTCGCCCCCCGAGGTCAACCCCTGTAAAACGACGGCTTCGGCGCCGCCGCCGGCCGCATAATTATGATCGTTATGTCCATGGGAAACCGTCACCACATCGGATCTTTGATCTATCCGGCCGTAAGTGCCGAATTGGGGATCGTAAGGATCGATAAGCACTTTCCCATCCGCAGTCTCCAAAATAAAAGTTGCATGGCCCAGATAAGTAAGAGTCACTGCCTCCCCGTCTTCCTCTTCCCCTTTGCCGCCGTTATCAGCCGCCGGAGATTTATGGGCATCGTCTTCATCAGGAACCTCCGCGGAGGAACATCCGCAACATGCCAGACCAAAGGCCAGAAGAACCAGAACCATCATCACGAACAATGAAAAAACCCTTTTCCTGCTCTGCACCTCAAACCCTCCTCTTGGTAATAATATGCCTCAACTCCCATAATTTAACTATAACACATCCTTTTTAAGCCGTAAAGAACAACCCGGGGTCTGATCGTGTCAAAATACTGTAGGTTTATAAAGAACCCCACATTCGTCATGTTGTGTCGGATTCTGCGCTGCGCTCCCGGCCCAGGATGACAGAAAATGTGTTTGTCATTGAGGGGGTGGTGCGGCATTCCCCCCCCTGTCATCCGGAGGGAGCGGCTCCTTTTTTCTGTCATTCAGAGGGAGCGGCAGCGACCGAAGA
>MTKW01000725.1_pt1 | contig 32954 bp, 46 predicted proteins | sample 1042761 | NCBI WGS metagenome assembly MTKW01 (sample SAMN06205366, study PRJNA360243) | anaerobic digester metagenome | biome: Wastewater treatment plant; feature: Anaerobic digester sludge; material: sludge; isolation source: anaerobic digester fed with sludge from wastewater treatment plant ...
CCAATGCCGACGATAACATAAAAGATCGTGTCTATTTCGGCACTCATTTCGGTGAGGATGCCAGCTACTTTCCGGCCGTTGATCAACAAATCATTAGGCCACTTGATGGCGGCCGGCAGACCGGTTAGCCCACGAATGGCTTCGGCCCCTGCCACAGCGGTTGTTAGAGTGAGAAGGGGAGCCCGGGCCGGGAGCAGGTTGGGCCTTAGGATCAGCGAAGCAAAAATATCGGTACCAGGCGGCGACACCCAACTGCGGCCCCGCCGGCCGCGTCCGTCAGTCTGCTCTTCCGCCACCACCAAGGTACCTTCGTCGGCTCCTTGTCGGGCCAATTCTCGCGCTACGTCATTGGTGGAGTTCACCCGGGAAAAATAGTGGACTACTTGTCCTAACTTAACAGTGACTAAACCCGCGCGTATCTCGGTTGGCAGCAGCTTATCGGGCCTAGCCACCAACCGATACCCTCGCCGCGGGATCGCTTCGATTACATAGCCCACCCGTCTCAAGTCTTCAACATATTTCCATACTGCCGTCCGCGACACACCCAGCCGTCGGCTGATATCTTCCCCTGATATGTATTCATCTGATCCGGCCAGCAGGGACAGTAGCATATCGTCTTTCACGGCCTATCACCTCGCCCCGATTGTAGACTGCAGACCAACCGGTGTCAAGAACTGATCGGGCACACCCTGACCGCGCCAAAACGCCACCAGCCCAGAAAAGATGTGCCAGGCCAACTGCTTCTGGTAAGAAGGGTCGGCCAGCAGCCGTTCTTCGGCGGGGTTGGACAAGAAACCGATCTCCACCAGGGCTGCCGGTACCGGTGAGTTGCGCAGCACATAAAAATCCCCGCTTTGAACCTCCCGGTAGTTCTCCCCTAAGGGTTCTAATTTCTTCAGCTCTGCTTGTATACAGCGGGCCAGCCGCTCGCTCTCACTGTGATTATCGCCAAAAAATGTCTGAGCCCCGTATTCACCCGGTGCCGGAAAGCTGTTCCCGTGGATACTTAGAAACAAAGTAGCCTGACTTCGCTGCACTAAATCTGCCCTGAGGCGCAAATCTTGTTCGAAGTCCTCCGACAGCTCTTTGTCGTCTGACCGGGTAAGCAGTACCCGGGCCCCGCTCAGATTTAGATACTCCTTCAGATACAGACACACGGGCAAAGTGATCTCTTTTTCTGTCACCCCGCGTTGGCCGGCTGCTCCAGTGTCGATACCGCCGTGCCCCGGATCCAGCACCACAATCTGGGGTGCCAGCATAAGTGCCTGCGCCCAGACCGCCTGGCGCAGTCGACGCCCAGGTGTGCTGATTACCGCCAGGACCACCAGCGCAATCACCATGGCTGTTAGCCACCTGAGAGTCCCGTTTCTAATTCCTCCCCCTCTAAACATCGTTCCCTGCCCCCAGCCTAATGTGTTGTTAATAATACAGACAAATAAAAGGCAGCCATAAGCAACATACTCGCTTCGGCTGCACTTTAGACCGGGGAATGTTATTACCTCAGCAGTTGTAACAACTGCTGAGGTTTGTTCTATTGTTATTAACGCTTGGAGAACTGTGGTGCCCGGCGGGCTCCCTTAAGACCGTATTTCTTGCGCTCTTTCATACGCGGATCACGGGTAAGGAGGCCTTCTTTCTTGAGTACGGGCCGGAATGATGTAAGGTCTACCTTCAGCAAGGCGCGGGACAATCCGTGCCGCACAGCACCTGCTTGCCCGGTGATGCCACCGCCTTCTACTTTAGCAATCACGTCGAACTTGCCCACATTCCCGGTAACCCTGAGGGGTTGCTCAATCACATTCTGCAAACTCCGCAGGGGAAAGTATTCTTCCGCCGGTCGGCCGTTTACGACAAAACGACCACCTCCAGGGACCAGTCTCACTCTGGCGATAGCGGTCTTGCGCCGCCCGGTGCCGTAGTAAGTAACGCTTGGCATTCGTCTTTCTCCTCCTTTCCCCCGGAATTACTTTATCTCGCCAGGCCAAACCTCGGGCTTCTGAGCCTGGTGAGGATGATTCGCACCGCGATAGACTTTTAATTTCTTGAACATGGCCCGACCTAACCGATTGCGAGGCAACATGCCTTTCACGGCCATTTCCACCGCCAGCTCCGGTCGTGTGGCCATAAGATCGGCGTATTTTGTCCGTCTTAACCCGCCGGGATAGCCGGTGTAGCGAATCCATTCCTTTTGGACCGGTTTCTTTCCGGTGAGAACTACATGGTCGGCATTAATGATAATCACATGATCACCGGTATCTACATGGGGAGTGTAAGTGGGTTTATGCTTGCCGCGCAAAATCTGTGCTGCCACTACAGCCACTCGGCCCAGAGATTTGTCCGCGGCATCCAGGATATACCACTTTCGTTCCACTTCGGCCGGTTTGGCCTGATAACTCTTCACTATTCTTTCCTCCCGCTGGAGAAATACGCTGAGGCTCCTCCCGCCGGGGCTCTTGGCAGTCAAAGACTCACAGCGAAATTTTAACATAGCCCCAAGGCAGTGTCAAGCCAATGCTGCCGGGTGTGTCGTGGGCGGCTACGGCATGGTTGTAGCCTACTTGCCACAGATTCAGGCCTTGGGGTGGGGCTGTAGGGCCCACCCGGGAGCGATCGCCTCGGGCCAAAATTTCTCTTACTTCCTCAGGAGTCAGCGCTCCCCGCCCCACTTCCACCAGGGTGCCAACTATACTCCTTAACATTTTATATAAGAAACCGTCGGCGACGGCATCGATCAACACCAAATCCCGCTCGGCCACCACCTGCAGGCACTGGACTGTACGTACCTTGTCCTTGACCGCTGAGCCGGCAGCACAAAAAGCAGAAAAATCATGCTGGCCCATCAGCTCATGGGCGGCCTGCTGCATCACCTCCAGATTGAGCTTGAGCGGCAGGCGCCAGCTATAGTGCCGCATAAACGGTGACGGGGTCGGATCTAAAGAGATTAAGTATCGGTAAATCTTGTAGGTGGCATCGTAGCGGGCATGAAAGTCCAAGGATACTTCTTCCGCTTGCCAAACGGCCATATCTCGGGGCAAGACTGAGTTCAGGGCAGCCGGTATCCTATCGATGGGAATTCGGGCCCTGGTCTTAAAGCTGACCACCTGCCCGCGGGCATGGACCCCGGCATCGGTACGCCCGGCACCGATCACGCGGGTCTTCTCGGCTAGGATCGTAGCTAGCGCCTGCATCAATTCCCCCTGAACCGTGCGCACAGCAGGTTGCACTTGGAACCCGGCGAACTCACTACCGTCGTAGGCCAGAGTTAGCTTGATGTTACGCACTAAGACCACCTCTTAGCCCAATATTCGATCCGCCACTCCCAGTGCCAACAATAATACGCTGGCAGCCAAGGCTACCCAATCGCGGCCGGCAAACTGCAGTTCTTTCAGACGGGTACGGCCTTCACCGCCCCGATAGCACCGGGCTTCCATGGCCGTGGCCAACTCGTCAGCTCGACGAAACGCGCTCACAAACAAAGGCACCAACAGCGGTATCATACCTCGGGCCCGCTGAATTATGTTCCCGGTCTCAAAATCGGCCCCGCGAGCCATTTGAGCCTTCATGATTTTATCAGTTTCTTCCAGCAAGGTGGGGATAAATCTTAAGGCAATAGTCATCATCATAGCTAGTTCGTGGGCCGGAACCCCTAGCCGTTTAAACGGCCGCAGTAGGTATTCAATCCCGTCGGTGAGGGCAATGGGTGAGCTGGTTAAGGTGAGCAAGGAAGTGGTGAGAACCAGCAGCAATAAGCGCCAACCCATGAATATACCCAACCGTATGCCTTCGGCTGTTGCTTTTAGTGGGCCCAGCTTCCAAACAACTTGTCCCGGTGTAAGGAAAAAATTCAGTACCAAGGTAAAAAGAACAATGTAAAACACAGGACGAACGCCCCGCAGCACGTATCCCAGCGGCAGAGCTGACAACAATACTAACGCCGCCGTAAACACTGTCATGACGGCATAACCGGCTGGGCTCTTGAGTAAAAACAGGGCCACAATGTATAGCATGGAGCCGATGATCTTAGACCGTGGATCGAGCCGATGCAACAACGAATCCCCGGGCACATATTGACCCAGGGTAATATCTTTAAGCATGGGTTTGCCCCCTTAAAAAGGCTAAAATCTCCGGCACCGCTTCATCCACAGTTAAAATGTCGGTCCGCACCTGGGGGGAAAGATGGTGTAGTCGGCGCATAAACTCCGTGATTTGGGGAATACCCAGACCCAGCTCCTTGAGTTGTTCCGCCTGCTGATACAGTTCGCGGGTGCTGCCTGTAGCCACTATTTGCCCCTGGTACATAATAATCAAGCGGTCCACTAAGCGGGCTACATCCTCCATACTGTGGGATACTAACAATACCGTCAAGTTCTGTTGTTGCTGCAGCTCGGCGATCTGACCTAAGATTTCGTCTCGGCCGCGAGGGTCCAGACCGGCAGTAGGCTCATCCAGCACCAAGTAGCTAGGGCCCATGGCCAAGACACCGGCAATGGCCACCCGCCTCATCTCCCCGCCGGACAGATCAAAAGGCGACCGCTCAGCGTACTTGCTGGGCGGAAGTCCCACTGTAACCAAAGCGTCGTGCACGCGGTCCTCGATTTCGGCTGCGGTTAACCCTAGGTTCTGCGGCCCAAAAGCCACGTCTTTGGCCACTGTTTCTTCAAATAGCTGATGTTCCGGATACTGAAATACCAGCCCCACTTTGCGGCGAATCACCCGCCGAGCCGATTTGTCTTTGGTATCGGTCCCATCCACCAGCACCCGCCCCACTGTCGGCAACAGCAAGCCATTTAGATGTTGAATCAAGGTGGATTTGCCGGAGCCGGTATGACCGATCAGACCGACGAACTCGCCCTCATGGATAGTAGTGTTGACATCGCTAAGAACCGTGGTGGCAAAGGGAGTGCCCGGTTGGTAGGTAAAGCTCACATTTTGGACTTCAATTGACATATCTCGGCCACCATCCTCTCCACCGTCAAGATTCCGGACGGCAGCGTCACCTGATGCTGAGACAACCGCTGGGCCAGCTCCGTAACTTGGGGCACATCTAAACCTAGGGCTCTGAGCTCGTTCACATGGGAAAATACCTCTTCCGGTGCGCCGTCTAAAACCACTCGCCCGTCATTCATGACGATTACTCTCGTTGCCAATACCGCTTCTTCCATAAAATGAGTGATGTGTACCACTGTAATGCCCTCATCGCGGTTCAGGCGGACCACAGTATCCATCACTTCGCGCCGCCCGGAAGGGTCTAACATGGCGGTGGGTTCGTCCAAAATCAAGGCTTCCGGTTGCATAGCCAACACACCGGCGATGGCTACCCGTTGTTTTTGTCCACCGGAAAGAAGGTGCGGCGCCGCTGTCCGATACTCCCACATGCCCACAGTTTTTAGGGCGGCCTCAACTCGCCGGCGGATCTCCGCCGCAGGCACGCCCAAATTCTCCGGCCCGAAAGCCACGTCCTCTTCCACCGCAGTAGCCACCATTTGATTGTCCGGGTTTTGAAATACCATCCCTGCCGTCTGACGAATAGTCCACAGGTGCTGGGAATCTCTAGTGTCCATCCCTTTGACCAACACCGTTCCTTCGGTGGGTAGTAACAGAGCATTAAGATGCTTGGCCAAGGTAGACTTGCCGGACCCATTATGGCCGATAATGGCTACGAATTCGCCGCGGGAAATCGACAAATTAATATCGCTGAGGGCAATGTGTTGAAGCGCCTCGCTTTGGTCGTACCGGTGGGACACATTTCTTAGCTGAAACATTGCTACCATAAATACCACCTGCTCCCGCTCAAACAAAGTAGGGATCGTGCGCCCGGTAAGGCAGATCCCCACCTAGTTTAAGCCAGCTCCAAGATGGCCATGGGGGCTGCATCACCCTGGCGCGGCCCGAGCTTATAGATCCGGGTGTAACCTCCGCTGCGGTCGTTATAGCGCGGTCCCACCGTATCAAACAGTTTCTTCAGCACCTCTTTATCCGGCACTAGCACTGCTGCCTGCCGGCGAGCATGGAGATCGCCGCGTTTAGCTAGTGTTATCAGTTCGTCCGCCAGGCGTCCTAGTTCTTTGGCTTTAGCTTCGGTAGTTTGAATGCGTTCGTAGCGAAAGAACGACACCAGCGCATTTCTTAGCATAGCCTGGCGATGCCCTCTCAGGCGTCCCAGCTTGCGATAGCCCATGGCTGTTACCTCCTTCAGGGAAACCCTGGGCCCAGCAGCGGCCAAAGTCTTGGCTGCCTGAGCGCCCGAGCTCCTTCTTACTCATCCTTTGGACGCAAGGATAACCCTAAGGAGGCCAACTTAGATTGAACTTCCTCTAAGGACTTGCGTCCGAGATTACGCACTTTCATCATATCTTCTTCGGTTTTTTGGACCAGCTGCTCCACTGTGTTTACCCCTGCCCGTTTGAGGCAGTTGTAGGAGCGTACTGACAAATCCAGCTCTTCAATGGTCATATCCAACACACTGGCCTCTTCTTCTTCTTCCCGTTCCACCATGATCTCCATGTCCTTACCGGTCTCAGTAAGATCGGTAAAAAGAGCCAGGTGCTCGGTAAGAATGCGAGCGGCCAGACTTACCGCTTCGTCGGGGCAGATAGTCCCGTCGGTCCACACATCCAGAGTAAGCTTGTCGTAGTCGGTTCTCTGACCTACCCGGGTGTCCTCCACCATAAAGTTGACTTTGCGCACCGGGGAAAAGATAGAATCCACCGGGATGATGCCGATGGGGTCATCGGGTTTCTTGTTGCGATCGGCCGACCGATAGCCGCGTCCCTTATCTACTGTAATTTCCAGGACCAATTCAGCGTTATCGTCCAAAGTAGCGATATGCTGCTCGGGATTTAGAATCTCAATATCCGGGTCGGTGATGATGTCCCCGGCATTTACGTCACCGGCAGTTCTAGCCTCCAGCCGCATCACCCTAGGCCCGTCGCTGTGCAGTTTAAGCGACACTTCTTTCAGGTTAAGAATAATCTCCGGTACATCCTCCACCACGTTAGGAATAGTGGACAGTTCATGCAGAATACCTTGAATCTTCACCGAGACCACCGCAGCACCCGGTATGGAGGACAGCAGTACCCGACGCAGGGAATTCCCCAGGGTATTGCCGTATCCGCGTTCCAGCGGCTCCACGACAAAGCGGCCGTAAATATCGTCTTCACTCAGCTCCACAATGTCAATGCTCGGCTTTTCAATTTCAATCATGAACCTTTAACCCTCCTTAAACAGTGATTACCTCTGCGAGGGCAGATAAACCAAGGTTCATTACTTGGAATAGAGCTCGACAATTAGGTGTTCTTCCACTGGTACATCGATTTCCTCGCGTTCAGGCAGCCTGGTCACAGTGCCCTTTAGTTCGGCCGGAATCGAGTCTAACCAAGCCGGCACAGTACGAGCGGCAGCTGCCTCGGCCAGCTCCTGAAACAGCGGTAAGGCCCGGCTTCTTTCCCTGACACTGACAGTGTCACCCTGGCGCAACCTAAAGGACGGAATACTAACCTTACGATCGTTCACCGCAAAATGACCATGTCGAACCAGCTGCCTGGCTTCGGCCCGGGAGCGGGCGAAACCCAGCCGGTAAACCACGTTGTCCAAGCGCGTCTCCAACATCGTCAGCAAAACTTCACCGGTAACACCCTTGGCCTGGCTAGCTATTTTGTAGTAGCGCCGGAACTGACGTTCCAACACCCCGTAGATTCGCCGTGCCTTTTGCTTCTCGCGCAGCTGAATGCCATACTCCGAAATCTTCCGGCGGCGCTGACCGTGTTGCCCCGGCGCATAACCACGCCGGTCAATAGCGCATTTGCCGCTATAACAGCGGTCGCCCTTGAGGAACAGCTTCATGCCCTCGCGACGGCACTGCCGGCAGACAGCACCTGTATACCTTGCCATTTAGCCTTATACCTCCAATCTTACACCCGACGCCGTTTCGGCGGCCGGCAACCGTTATGGGGAATAGGAGTGACGTCTTTGATCAGACTTACTTCCAGCCCCGCTGCCTGCAAGGAGCGGATAGCCGCTTCTCGCCCGGCCCCAGGCCCTTTCACAGCAACTTCGATCTCGCGCATGCCGTGTTCGGTAGCTATCTTGGCTGCTTTTTCGGCTGCCATCTGGGCTGCAAACGGCGTGCTTTTCCGGGATCCCTTGAAGCCCTGGCCGCCTGAACTAGCCCAGCAGATCACGTTACCGCCCATGTCGGTGATAGTTATAATAGTATTGTTAAACGTAGAGTGGATGTGGGCCATTCCTCGATCTACGTTTTTTCTTTCCCGTCGTCTCACGCGTCCTGATGCGCGTTTAGCCATAATCTTATATCCCTCCTTATCCTATCGTCTGCGAATGCCCACGGTCTTCTTCGGCCCTTTGCGGCAACGGGCATTGGTGCGCGTCCGCTGGCCTCGCACCGGCAGTCCGCGGCGATGACGTAAACCACGGTAAGTTCCAACTTCGATCAGCCGTTTAATATTAAGGGCTACCTCACGTCTAAGGTCGCCTTCCACTTTGTAATTGGCACCGATTTCTTCTCTGAGACGTGATGCCTCTTCTTCGGTTAGATCCCGTACTTTGGTATCAGGATTTATGTCGGTCTTGGCTAAGATCTGCTGGGCCGAACTTTTCCCAATACCGTAAATGTACGTTAGCGCTACTTCTATCCGCTTATCCCGCGGTAGATCTACCCCAGCAATACGTGCCATCTGGTTACACCTCCTTAGCCTTGGCGCTGCTTATGCTTAGGATTTTCGCAAATTACCATCACGCGTCCCTTGCGCTTTATTATTTTACATTTTTCACAGATAGGCTTGACCGAAGGCCTTACTTTCATCACTTCAACCCTCCTTGACTCAGGCTTCCAGTGGAAGCCGACCCATGCCCGCTCTATTTATACCGGTAGGTAATCCGTCCCCGGCTAAGATCATACAGAGACAGCTGGAGCCGCACTCGATCGCCGGGAAGGATGCGAATAAAGTTCATTCTAATTTTACCGGACACATGGGCCAAAACCCGATGACCGTTTTCCAGCTCCACTCGGAACATAGCGTTTGGAAGCGGTTCGATGACTGTACCATCGACTTCGATACAATCGCCTTTATCTTTCGCCATCAATCGCCCTCCTTCCGCGACAGATCATAATGAAACTCAGCCAAAGCCGCCCGCACCATTTCGTCGGTAATCGGCTCACCGTTTTGTAAGCATTCCCTCACAGCGTACGCCACCCGTCCGATCCGTTGCAGGTGGGCTACGTTTTTTACCTTCGGTCGGTTTACCGGCCGGCGGTGTCCGTCCACCAGTTTCACCCGCCGGTTATCGTGTTTGCCTACCACTAAGTAGTAGCGGCCACGGTCCCGCCCAGTACAAGAACGAACCAGCTGGCCTAGATCCAAGTCTACTGGCATGCCGCTTTCCCTCCTCAGACCCGAGTAAGAATCTCGGGGCCGTCGGCGGTAATGGCTACCGTGTGCTCGAAATGTGCTGACCAGCTGCCGTCGGCCGTAACTACAGTCCAACCGTTAGCTAATACTTTTACCTCATAAGAACCGATATTCACCATGGGTTCGATGGCCAAAACCATTCCTTCCTGTAAGCGCGGTCCTCGTCCAGGGGGCCCAAAGTTGGGTATCAGCGGGTCTTCGTGCATCCTGGTACCGATACCGTGCCCCACGTAATCGCGAACCACAGAAAAGCCGGCCCGGTTGACATAGCTCTCCACCGCATGGCCGATATCAGATAGGCGCCCGCCTGTTTTGGCCTGGGCAATACCCTTATACAGCGCTTCTTCCGTAACACGCAGAAGCCTTAAAGCGTCAGCGTTCACTGCCCCAACCGGAACTGTAAACGCACTGTCCCCAACGTAGCCCTCATAGGTGACNNTGCACAACCTCGTTGTTAATCGAAGCACAAATGCTGGCCGGAAATCCCTGGTAGCCTTTGAAAGTGGGTATGCCCCCATGGCGGACAATAAACTCCTCGGCCACAGCATCCAGTTCGCCGGTGGTGATGCCGGGACAGATGGCTTTCTTAAGCGCGGCTACAGTCAGGGCCGTAAGCCGTCCGGCAGCTCGCATACAATCAATCTCACGCGGCGATTTAAGAATAATCACGGTTCATCCTCTCCCAGAGCAGCTAAAACCCGGGCAAAAATATCTTGGAGGTCTCCGTTTCCGTCTGCACGCCGAAGCAGTCCTCGAGCCTCGTAATAGGCAAGCACCGGCTCCGTCTCCCGCCGATAGACCTCTAGTCGATGGCGGATAACCTCTTTGGTATCATCCGGCCGCTGTACCAGCTCGCCGCCGCATGTATCGCACAAGCCCTCCTGTTTTGGAGGCCGGCCGCTCAAATGAAATGAGGCCCCACATTTAGAACAAATCCGCCGTCCGGTAAGACGCTTCAGCAGGATCGCCTCTTTTACCTCTAAATACAATGCCGTCACCGCTCCCCGCTTGGCTGCAGTCAAAAACTCATCCAAGCTTTGAGCCTGAGTCACCGTGCGGGGGAAACCGTCCAGAATAAACCCCCGCCTTGTATCCGGTGCCTGCAGTCGTTCCTTTACCAGTTCTGTCACCAATTCATCCGGTACCAGTTCTCCTTGAGCCACAAAGCCTTTGGCTTGGCGCCCCAACTGGGTATCGGCCGCCATGGCTGAGCGGAGCAGGTCACCGCTGGCAATTCGGACCAAAGAAAATTCCCTCTCTAACAGCTCGCCTTGAGTTCCCTTCCCGGCTCCTGGTGCGCCCAGCAATACTAGTTGCATCATCTTCCCCTCCCTTGGTCGGTTGCTATTTCTTTAGGAATCCTTCGTAGTGCCGCATGAGCATATGGGCTTCGATTTGCTTCATGGTCTCCAAAGCCACGCTCACCGCGATCAGCACCCCGGTACCGCCAAAGGAAAGACCCTGCACCCCGGTAAGAGTTCCCATGAAAATGGGCAGGATTGCCACCAAGGCGATGAATAACGCTCCTACCACCGTGATACGATACAATACTCGGCTCAGATACTCCGAAGTAGGCCGCCCCGGACGGATACCGGGAATAAAGCCGCCATACTTCTGCATATTCTTAGCCACTTCCACTGGGTTAAAAGTAATGGCCGTATAGAAGAAAGTGAAGAATATGGTTAAGCCGAAGTACAACACGGTATTAAGAGGCTTACCCATTTGCAATGCCCCGGCCACTGCCTGAGCCCACGGATGGTTGACGAATTGTGCCACCGTTCCCGGGAACAGAAGTACCGAACTGGCAAAGATGATGGGGATAACTCCGGCTTGGTTTACCTTAAGCGGTATGTGTGTACTTTGACCGCCGTAAACCCGCCGCCCTACCACCCGCTTGGCATATTGCACCGTAATGCGTCGTTCGCCTTCTTGAACATAAATTACCGCCACCACAATCCCTAAGGCAGCCAAGCCCAGCAAAACGACATTGATGATCCCAATGGCACCCACTTTGAGGTAGCTCGCCACCTGCACCAACCCGGTCGGCAGCCGGGACACAATACCGGCAAATATGATCAGCGAGACTCCGTTGCCGATCCCTTTGTCGGTAATTTCTTCCCCCAACCACATCAAAAAGGCAGTGCCGGCGCTGAGAGCCAACACAATTACGGCGTAGGTGGTAAAACTGGGGCGAATAACCGCGCTGCGCATCCAGGCCACCATACTGAGCGCCTGAATAAGAGCCAGTACTACAGTGGCATAGCGGGTATACTGAGCCAGTTTCTTCCGGCCCTCTTCACCTTCTTTGGCCATTTCTTCCCAACTGGGAATCACTATGGTGAGCAGTTGGGTAACAATGGAGGCCGTAATATAGGGGGTTACACCCAGCGCAAACACCGATACCCGTTTGAGTGCGCCACCGGAGAATAGATCCAAGAAACCCAGCAGGTTACCCTGACTAAATACGTCCTCTAAAATTCGCGGATCAATGCCTGGTACAGGAATATGACTCCCGATCCTGAACACCAGGAACATAAGCGAAGTAAAAGTGATCCGCTGCCTAAGCTCGGGTATCTTCCAGGCATTCCTAAGCGCCTCAATCACTTAGATCACCTCAGTCTTTCCGCCGGCGGCAGCGATTTTCTCGGCCGCAGCCTTGCTGAAAGCATGGGCGTGCACAATAAGAGGCTTAGTCAAATCTCCGCTGCCGAGCACCTTGACCCTACTGCCCATGTTTCGGATAATTCCCGCCTGCCAAAGGCTCTCCAAAGTGACTTCGGCGTTAGCGTCAAAGCGTTCTTCCAGCGTACTTAAGTTTACCACTTGATACTCAACCCGAAATGGATTATAAAAACCACGTTTAGGTAGGCGCAGATGTAGTGGCTTCTGGCCGCCTTCGAATCCGGGAGCCTTGACTCCGCCGGAACGGGCCTTTTGTCCCTTATGGCCGCGCCCCGACGTCTTACCTAAGCCGGAGCCGATTCCGCGCCCTACTCGCCGCTTGGGGCGTTTGGATCCGGGAGCCGGTGCCAGTGAAGACAAATCCATGCTTACACCTCCTCGCCTACACTTGTTCAGTCTCAACTAAGTGTTGAACTTTATCTATCATACCCTGTATGGCCGGCGTCTGGTCGTGAATCACACTCTGATGAAGCCGATGCAGACCCAAGGCCTTAACCGTCGCCCGCTGATCGGCAGGACGGCCGATAGGGCTTCTAACTAAGGTTATTTTCACCTTGGCCATGTTCCTACCTCCTAGCCAATAACTTCCTCCACCGAAAGCCCTCTGAGTTTGGCAACTTCACGGGGAGACTTAAGCGCCAACAGACCTTCCATGGTGGCCCGGGCAACGTTATTGGGATTGTTAGAACCTAACGACTTGGTGAGAACGTCCTTTACTCCCGCCAATTCCAAAATCGCTCGTACAGCGCCGCCGGCAATGACACCGGTACCTTCAACCGCTGGTTTTAACAGCACACGGCCGGCACCAAAGCGGCCAATAATCTCATGCGGTATGGTAGTACCGCTGAGGGGCACTGAGACCAAGCTCTTCTTAGCGTCCTCTACGCCTTTGCGGATGGCTTCCGGCACCTCGGCCGCCTTGCCCAAACCCACACCGACTTTGCCTTTGCTGTTTCCTACTACCACCAACGCGCTGAAATTGAATCGCCGGCCACCTTTGACCACCTTGGCCACACGGTTAATGGACACCACTTTTTCTTGAAACTCACTGATGGGTCCCTCTTCCCGGCGCTCTCGTCTGCGTCTTGGTTGCTCCCGCTTCTGCAAGTTGTGTCTCCCTCCTTTGTCCTAGAGTTTTAGCCCGGCTGCTCGAGCAGCTTCAGCCAGAGCTGCCACGCGTCCGTGATATAAATATCCGCCCCGGTCAAACACCACCTGGTTGATCCCGCTCTCCAGCGCCCGTTTAGCAATAAGCTCGCCTACCACTGTCGCGGAAGCGGCGTTACCTCCCGAAGCCACCTGCTGTCTGATTTCCGGGTCCAGGCTGGAAGCAGAAACCAAGGTAGTCCCTGTTTCGTCATTGATGATTTGAGCATAGATGTGCTTTAGGCTTCTAAACACTGCCAGGCGCGGCCGCTCTGAAGAACCGGCTACCTTCTTGCGCACTCGCAGGTGGCGCAGCTCGCGCCGCTTGTTGCGATCTTCTTTCTTAATCACCTGCGCACTTCTCCTTTCCGGGTACTACTTGGCTACTTTGCCCGTCTTACCTGCTTTCCGGCGCACCTGCTCGCCTTCGTAGTGAACACCCTTGTCGTTATACGGCTCCGGCGGACGCTGCTGTCGGATGCGAGCAGCAATCTCGCCTACCATTTGTTTATCGATTCCACGGATAATGATCTTGTTAGGGGCCGGTACCTCAAAGTCCACTCCCTGGGGGGCGTCTATTTCCACCGGATGGGAGTAGCCAAGCTGCATTACCAGCTTACGTCCCTGCAGGGCTGCCCGATAACCAACTCCCCTGATCTCCAAGGTTTTGCTGTAACCTTCTGTCACACCCTGCACCATGTTAGCCACCAGAGAACGGGTCAGCCCGTGCAAGGCCCGGTGTGAAGAAGAATCCGATGGACGCTGGATATAAATTACATTGTCTTCACGGTTAATAGTCATCTCAGGGTGTAGGTTCCGCACCAGTTCGCCTTTAGGCCCCTTAACCCGTACGGTGCTACCGTCGACGGCTATCTCCACCCCGGCCGGCACCTTAATCGGCTTTTTTCCAATTCTAGACATTCCAACTCCCCCTCACTACCACACGTAGCAGAGGACTTCGCCGCCCACACCCTCACGCCGGGCCTGCTTGTCACTCATGACGCCCTTAGGCGTAGACAAAATGGCGATACCAAGTCCCCGGAGAACTTTAGGTATATCCTGCCGGCCCACGTATACTCTGAGCCCAGGCCTGCTAATACGTTTGAGACCGGTAAGAACACGCTCTTTATTCGGCCCGTACTTAAGGTAGATCTTGATGATCCCCTGCTTGTTGTCCTCAATGAATTCACAGTCACGAACAAAGCCCTCTGTCTTCAAGATTTCAGCCATGGACCACTTCATGTGCGATCCAGGAATCTCTACCATCTCGTGCCGGGCAATATTCGCATTTCTGATCCGGGTCAGCATGTCAGCAATAGGGTCCGTCATGCTCACCTTTCTAGCCTCCCTTCTGGCCTTACCAGCTGGCTTTCCTTATCCCGGGGATCTCGCCGCGGTAGGCCCGTTCGCGGAAACAAATACGGCAGATCCCGAACTTTCGGAGGTAGGCATGGGGACGACCGCAAATGCGGCACCGGTTGTGGCGGCGCACCTTATACTTCGGCTCACGCTTCCACTTTTCGATCTGGCTCTTCTTTGCCATTACCTTATCCCTCCTTTGTTTAGCTCTCGCGCAACGGCATACCCAAAAGCTTTAATAACTCGCGGGCTTCCTCGTCTGTTCTAGCTGTGGTAACAATATTGATATCCATACCTCTCACTTTGGCCACTTGGTCGTAGTCGATTTCTGGGAAAATGAGTTGTTCCTTAATACCCAATGAGTAGTTGCCACGGCCGTCAAAACCATTCGGTGAGACTCCGCGAAAATCCCGCACCCGCGGTAAGGCTACGTTGAACAGTTTCTGGAGAAAATCGTACATCCGCTCTCCCCTAAGCGTCACCTTGCAGCCGATGGCTGCTCCCGCTCGGACCTTGAAATTAGCTATAGACTTCTTGGCCCGGGTGACCACCGGCTTTTGCCCGGTGATGGTGGTCATATCTTCTACAGCCGCATCCAGCAGCTTGGCATCCTGCAGGGCGTCGCCCACACCCATGTTAACATTTACCTTCTCTAATTTGGGCACCTGCATCACATTCCCATAGCCAAAACGCTGCATCAGCGCCGGGACTACTTCTTGTTCGTACTTTTCCTTCAGGTCCACAGGCCCGCTACCTCCCTTCTCCGCTTATTTATCCAGCGTCTCGCCGCATTGGCGGCAATAACGCACGCCGCGCCCGTCAGCGAGGAATTTCTTCCCTGTCCGGGCCGGTTTGCCGCAGCGGCTGCATATAAGCTGCACGTTGCTGGCGTGAAGCGGAGCCTCGCGGCTGATGATACCGCCCTGCTGTAGCTCGGGCGTGGGGCGCATATGCTTCTTAACAATATTAGCACCCTCGACCAAAACTGTACCTTTGGCGGGGAAGACGCGAAGTACCTTACCTTTTTTGCCGCGATCCTTGCCGGCAATTACCAGCACTGTATCGCCTTTCCTGACGTGTACCTTAGGCCGCAATCAAAACGCCTCCTTCCCCCTACAGCACTTCCGGGGCCAACGAAATTATCTTCATGAACTCTTTCTCCCTAAGCTCGCGAGCCACTGGACCAAAAATACGGGTCCCCCTGGGCTCCTTATCTTCTTTAATGATAACAGCAGCATTTTCGTCGAACCGGATATAAGAACCGTCGGGGCGCCGTACGCCTTTTTTGGTCCGGACAACCACTGCTCTAACAAGGTCGCCTTTTTTAACAACGCCACCGGGTGTTGCTTGTTTAACGCTGCAAACAATAATGTCGCCCACATTGGCATACCGCCGCCTGGAGCCACCCAGCACTCGGATGCACATAAGCTCTTTGGCCCCTGTATTGTCAGCGACATTAAGCCTGGTCTGAACCTGGATCATGTGTTCTGTCCCCCTTTCGCCAAGGGTGCCTTAGCGGGCTTTTTCGATGATATCCACCACGCGCCATCTTTTCTCTTTGGACAGGGGCCGCGTAGCACCTATGCGCACCCGATCACCCACATGACAAGCGTTCTCGGGATCATGAGCCTTGAAACGTTTTGTTTGCCGAATGTAGCGTTTGTACAGCGGATCTTTGACGGTCCGGCTGACTTCCACTACCACTGTTTTGTCCATTTTATCGCTAACTACTATACCTTGGCGGGTCTTGCGTTGCCCTCGCTTATCCTTATCCAAGCTCTTGGCCTCCTTCCTTAGGCCTTAGCCAATTCTCGTTCATGTAGAACGGTCTTGATCCTAGCAATGGATTTCCTCACTTCCCGCAGGCGCATCGGGTTATCCAATTGCCTTGTGGCCAGTTGAAACCTGAGGTTAAAGAGCTCCTCCTTGAAGTTGGATAGTTTTTCCTGCAACTCGTTATCGGTGAGCTCCCTTAGTTCTTTAGCTTTCACCGGCCTCACCACCTACCTCCAGGCGCTTAACAAAGCGCGTCTTAATAGGAAGCTTTTGCGCTGCCAGGCGCATAGCCTCGCGCGCTACTTCTTCGTTAACACCGGCCAGTTCAAACAGAATGCGTCCCGGCTTAGCCACAGCCACCCAGTACTCCGGGGTGCCTTTACCGCTCCCCATCCGAGTCTCAGCAGGCTTAGCCGTAATGGGCCGATCGGGAAAAACCTTGATCCACACCCGCCCGCCGCGCTTGATATAACGAGTCAGGGCAATACGAGCCGCCTCTATCTGGCGCTGAGTAATCCAACCGGACTCCAGGGCTGCCAGCCCGTAATCGCCGAAGACTACCTCCGTACCCCGCGTAGCTACTCCGCTTGGTTTGGGCCGGTGTTGCTTACGGTATCTAACTCTTTTAGGCATTAGCATATTACTTGCCTCCTTCGCCGGCCGCCTCTTTCTGCTTGCCTTCCGCTTTCGCTTCCGGCAAAACTTCACCTTTATAAACCCAAACTTTAACCCCGATCCGCCCGTAGGTGGTACGGGCTTCGGCAAAGCCGTAATCGATATCTGCTCTCAAAGTCTGGAGCGGTACTGTTCCTTCGCGATAGCCTTCTGTCCGGGCTATTTCTGCGCCGCCGAGACGACCGCTGACTATTACCTTCACACCCTTGGCCCCGGCCCGCATAGCTCGCTGAATGGCCTGCTTCATGGCCCGCCGATACGAGGTCCGCCGCTCTAGCTGGCCGGCAATTCCCTCCGCCACTAACTGAGCATCGATCTCCGGCGTCTTGATCTCTTGAATATTGATATGAACTTGTCGGCCAGTCAACTCTTCCAGCTCTTTTCTCAGAGCCTCCACCCCGGAACCACCGCGTCCGATAACCATCCCCGGCTTAGCCGTATGAACTGTCAGCTGAACGCGTTTAGCCACCCGCTCTATTTCAATACCAGACACACCTGCTTGACGAGTCTTTTCTTTAATGTAATCCCTAATCTTGACATCCTCGAGCAGCAGGTCGGCGAAATCGCGATCGGCAAACCAACGTGCTTCCCAGTTCTTAATTATCCCGAGGCGCAAGCCATGGGGATTGACTTTTTGTCCCACGCACTATCCCTCCTTACTTTTCGCCGACCACAACGGTTATATGACTGGTGCGCTTTAAAATCGGGAATGCCTGCCCCATGCGTCGGGGGCGATAGCGTTTTAGCGTCGGCCCTTCATCTACATAAGCTCGCACCACGTATAGCTCCGACGGATCAAGATCAAGGTTGTTTTGTGCATTAGCCACGGCTGATGTTAACACTTTCTCTATCAGGCGTGAACCTCGCTTAGGCATAAACCGCAGAATCCCCATAGCCTCCTGCACACTCTTGCCACGGATAAGATCCATAACCACGCGCGCTTTCCGTGGGGCAATACGCACATAGCGAGCAACTGCTTTCGCTTCCATATTCTGCCCTCCTCTACTTCAGCGCCGTGGACCTTTCGGTATGAGAACCGTGGCCTCTGAAGAAGCGGGTCGGCGCAAACTCGCCCAGTTTGTGGCCAACCATATCTTCGCTGATATATACTGGGACATGTTTTCTGCCGTCATGCACAGCAATGGTGTGCCCTACCATCTCAGGAAAAATGGTAGAGTCACGAGACCATGTCTTGATGACACGCTTTTCCCGTTTCTCATTGAGCGCCTTGATCTTATCCATGAGGCTAGGATGAATATAGGGGCCTTTCTTGGTTGAGCGTGACATAACCTAACCTCCTTCCCGCTTACTTGCGTCTCTTAATAATCAGTCGATCCGATTCCTTGTTCTTCTTCCTAGTCTTGACACCTCGAGCCGGTTTGCCCCAAGGAGTCATCTGAACCTTACGACCCACAGGAGCGCGGCCTTCACCGCCGCCATGCGGGTGGTCCACCGGGTTCATCACAACACCGCGTACCGACGGTCGTTTGCCCAGCCACCGGCTCCGACCGGCCTTGCCCACGGTGGTGTTTTCGTGCTCCACGTTCCCAACCTGACCCACAGTGGCTTTGCAGGCCGCCAACACCATCCGCGTCTCGCCTGACGGCAGACGGAGTGTAGCCATTCGGCCTTCACGAGCCAGCAACTGAGCTGCCGCTCCGGCCGAGCGTACAATTTTGGCTCCGCGCCCAGGAACAAGCTCTACGTTATGCACGGTAGTGCCCACGGGAATATGGCTCAGCGGGAGAGCATTGCCCGGTTTTATATCGGCCTGCGGGCCAGACATCACATCATCACCCACCGCCAGGCCCACTGGAGCCAGAATATAGCGCTTCTCGCCGTCGACATAATAGAGCAGGGCTATACGCGCTGACCGGTTGGGATCATATTCAATCGCGGCCACTTTGGCCGGAATACCATCTTTATTGCGTTTGAAATCTACTTCCCGAAAGCGTCGTTTGTGTCCGCCGCCCTGGTGGCGCACTGTAATTCGGCCTTGGTTGTTGCGGCCACCATGTTTCTTCAGCGGCCTAAGCAGCTGCTTCTCCGGCTGCTTCTTTGTGATCTCCTCGAAGGTGCTCCCGGTCACAAAGCGGCGGCCTGGGGAAGTGGGTTTATAGATTTTAATAGACACAGCTACCCCTCCTTTCCGCGTATTTAGGCACCTTCAAAGAACGGGATCCGTTGACCCTTGGCTAGGGTAACAACGGCCTTTTTCCGGTCTGAGGTCCGCCCGACACTGCGGCCCATACGTCTCATTTTCCCGGGTGCCTTGAGGGTAACTACCTTGGTTACTTTAACTTTGAAGATTTCTTCCACCGCATTCTTGATATCCACCTTAGTCGCTGCCGGATGCACCTCGAACGTGTACTTTCCTTCTTCCATCAGAATCATGGCTTTCTCAGTGATCACCGGCTTCCTAAGAACTTCCCGCGCTTCCATTAGCCGAGCACCTCCTCCACCCGGGCCACGGCATCTCGGGTAATAATCAAGCGGTCGTGCCTCAGGATATCATAGACATTCAGAGCCACCGCCTCCAGCGTCTCTACCTCCGGAATATTACGGGCTGAGCGCTGCACTTGATCGTCCCGCCCGGCCGTAACGATTAGCGCCTTCTTGGCGTCAAGATTAGCCAGCACCTTGACCATTTCCTTGGTCTTGGCTGCAGGCAGGTCTAAGTCCTCTAGGACCACGAACTTTCCCTGACGAACCTTATCCGAAAGCGCCACCTTCACCGCTAAGCGACGCATTTTGCGCGGCATCTGCTGGGCAAAACTCCTTGGTGTCGGCCCAAAAATTATGCCGCCGTGGCGCCACAGCGGTGAGCGAATGCTACCGACTCTGGCCCTACCAGTCCCTTTTTGACGCCATGGTTTTCTGCCGCCCCCGGAGACTTCGGATCTGGTCTTGGTACTGGCAGTTCCCAGGCGTTGGTTGGCCTGGTGCCGTACTACGCTCTGGTGCAACAGACCAGCATTCATAGGTACGCCAAAGACGGCTTCGGAAAGAGTAATCTCACCGACAGTCTCGCCGTCCAGGTTAAATACCGGTATAGTTGGCATGTTGGATCCTCCTTTCTCCGTGGGCTAGCGTCCGGCCGACCGCACCATAACCAGCCGGCCACGTGTTCCTGGAACTGCACCTTTTACCAACAATAAGTTACGTTCGGGGTCGACACGAACCACTTCTAAGTTTCTCACAGTTACCCGGTCATGACCCATGCGTCCAGGCAATTTCCGCCCCGGGAAAACACGGCTACCGGAACGGGGCGCGGCTAAAGTACCCGGGGAACGGTGGAATTTAGATCCGTGCGCCATAGGACCGCGGCGTGCACCCCAACGTTTAATAGCACCGGCAAAACCTTTGCCTTTCGACATTCCGGTTACATGCACTCGCTCTCCTGGAGCAAAGATATCAACTTTAATCTCCTGCCCCACAGCGAAGGAATCGGAATCGGAAAACTTAAATTCGCGCAAGTGTCTGGCCGGTTGCACCCGCTTCTTATCAAAGTGACCCCGAAGCGGCTTTGTTATTCTGGTCGCTATCACAGGCTCGAAGCCTAGCTGCAGGGCAGCGTAACCATCGGTGGCCTCAGTTTTTTTCTGCACCACTGTGCAAGGGCCAGCCTGGATAACAGTCACCGGTACAACTGTGCCGTCTTCCAGGGGCACTTGCATCATGCCCAGCTTCTTGCCCAATATGCCTTTCATGCTCGTTTGCTCCTCCCTTCCCTACTTCTGCTTGATCTCAATATCAATGCCGGCGGGAAGGTCCAGGCGCATGAGGGCGTCTATAGTCTTCGGGGTGGGCTCTAAGATATCGATGAGACGCTTGTGCACCCGCATTTCAAATTGCTCCCGCGCATCTTTATACTTGTGCGGCGCCCGTAAAATAGTATAAATGCTTTTGTCTGTCGGCAGCGGAATCGGCCCGGAAACTAAAGCGCCGGTACGTTTCGCCGTCTCGACGATCTTCTGCGATGATTGATCCACTACTTTGTGGTCATACGCTTTCAGGCGAATGCGTATTTTTTGTTGAGCCATGTTTATCCTCCCTTTCGCCCGATTACCGGCCGGGGTAAGGCTGTGGGACCAACGTTGTTTAAGGCGATGCCTAACCCCGGTCATTACGGACAGTTCTCAGTGGAAATTCCCCGGAAGATCCGGCAACCTTCCACCTCATAGCTAATCGCACAAAAAGAGCGAGGAGAGTCCTTCTCCTCGATTATTCAAACACCTCGGCCACAACACCGGCGCCTACGGTACGGCCGCCTTCGCGAATAGCAAAGCGCAGTCCTTGCTCAATGGCAATAGGAGTAATGAGCTCCACGTCCATCACCACGTTGTCGCCGGGCATCACCATCTCCACGCCCTCCGGCAGATTAATGGTACCGGTAACGTCGGTGGTCCTAAAGTATAGCTGCGGCCGATAGCCGTTAAAGAACGGAGTGTGGCGTCCGCCTTCTTCCTTGGTTAACACATAAACCTGACCCTTGAACTTGGTGAGCGGACGGATGCTGCCCGGTTTGGCCAATACCTGACCGCGCTCCACATCCTCGCGGTCGATCCCGCGCAGGAGCACCCCGATGTTATCGCCGGCTACACCTTCGTCCAACGTCTTTCTGAACATCTCTACTCCGGTGACTACGGTCTTACGGCTTTCTTCTGCTAACCCGACAATCTGGATCTCGTCACCCAGTTTTACTTTACCCCGCTCCACCCGGCCGGTAACCACGGTTCCCCGTCCGGTAATAGTGAACACGTCTTCAATGGGCATCAGGAACGGTTTGTCGGTATCGCGCTCCGGAGTGGGAATATAGCGGTCCACCTCTTCCATCAGTTTCCAGATGGGGCCGCACCACTCGCACTCTTTTCCGCCGCAGCCGCACTCAAGCGCCTTCAAGGCCGAGCCGGCCACTACCGGAATATCGTCGCCGGGGAACTCGTACTCGGAGAGCAGATCCCGCACTTCCATTTCCACCAGCTCCATGAGCTCGGGATCGTCTACCTGGTCGGATTTGTTTAGGAAGACCACAATATAAGGTACACCCACCTGCCGGGCCAACAGAATATGCTCTCTGGTCTGGGGCATAGGGCCGTCGGCAGCGGAGACCACCAAGATAGCACCGTCCATTTGGGCGGCACCGGTAATCATGTTCTTCACATAGTCGGCGTGACCGGGGCAGTCCACATGGGCGTAGTGCCGATTTTCAGTCTCGTACTCCACGTGCGAAGTAGCAATAGTGATTCCGCGGGCCCGCTCTTCGGGTGCTTTGTCGATCTGATCGTAAGGAATGAAGCTCGACAGCCCGGCATCAGACAATAACTTGGTAATTGCAGCAGTAAGAGTGGTCTTGCCGTGATCCACGTGACCGATAGTACCGATGTTCACGTGGGGCTTAGTCCGTTCAAACTTTTTCTTCGCCATGTTTTTTCCTCCTCACTTAACTTAGCCTACCCAGTCAGTCCCTGGGTGCGAGTAATAATTTTTTCGGCCAGATTCTTGGGAACCTGGTCATAGTGGGAAAACTGCATTGAGTAGTTGCCGCGTCCCTGGGTGCGCGACCGCAGGTCGGTGGCATAGCCGAACATTTCGGCCAGCGGTACCAGTGCATCGATTACCTGCACTCCGCTTATTTGATCCATGCCCTCGATGTTGCCGCGACGGCTGTTTAGATCACCCATCACGTCGCCCATGTACTCTTCTGGTACTAATACTTCCACTTTCATGATCGGCTCGAGTAACACCGGTTCAGCCTGTGAAACTGCATTCTTAAAACCGATGGACCCAGCGATCTTGAAGGCCATTTCCGAAGAGTCCACTTCGTGGTAGGAGCCGTCATACAGTGTAACCCCCACGTCAACCAGCGGATAGCCGGCTAAGATACCGTTTTCGGCTGCCTCGCGCACACCGCCTTCCACTGCGGGGATATAATCCTTAGGCACTACTCCGCCAACGATTTTGCTCTCAAACAAGAACCCTAGCCCCCGCTCCAGCGGTCTTACCTCTAGCTTCACATCGCCGTATTGACCGCGCCCGCCGGTTTGACGGATAAACCGTCCCTCGGCCCGGGCCAGCTTACTGATGGTTTCTTTGTAAGCCACTTCCGGCGTACCAACATTGGCCCCGACCTTAAATTCGCGCAGCAGGCGATCCACAATAATCTCCAGGTGCAGCTCGCCCATACCGGCGATCAAGGTTTGACCCGTCTCCGGTTCGGTATGAATACGGAACGTGGGGTCTTCTTCTTCCAGCTTCCCCAGGGCTTCGCCCAGCTTATCCTGATCGACTTTGGTTTTAGGTTCAATGGCTACATAAATAACCGGTTCCGGAAACTGGATAGATTCCAGCATAATCGGTGCCGTCTCGTCACAGAGTGTATCACCGGTGCCAGTATTGCGCAGACCCACCACGGCCACGATATCACCCGTAAAAGCTTTGTCCACCTCGGAGCGGTGATTGGCATGCATTCTAATAATACGACCGACCCGCTCTTTTCGGCCTCGGTTAGTATTGTAGACATAAGACCCAGCCTTCAGCTCACCGGAATAGACGCGGACAAAAACCAGTTTACCAACAAAAGGATCCGTCATCACCTTAAAAGCCAGGGCGCTAAAAGGCGCATCATCGCTGGTGGATCGTTCTTCCTCTTCCTCCGTTTGGGGATTGAGGCCGCGAATATCGGGAATATCGGTCGGCGCCGGTAGATAATCTACAATGGCGTCCAGTATAGGCTGTACGCCTTTGTTTCGATAAGACGAGCCGCAGAGCACCGGAACAATCTTTCCCTTGAGGGTTCCTTTACGCAAGGCCGCTTTAGCCTCTCCGGGCGTAATCTCCTCACCCTCCAAATACTTTTCCATCACAGCGTCGTCCACTTCGGCCAACGCCTCCAGCATCTTGTCACGCCACTGCTGTGCTTCTTCCCTCAGCTCCGACGGAATTTCCCTCTCCTCGCTCACAGCCCCCACATCGTCAAGGTAGATAAGGCCCCGCATAGAGATAAGATCCACGGTACCGAGAAAATCACTCTCTTTCCCGATTGGAATCTCGATCGGAACCGGATTGGCACCCAGCCGGGTACGAATCATGTTGACGGTGCGGAAAAAGTCAGCCCCGACGATGTCCATCTTATTGACATAGGCAATGCGCGGCACTTTGTACCGATCGGCTTGATGCCATACAGTCTCGGACTGGGGTTCTACACCACCCTTGGCACAAAACACGGCAACTGCTCCGTCCAGTACGCGTAGCGAGCGTTCCACCTCCATGGTGAAATCAACGTGGCCGGGCGTGTCAATAATGTTAATACAATGGTCCCGCCAAACGCAAGTAGTGGCAGCCGACGTAATCGTAATGCCCCGCTCCTGCTCTTGGACCATCCAGTCCATGGTGGCGGCCCCGTCATGTACTTCGCCCATTTTATGAACCTTGCCCGTGTAAAAAAGAATTCGCTCGGTGGTAGTAGTCTTGCCGGCATCGATGTGGGCCATGATGCCGATGTTACGCGTCTTTTGTAGTTCGTATTGCCTTGGCATAGATTTCACCCCTTCCGTAAGGAAAATCATAAAAACTTCTTTTTCTACCAGCGGTAGTGGGCAAAAGCCTTATTGGCTTCGGCCATTCTATGGGTATCCTCGCGCTTCTTGACTGCTCCTCCGGTGCCATTGGCTGCATCCATAATCTCTGCCGCCAGCCGCTCTGACATGGTGCGCTCGCCCCGAGCACGGGAATACTGAACCAGCCACCTAATAGCCAACGATGAACGTCGTTCAGGACGCACTTCTATCGGTACCTGGTAGTTGGCGCCGCCCACCCGGCGAGCCCGCACTTCTACCAAAGGTGTGATATTCTTGACAGCTTGATCAAAAATCTCCAGCGGATTTCGCTTTGTCTTTTGGTGTACGCGCTCCAAAGCGTCGTAACATATGCGCTCGGCAACACTGCGCTGCCCGCTGGTTAAGACCTTGTTTATTAAGCGGGTTACCATATCGCTCCCGTAAACAGGATCCGGGGCGATTTCCTGCCGCGGAATATGGCCTCGTCTTGGCATCCCCTTCCCTCCTTAAATGTTCTTATTGCTTGGGCCGCTTCGCGCCGTATTTCGACCGACTCTGCCGTCGATCCTGAACACCGGCGGAATCTAGTGTTCCCCGAACAATGTGGTATCTTACCCCAGGTATATCCTTAACACGGCCACCGCGCACCAAAACCACGGCGTGCTCCTGAAGATTGTGGCCAATACCAGGGATATAGGAAGTAACTTCAAGTCCGTTAGTTAAGCGCACCCGCGCTACTTTTCTAAGGGCAGAGTTGGGCTTCTTGGGAGTTGTGGTGTACACGCGAGTGCATACTCCACGCCTTTGCGGCGACCCTTGCAATGCGGGTGCGGAGGACTTTCCCTTCATCTTCTCTCGTCCTTGCCGGATCAGCTGATTAATTGTCGGCATCTTCCCACCTCCTTCCCCTGCTAATCAATTATGGCCGCGGCCGCGGCCCCAACTTGGATACCGCAAGCTCTACCTAAAACCTTCATATTGTCAGCATACGTATACGGAGTATCGTTTTCCTGGCATAGTGTAAGTAATGGGCTCACCACATGGGGTTCAGCATCTTTGGCCACAAAAACCTGGCGGGCAATGCCTTTTTGCACCGCTTTCAGCGTCTGCTTCGTACCGACCGACTTTCTTCTGGCCGTCCGGAGTTGATCCAGCATCATTCGCAGCCCCCAGTCTCGTTGGTGTTTCTTTTTAGCGAACTGGAGCCAGGTCCAGCGCCTAACATGCTCACTTGGTCGGACCTGGCCCCAAACCATCGTACTATTCATTGCTCGGCCGCCTAATCTCCAGCGAAGACGGCCTTAGACCGCACTCGGATATTTTACCACTGCCACAAGTAGCTGTCAAGGAAGAGTTACTGGCTGGCCTGGGACGTTGTCGTTGTAGTTTCGGCCGGCTCTACCGACTGGGTTTCTATTTTTACCCGGCCATAGCGAGACATGCCGGTACCGGCCGGAATGAGTTTACCGATAATCACATTTTCCTTCAGACCTAACAATTGATCAGTCTTGCCCTTGATAGCCGCATCGGTAAGCACCCGGGTAGTTTCCTGGAAAGAAGCTGCCGACAAGAATGACTCCGTCGCCAGGGAAGCCTTGGTAATGCCGAGAAGGGTGGGGCGAGCCGTAGCCGGTTCTCCGTTACCTTCCAGGGCTTTCACGTTTTCTTCTTCGAACTCACTCACGTCCACTAAGGAGCCCAGTAATAGCTCTGTGTCCCCAGGATCTTCCACTTTTACCTTCTTTAGCATCTGGCGAACAATGATCTCAATATGCTTGTCGTTAATCTCTACTCCTTGGAACCGATACACCCGTTGGACTTCATGCAGCAAATAAGCTTGCACGGCACCCATGCCTTTGATCCGAAGAAGCTCGTGGGGATTAATGGATCCTTCGGTAAGCTGATCCCCAGCCAACACGGATTGACCTTCTTTCACATGCATTCTGGCCCCGTGGGGCACAGGGAAGGAATGGGCTTCGCCTGTTTCCTTATCTACCACTTGGATTTCGGTCCGGCCACGGTTTTCAGTAATATGAACCACGCCGTCCATATCGGTAATCACAGCCGCACCCTTAGGTTTGCGTGCTTCAAACAACTCTTCCACCCGGGGTAAACCCTGGGTAATATCATCCCCGGCCACACCGCCGGTGTGGAACGTGCGCATGGTAAGCTGGGTACCGGGCTCGCCAATGGACTGAGCCGCTACAATACCCACTGCTTCACCCACATCCACCAGGCGACCCGTGGCTAAGCTACGGCCGTAGCACTTGGCACAGACTCCATTCTTGGACTGACATTGCAGGACGGTACGCACCTTAATTCCTTCGAGCCCGGCGGCAGTGATAGCAGCGGCCGCATCGGCACTGATCTCTTCGCCCCCACCAACCAGAATCTCCCCTGTCTCCGGGTGTACAACATCCTCGGCGGCTACGCGCCCGATAATGCGTTCGGACAGTGACTGCAGCTCTTCGTTACCGTCGCGCATAGCGGTGATATAAAAGCCCTCCGGGGTGCCGCAATCTTCTTCGCGCACAATCACGTCCTGAGCCACGTCCACCAGCCGTCTGGTCAAGTAACCGGAGTCGGCGGTCCGGAGTGCGGTATCGGCCAAACCCTTTCTGGCCCCGTGGGTGGAAATAAAGTATTCCAATACCGTTAGACCCTCATGGAAATTAGAACGAATAGGCAGGTCAATGATCCGTCCGGAAGGATCGGCCATCAGGCCCCGCATCCCGGCCAGCTGCCTTAGCTGCTGAATGTTACCCCGGGCACCGGAGGTGGCCATCATAAATACCGGATTAAACTTATCCAAGTTCTCCACCAAAGAATCCGTAACTGTCTCGGTGGCTTCATTCCAAATCTTGATCACCTGCTGATAACGCTCGTCTTGAGTTACCAGTCCGTTGTGGTACTGCTCCTCAATTTCTTCCACCCTGCGGTCGGCTTCGGCTAGAATATCTGTCTTGGTCGTGGGCACTATGGTGTCGTCAACAGAAATGGTAATTCCGGCTATAGTAGCATAGTGAAATCCCAACGACTTAATTCGGTCCAGCATCTCCACTGTTGTTTCAATCCCATGTCGGCGGTAGCAGTCGCTTACTATCTTGCCCAACATCTTCTTATCCACCACATCATTGAAGTGGTATTCCGGGTCCAGGGGCAAGGCCTGGTTGAAAATAAGCCGACCTAATGTGGTCTCCTCCAATTTCCCTTTCAGCCGCACCTTGATCGGAGCCTGAAGCGATAGCTCTCTGGCATCGTAAGCCATCTGCGCTTCCTCAGCAGAACTAAAGTAGCGCCCGGCCCCGGTAGCATCTTCCTTGACACTGGTCAAATAGTAAGCACCGAGCACCATATCCTGGGTGGGCACAGCCAAAGGCCTGCCGTTGGCCGGTGAAAGAATATTGTAGGCCGACAGCATCAGCACCCGAGCCTCGGCTTGGGCTTCAGCCGACAGGGGAACGTGGACTGCCATCTGGTCACCGTCGAAGTCAGCATTGTAGGCTGAACAAACCAAGGGATGGATCTGAATCGCCCGTCCCTCCACCAACACCGGCTCAAAGGCTTGAATCCCCAACCGGTGCAGCGTCGGCGCACGATTTAGCATTACCGGGTGCTCCTCGATAACATCTTCCAGCACATCCCAGACTTCTTCCCGAACCCTCTCCACCATGCGCTTAGCGCTCTTGATGTTGTTGGCATGGCCTCGTTCTACTAGCTCTTTCATAACAAAGGGCTTGAATAGCTCCAGAGCCATTTCTTTTGGCAAGCCGCATTGGTGCATATCCAGATTCGGTCCCACCACGATCACCGACCGGCCGGAATAGTCCACCCGCTTACCCAGCAGATTCTGACGGAATCGTCCTTGTTTGCCCTTGAGTAAATCACTCAAGGATTTAAGGGCTCGGTTTCCGGGTCCAGTCACCGGCCGGCCGCGCCGGCCGTTATCGATCAGAGCATCCACTGCCTCTTGTAGCATGCGTTTTTCGTTACGGACAATGATATCAGGGGCCTGCAGCTCCAAGAGGCGCTTCAGCCGATTATTGCGGTTGATTACCCGCCGGTAAAGATCATTTAGATCCGAAGTGGCAAAGCGCCCACCGTCGAGCTGCACCATGGGGCGCAGCTCCGGGGGAATCACCGGAATAACATCCAGAATCATCCACTCTGGCCGGTTACCGCTTTTGCGGAATGCTTCCACCACTTCCAGTCGGCGAATGGCGCGGATTTTTCTCTGGCCGCGAACATCTTTAAGCTCCTGCCTCAGCTCGGCCGCCATCTGGTCTAGGTCTATTGCTTCCAGCAATTGTCTGATGGCTTCGGCTCCCATACCGGCTTGAAAACCGGCACCATACTGATCACGATGTTCCCGGTATTCCGCCTCGCTCAATATTTGCTTCTGCACCAACGGCGTCTCACCGGGATCCGTCACCACGTAGGCGGCAAAATAAAGTACCTTCTCCAGTGACCGCGGCGACATGTCTAATATGAGACCCATCCGGCTGGGAATACCCTTGAAGTACCAAATGTGGGAAGCCGGGGCTGCCAGCTCAATATGACCCATCCGCTCCCGACGCACCTTAGCCCGAGTTACCTCCACCCCACAGCGGTCACAGACGATGCCCTTATACCTAATCCGCTTGTACTTACCACAGTGGCATTCCCAATCTTTGGTGGGGCCAAAAATGCGCTCGCAAAACAGGCCCTCGCGCTCTGGCTTTAGGGTTCGGTAATTGATCGTCTCCGGCTTTTTTACCTCACCGCTGGACCAAGCGCGTATCTGATCTGGAGAGGCCAAAGCGATCCGAATGCGGTCGAATCTATTTGCATCTAGCAAAGGGCCTCGCTCCCTTCTCCCTTAGTCATCCTCATCATCAGCCGCCAGACTGACTCTCACCAGTTCTTCTTCATCTAAATTGGGATCTACCGTGTTTTCTTGTACGTGGGCTTCATCGGCTTCGTCGCCTTCTTCCCCATCATCTTCTAGTGCCTTGCTTTTTCGACCACGCGGACTTTCGGCCTTGCCGTCAATATCCAGCTCCAATTCCTTGGCCGTAGCGGCCACGTCATCCTCTTCATCACGGATATCTATTTCTTCCTCAGCTTCGTTTAGCACCTTAACATCCAGGCACAGACTCTGCAACTCTTTGATGAGTACCTTAAATGATTCCGGTACGCCCGGTTCCGGTACGTTTTCACCTTTGACAATGGCCTCGTAGGTTTTTACCCGGCCCACCACATCGTCCGACTTTACGGTAAGAAGCTCTTGCAGAGTGTAGGCCGAGCCATAGGCTTCCAAGGCCCAGACCTCCATCTCACCAAACCGCTGGCCACCGAATTGAGCCTTGCCCCCTAAGGGCTGCTGGGTAACCAACGAGTACGGACCGGTGGAACGGGCGTGGATCTTATCATCGACTAAATGGGCCAGCTTGAGCATATAAATGTAGCCCACCGTGATCAGGTTGTCAAAAGCCAGACCGGTCCGCCCATCGCGTAGCTGGATTTTNNCCTTTATTACCGTGCCTTCCGGCCATTTTATCTCCTTCGGAAATCTTCCGCTTTTGGGCCACATACACGCGTACCAACTGGTTTATCCCCGGGGCAATTTCATCGCCGCTGTCACGGGAAAAAACCTTTACATCCACCACAATGCCAGCTTCACCGTGCGGTACCCGCAAAGACGTGTCCCGAACCTCACGCGCCTTCTCCCCGAAGATGGCCCTAAGCAGCCGCTCTTCGGCCGTGAGTTCGGTCTCGCCCTTGGGAGTGACCTTCCCCACCAGAATATCACCGGAGCGGACTTCTGCCCCGATACGGATAATACCGCGGTCATCCAGGTCTTTTAAGGCCTCCTCGCCCACATTAGGTATGTCCCGGGTAATTTCCTCCGGCCCCAGCTTCGTATCACGGGCATCACATTCGTACTCTTCAATATGAATAGACGTAAACACGTCTTCCTTCACTAACCGTTTTGAGATCAAAATAGCGTCTTCATAGTTATAGCCTTCCCAAGGCATAAAAGCTACCAATACGTTTCGACCCAGGGCCATTTCTCCGTGTTCGGTGGAAGGACCGTCGGCTAAGATGGTACCCGCTTCCACCCGTTCGCCCTTGGTTACAATGGGACGCTGGTTAATACATGTGCCTTGGTTGGAACGTACAAACTTATCCAAATGATACCTGTCTAAAGTACCATCGTCGGCACGCACAATAACAGCGTCGGCTGTTGTGTGCACTACCACGCCGGGACGGTTTGCCATCACCAGCACCCCGGAATCGTAAGCGGCCTTATTTTCGATGCCGGTACCAACTAGCGGCGCTTCCGGTACCAAAAGCGGTACTGCCTGACGCTGCATGTTAGAACCCATGAGGGCTCGGTTGGCATCGTCGTGTTCCAAGAAAGGAATGAGGGCCGTGGCTACCGAAACCAACTGCTTCGGTGACACGTCCATAAAGTCTACCTGTTCATTGGCCACCTCCACAATCCGATCGCCAAACCGCACTCTAACCTTGCTGTTTACGAACCGCCCATCTTCAGTCAGCGGCTCATTAGCCTGGGCAATGACATACTCGTCCTCTTCATCGGCAGTCATATAGACAATTTCCTTGGTCACCACACCGCGCTCTTTATCAACCTGCCGATACGGGGTTTCAATAAAACCGTACTCGTTTACCCGCGCATAGGTAGAGAGAGAACTGATCAGGCCAATGTTGGGCCCTTCCGGCGTCTCAATAGGGCAGATGCGCCCGTAGTGGGAGTAATGCACATCGCGCACTTCGAAACCGGCCCGCTCCCGAGACAGACCGCCGGGACCCAAAGCCGACAAGCGTCTTTTGTGGGTTAGCTCAGCTAGGGGATTGGTTTGATCCATGAACTGTGACAACTGGGAACTGCCGAAGAATTCCTTGATCGCTGCCACTACAGGGCGGATATTAATAAGTGCCTGGGGCGTAATAATATCCACATCCTGAATAGTCATTCGCTCCCGTACCACCCGTTCCATCCGGGATAGCCCGATCCTAAATTGGTTCTGAAGCAGTTCCCCGACCGAACGCAGCCTCCTATTGCCCAAATGGTCGATATCGTCAACGCGGCCTTTTTCGTCCTTAAGGCCGATTAGATACCTGATGGTGGCGATGATATCTTCCTTGGTTAGCACCTGCTTGTCTGGCGCTATAGCAAGTTTTAGCTTCTTGTTGAGCTTATATCGGCCCACCGAGGCCAAATCGTAGCGCTTAGGTTCAAAAAACAGGTTTTCCAGTAAATTACGGGCACTGTCCACCGTAGGCGGTTCGCCTGGCCGGAGGCGCTTATATACTTCGACCAACCCTTCTTCTTCATTTTTGGTGCTGTCACGCTCTAAGGTAGCGCGAATACGGCTGTCGTCCCGGAACAACTCCAGTATACGGCCGTCGGAACCATAACCTAAAGCCCGGACCAGAGCAGTCACCGGAATCTTGCGCGTGCGGTCCACCCGCACTGTGACAACGTCGGTGGCATCCAGTTCGAACTCCAGCCACGCGCCCCGATTAGGCATAATGGTAGCGCCATAAAGTTCCTTGCCTTGTTCTTCACTCTTGGAAAAGTATACTCCGGGCGAGCGTACCAACTGGCTTACTACCACCCGCTCGGCGCCGTTGATAATAAAAGTACCTTTATCGGTCATCAGGGGAAAATCCCCCATGAAAACCTCCTGCTCCTTTACCTCGCCGGTTTCCTTGTTGTGTAACCGGACTTTTGCTTTTAAAGGAGCAGCATAAGTAACATCACGCTCTTTACACTCTTCCACCGAATACTTAGGTTCACCCAGACTATAAGTGACAAACTCCAAAATAAGATTGCCGGTAAAATCCAGAATCGGTGAAATTTCATCAAACGTCTCTTTTAGTCCCCGCTCCAAAAACCACTGATACGAACTACGCTGGATTTCAATCAGATTAGGGAGGTCAAGCACATCAACCAATTTGGCGAAACTGTACCGCTCTTTGGCACGACCCCGACTAGGATGCAGCAAGTTGACTTCACCCCTCGGCTTGCTAATTAGCGATCTATATGAAACACCTACACCCTTACCAAAAACACTGAAAAGCAAGGCGGCTAATTAAGCAGACCTCGCCTCGCTTAAAGACAAAAAGAGCCACTTCGTATTATTCCCGTTTTTCCCAAAGATTATCCCCTCACCTATCGCTGCCCAAAAAAGGCAAGAAGTACCCCTGGTCGCATTTAGTTATGTTATCATAAACGTCGGCTGCCGTCAATAGGTGGAAAGATAACCTATAAGTTGTAATCTCCCCGCCATGTGGTATACTAATCATACATTCCCTAAAC